>SDBT01016264.1_pt1 | contig 11778 bp, 11 predicted proteins | sample 2277101 | NCBI WGS metagenome assembly SDBT01 (sample SAMN10404973, study PRJNA504765) | marine sediment metagenome | isolation source: marine sediment core GS10_PC15, 103 cmbsf | place: Arctic Ocean: Southern Knipovich Ridge | collected 2010
CCGAGCCGTACGTAACCGTACCTTTGCCGCAAAGTTCAAAAATCTTCTCCAAAAGCACCCGATTAAACCTTGCGCAGTCTGCCAGAAGCTGCCTCGTACTGAAATGCTCCTTTTTAACCCGCGCGGTCAGCGACCTCAATCGTTGCTTTTTCTCGGCTAATTCCGTTCGCTTGTGTCCTGCAAGCGTACGCTCGAGCATGGTTAAGGTTATCTGCTCTGCCGGCTCATCCAGAATCTGCGCCAATTCCTCCCTTAGCAATTGTCGTCTGCATTCGTTTTGCGCAAAGCTTTCTGCCTGGCCCCGCACCATTTCAAGCAGACCGCCCAGACCCGCGTCGTCCCGCCTGACAACAAGTTCCCGCATCCGGTCCAGCTGTGACAGGCTGGTTTCCAGATGCTCGATGTCCCTGTCCAGAACCGATAACAGTTCATCTATCTTTTCTTCTGTTTCAATTACTTTTGTTTTCATACGCTCTTATCCAAATGCTGTGTTGAATTTGTTTGTGAATTATTTATCCACCGGTATATATCCTTCCACATTCCAAAGCCGCCGTTGCTTGAAATGTGCCGGCCAAGGTACAGCCAGAACAAATCGCGAATCGCCCTGCCGCTTGAGTCTTCGTCCAGACCCATTTGCCCCGTGGTTTGTTTGACCTGGTCCAGCAGCTTGCCAATAAGTACCGATTCAAAGTCTTTGGCTGTCTGTGCTTTCTTCTCGTCGCTGAATTCCTCAATTTTACTCAACCCTGTCAGCAGATTCGGCGGCAACACTGCGTCGGTCAATATTAATTCGCCTGTTTCCATAATTACGTCCTCAGCTTTATCGTACGCTGTCGTAACAGATGCTCGCTTTACATTATTTCAAGCCTGGCCTGCAGAGCCCCTGCCTTTTTTAAGGCGTTGAATATCGCTATAAGGTCTCGCGGCGTGGCGCCTATGGCGTTAAGTGTTTTGGCCAATTCCGCTACCGTCACTGTTCGCGGCACAGGTATCAAAGCACCTTCTTTCTCTCTAACCTCTATGATTGTCTCCGGAACAATCACCGTACTGCCCGAATCGGAAAAAGGCGCCACAGGCTGTGACACAGCCGCCGTTTCTTTTATGTTCACCACCAGGCTGCCCTGCGAAATACCAACCTGTGATATGCCGACATTCTCTCCGACAACGATAGTACCGGTCCGTTCGTTGATTACCACCACCGCAGGCATATCGACCTTTACCGCCGGGCTGGTTATCCTGTCAACAAACCCTACTATATCGCCTTTGCTTATTTGCGGCGGTATCCTGACCTGAATCGTACCCGGGTCAACAACTGTGGCCGAATCCGGATAAATGCCGTTTACAGCAGCCTGAATTCGCTGCGACGTAGAGAAATCAACGTTCCGCAGATTCAGTATGATAAATCTATCACCTCCCATCTGCACTACAAAGTCGGCAATTTCCGCCCTCTCTACGATAGCTCCGCCGGGTATGCGCCCGACTGCCTGATGGTTCTTTGTAATAGAAGCGTTGTCGCCCGATGCCGTCCACCCGCCCAGCGAAACGCCCGCCGCCTGGGTTACCGCATAAACTTGACCGTCAAGACCTTCCAGCAGTGTCGGCAGAAGTATCCCGCCCTGCAGGCTCTTTGCATCTCCCATCGATGAGACGTCCACATCGATTCGAGAGCCTTCACGGGCAAAAGGACCAAGCTCTGCTGTGACCATTACCATCGCTATATTGCCGCTTTTGACCTCGTCCGGCGTAAAAACAAGGCCGCTTCGCTTCAGTACGTTCGAAAGAATTCGCTGAGCCGGTAATGTGCTGTCGCCGGTACCGGCAAGCCCTATTACCAGACCCACACCTGCCAGCGTATTGCCGCGCACACCCTGGATGTCAACTATGTCTTTTATGCGCTGACATCTTGCCGCCTCGGCCATGCCCAAAACTATCACGAGCAAAAACGCGATACCTGTTACTGAAAACAGCTTGATTGTCCTGTCACTTTTCACTTATCAAGTCCTCTTAAAACGGGCTGATTATGTCAAATATCCTGCCCAGCCAGCTCGGCTTATTATATGACGCCGCTATGCCCTTGTGCCTGGTGACGATATGAAACTCGGCTATACGCTCGCTCTTGACCGTGTTGTCGAATTCGATGTCTCTGGGACGCACGATTCCACTTACCTCGATTATCTGTATGTCGCCGGCGATTCTGCGGTCGCGCGTTCCCATAACAACAAGGTTGCCGTTAGGCATAACGTCCTGGACCACTACCGTTATCATATCAACAAAGCTGCGCTCGTCCTTGTAGTCGGCCTTGCCCTTCAGCTCGTTTTTGGACTCGGCTGACATCGTAAAGCCGGGAATGCTCGGCAATATGTGGTCGATACCGAGCTTGCCGTTGAATGTCGTTGACCTGCCTGTTTCCTTTTTCAGGTCCCTCTTGGACTTGTTATCGATTTTGCTGTCTTCCGAAATCTTTATCGTCAGAACATCTCCTACGCTATGCGCCACGTCATCGGCGTATAAATCCTCTATCTTTGTGCACCGTTTACCCCAAATCGACCCGCCCCGGCACCACTGGACGCTGCAAAGCACAAAGCCACCCAGCAAAATCAGTGTTATTAATTTGTTTCTCATTCTTTCTCCTTGTTTTTATAATATGGGTTAGAAAATCGGTTCCACCGTCCCGTCCTCTTTGACCCGAACCAGAATTTTTCTGCGCGAATCAACATTCTGTACCTTTATATATTCCCCCACCCGTCCGTCTTCCATCGCTTTGCCCAGTGCGGTAACAACAAGTCCCGGCCTTTCAACACTGATGGTGACCATCTGGTTGCGCTCCACGATTACAGGCGCTTCGGGAAGCTGGACCATACCTGGCCGAAGAGCACTGCCTGCTGATATCCATCGCCGGGCTACAAAACCATAAGGAGGATTTGTTACCTGCCCTGCTGTTTGTTCACCTGCCAGTCCGCTCCAGTCCGAACGCTCGTGGTTTTGTCCCATAGTCGTTTCTATGCTGACATTCTGAGCGTTAATTACTCTGCCCGCGGCAATGTCAGTAATTGCCACCGCCCTGCGGCATTTGTACATCAAGCGAAAACTCACGATACGTCTGCCGATTTCTGTGTCACCGCTGAATGCCTTCACAAGCACTCTGGCCCGATTTCTACCGCTGCCTTCAGTCGGAAAAGCCGCCAGTTTTATATCTTCGGCAGGCCCTGCAACCATCAAATCAAAAGGCGCTCCAACAGGCTGCAGCACATGTCTCTGAGAGCCAGCTGGGTTTCCCCTTAAGAATTCCAAGGCCTTCTCAATAAATTCTTCGCCCGAAATTACCCTGCTGCGCTGTTTCACCGTTACCTGGTCGGCTCCGGTTATAGTTACACTCGATGCCGGTATCCCGTTGCTTGCCAGCCGACTGAGAATCGTGGGCCTGTCGATGGTTACCTCCTGACCCGGCAGCAGAATCCTGCTGAGAGTAACATCACAGGCCGTATCAATAAGAGATTCTTCGCCGCGTACTAATCCGATGTCACCCACGCGTATTATGTCACTGTCTATGGTTGCTTCGTTTAGAAGCTCAATTTCAACATCGGCTGCACCGCAAAACCCACCCGTTACAAGCAAAAAAGTTACTAATAAGCATCCCTTGATTCTGTTACTGCTCATAACTGCTCCTATCTGCCTATTTGAGTTGCCGCGCGGAGCATATCGTCACCGGCCCGTATGGCACGGGAATTTGTCTCATAAGCTCTCTGTGCGGTTATTAAATTCACAAGTTCGGATATCATGTCCACATTGGACTTTTCCAGAAAACCCGACTGCAGAACCCCGAAGCCGCTCTCTCCCGGTGTGCCCGTGGTAGGTGTTCCGCTTGCCTCGGTCTCGGAAAACAAATTATCGCCCTCGCTTAAAAGACCCGAAGGGTTCGGAAAACGAACGAGTTCCAGCGTACCTATCACCGAAAGAGTTCCGCTGGCGTCGGTGACATTGACACTGCCGTCCTTGCCGATGTCTATCGAGGCATAATCTATCGGAACCGTTATTGACGGCTCTATGAAATAGCCGGTCGCTGTCACTAATTGCCCGTCGGCGTTTACGTTGAAAGCACCGTCCCTGGTGTACCTTATGTCGCCGTTGGGCATACTTACCTGAAACAAGCCGTCGCCTCTGATAGCTACATCAAATGTGTTGCCGGTGTTCTCAAGCTCACCCTGGGTGAAAATCTTTGCCGTCGATGCCAGCTTCACGCCGCAGCCTATCTCCACCCCGGTGGGCGATTTTATACCTCCGCCAATTTCCGTGCCCGGCCGGCGCATGCTCACATAAAGCAGGTCCTGAAAGTTGACCTGGCTGCGCTTAAAACCCGATGTGTTGATATTGGCAAGGTTATTGGCCGTTACGTCCAGCATCCTCTGCTGGGCCGCCATGCCTGTGGCGGCTGTTGAAAATGCTCTTAACATAATAACTACTCCTTATTACTTTAGCCGGGCCGAAAATCAGCCCATCGCCACGCTTATAATACTGCCGGTCATTTCCTTCCTGGCTGATATCAATTTCATATTTGACTCGTACAATCTTGAAACGCTTATCATATTAACCAGCTCTTCAATCAGCTTTACGTTGGACCCTTCCTGGTAGCCTTGTTTTACTACCACGTCCTCGGCGTCTTGAGCGTTAACGTTGCCGGGTGCACGAAAACAATTCGCCCCTGCCGCCGTGAGCTTGTCCTGGTCCTGCTGAAAATCCACTATTTTGAATCTGCCTATACTTATGTCGCCGGCACTGATGCTGCCGTCGCTGCTGACATATATCTGTGAAAGTCCCACATCCGCCGGCACCGTAATAGCTCCCGTTTGTCCCGCAACCGTATTTCCCTGGCAGGTAACTATCTGGCGGTTCTGGTTCAGTAAAAAAGTGCCGTCACGTGTATAAAGCGGTCCCTGCGGCGTCTCCACAACAAAAAATCCCTGCCCGTGCAGCGCAAAATCCAGCACCCTGTCTGTGCTGACTATGCTGCCCTGCGAAAAGTCAAGTTTGCTGCTGAAATCAACCTTACCTATCTGTTCTGTTTGCGCCGCTCGCTGCGGTGACTCCAGGGCCCGTGAGAACAAGCTGTGTCTGCGCTTGTACCCCGCTGTACTTACATTTGCAAGGTTGTGCGTGATGGTATTAAAAGCCTCGGTCAAGGCACCCACGCTCGAACTAACCTGCGCAGTAATATCAGACATTTCGCTCTCCTATTTTCCTGGAACCTGCGCCTTCGCAAAAAGCTGTTCGCCAATAGGCAGGCCGGTTATGTTATCGCCTTCGCCTTTGCCTTTGCCTTTTATGCCCGCAAGATTGGTAATACGGATAAGCCTGTTAACGTCGTGCTCACCAAGCCCTATCAATTCCACTGCTATCGAAAAACCATGTCCTGTCGCCTGGCTGTGTACGACCCGACCGATGTCTTCCACGACACTTACTTTACCTCCTTTGTCGCCCGTGGTCTCCGTGCCGCCGTCTTTGGTTTCTTCGTAAAGGCCGAATACTATTAAAACGCGTTGACCTGTCTTCACCTCGAGTTCCGTCTCCAGACGAAGACCGGGACCCGCAAGCTCGGTAACCACCGCCGCAAAAAAGCTCGGCACACCGCCATTGTCGCTGTCCTGCTTTGAAGAGCGCCTGTACATCTCGTCGAATGCCCCCGAAGGCAATGTCCGTGTAAAAGGAAAATTGGCAATCAATGCCGGCCGGTACACCGGTACACGAACAAAACGACGCCTGTTGATTGAACGCACATTCTCGCTGTGATTTAATACCAGAACGTTGCCGCTGCAGTTGATAACCGAAGTGTCAAACTCCCACAGACTGGCGCCAAAACTGTAATGCAGCCGCCACAGCCGTGCCGGTTCGGTTTTCACCTGTGTTGGTAATTTAACCGTAAATTCTATATCATTGTTTGCTGTAACCGTGCCCTCGATGTTTTCCACCTGGTTCGCCCGGTGCTGCCTCATTTGAAGCTTTTTGCCCACCGGTATGTGTCTGCTGCTGAGTTTCTTTGCCTTGCCTCTTAATTGTATCGTTGCAGGGACCACCTTCTGGAAACCCAGTTTTTCGCGTATGAAAAAAAGCTCCACCTTAAGCTGTTTGCTTTCTTCAGCGCCGTTGGGACGCTTAAGTGTCTCAACTATCATTTTTGCCGCGCCAAGTTCGAACGCATTGTCCATTGTAAAAATACCCGTTGCATCTTTTAGATGCGATTTTTGAGCGAGTGTACGCAGAAGCTGCTGCTCGCGCCTGCTCAGACCTCTTTTCTTCGAGTAATACTCGAACAGGTCCTCTGTGAATTTTCTTTCATTGTCTCTTCTGTCCCATGTCACCCAGATAAGCAATCCCGTCAGAACAACTATTACAGCTGCAGCCGTTTTGACAAACCACGGCTGGGCCATAAAATCGCCGTCCAAACGCCTCATCGCTTCCAGCCTTTCCAGCGGTGTAAGCGCCAATATCCTGAAAAAGTCCACTATCTGCATATCAGCGGTTCACTTATCTAATATCTAAAACCGTCTTGTATTTCTGCTGCGCTAACATCGCTGCGCACATAAACTAAATCTGCTACCTGATAAAGCCGCTCAATTCCCGCAGCATATTATTTCCGGCCGCTCTTGTCCTTCTGCCTGTTCCATGCCACCCAGATAAATAATCCCGTCAGCACAACTACTACTGCTGCACCCGTTTTGACAAACCACGGCTGGGACATAAAACTGCTGTCCAAACGCCTCATTGCTTCCAGCCTTTCCAGCGGCGTAAGCGCCAGAATCGTAAAAAATTCCGTTATCTGCATATCAGCGGTTCACTCGTCTAAAATTATCTTCTATTTCTGCTGCGCAAATATCACTGCGCACGTAAACTAAATCTGCTACCTGATAAAGTTACTTAATTGACGCAGCACATCATTAACGGCCCTTCTCCCAGGCCCGTCTGTCACGAAGCCGCTGTTTGCCTGCATTATATTGACAAACTCATTTATAACCTCGGCGCTCGATTTTTCCAGGGCTCCTGCATAGATGCTGCCGGCGCCGGCCTGCATCGCCTCGGTAATTGTAGCCTGTCCCGATGCCGCAGAAGCGCGATAATAGCCCTTGTAACGTTCCATAGAACCTGCGTTCGGAAATAACGCTATCTGTAGCGCCGCTATTTCTTTTCTTGCTCCGTTTGAAAACGTACCCGTGACTATACCTGCCCTGTCCACCGATATATTATCAAGTGTTCCCGCAGGGTAACCGTTCTGGCCTCTCGCTGCTGCAGTAAAGCTGCCGGAAAACTGTGTTAAACCGTCCATATGTTGCTCGGTTCCCAGAACTATTCTTATTGTCTGCCGGCTCGCCCGGTCATTCTTGAACGTTATTACAAACTCCGCTGCGTCACCGATGCTTTTATCTAACCCGGCATAGGAACCGTCATCGTTGAATTGTATTCCCCGTATCCGTCTTTTAGCGAAACCCGCCCCGCCTGTGTCCCCATCAAGAGACTTCAAAACCATATCCCACGTATTGCCCGGACCTGCCCGTACAAAAGCCGCCGAAAGAACATGCTTGTTCCCCAACCGGTCATATACCGTTAAATCCACGTCCGTGACGTGTCCGCCGTTGTTGGTCTGTATCCCCGCCTCGGCGCTTAAATTGCCCGACACCGCAATTTCCGATGTAGCCTGTGCCGGCAAAGTCATGTTGCGCCGTATGCCTATGCCGCTGTCACCGACGGCCTGAAACCCGCTGCTTTCACCCGCCGAACCGATACGCTGAACCAAATATCCCGTTATTTGGTCAACCAGATACCCGCTCTCATCGACCCCAAAACCACCTGTGCGCGTATATAGCTTTTCTTTGCCACTGCTGACAACAAAATAGCCCTGTCCTCTGATTGCCAAATCAAGAGGCCGGCCTGTGCTTACCACCTTGCCGCTGTACGTATCAGCCGCTGCGCCCGATGCCGTACCTGTCTGCGAATCTTTCTCTATTGTTGTGCTTAAAAGTTCGGCAAAACCCGTACCATCAGCCCGATAAGTCCCATCAGCGGCATTGACATAGCCGTTAACGGACGCATCCGGTCCCTTTGGGCAGCCGTGCAGCCCTTCAACTTGCCCTGAAAGTGGCAAACTCACCTTTCTTGTTCCTTATATCTTTAACTTTTGTGTCTTTACCTCAATCTCTGACCGATATAACGTTTTCCAAATCCACAATCCGTCCGACTATAAAAATATCTTCGCCGGTAACTGTTTTATAAACCTCATTGATTGTCCCCCCTTTGTTTTCTACCACACCTGTAAGCTCATCCACCGCGGTATACCAAATATTTTGTCCCCTCAGCGAATCGCCTATTACGTCCTTTAACGCAACCTTGGTGGACCCATCCACCAGCAGAAAGCCCTCGCCGATATCCGGATAAGCTCCGTTAACTTCACCCACACGCACCTCTTTGGTACCTTTCGGTGTCTCTGCAAGATATAGAATCTGTTTGCCTGCCAGTGACTCAGCTATGTCCTTCAAGCCAAAAGTGTAGCGGTCTATGACCAGAAAGTTATTACCATCAAGAGCGTAAACTTCGCCAACCTCACCCCTTTTCCGTTCCGCGGCGCCGATTAGTTCGTTACCCCAGATGTATGTGACGTCTTTGCCTATCAGAGAATTGGCATAACTGCGCTTCGTTGACGCAAGAACCTCTCCAAAGCTCGAACTCAGTGACTCCAGCTGCTGAAGCTGTGAAAACAGCGCAAGCTGCGAAGCCATGTCATTATTGTCAAGCGGATCCAGAGGGTTCTGATACCGCAGTTGCGTCGTCAGAAGCTTCATATAATCTATCTGGATATTGCTCGCCTTCAATGTTGATACCGATTCCATATTCGCATTCCTAAAAACGGTCTGGTCGCGTATAATATTACTCTAAACCATAAACTCAGGTGCAATTGCCGTGCCAGAACGCTGTGCCCCCACGCCGTTGGTCTGTAACTTCTTGCTCTAAAAGATGTTAATTAATTTGATTAATCTGCCGACTCCGTTGCCAATCGTTCAAAAAATATACTGTCCCGACAAAAATTCCACCACAACGGAAATTTTCGCCATCTTAACCGTTGTTTTTTGTCCCCGGGCACACGGTAACAAACGTCCTATAAAAAAACCCGTGACAAACTACCAGTTCCTCTGCTGCTTAAAAGCAGATGACTGTTTTTATGGACTTAACATAGACGCGCAATGTCCTATAAAACCGAACAGAGTCGCTAATTATGCCTGCGCATCGAAAAATCGTCGGATATTATTGGCCCGTCCCATAAAAAACTAAAGTTCCTGACGTTGATTTGTCGAATTACTTTGGCGTAAAAGTTACCTCAGGAACAAGTACCCGAACCCATAGCTTTTGGATGCGCTGATGTTACGACGCACTGTTGCCGTTAGCAAAAAACCACGAATCCAGCAATTAGCCCGTCAGATTAGCCGCCAGGTCTTTGTGGCCGACAACTGTGATGAAGCGCTGGAGCTGGTTGAGACCGTCAACCCGGATTTGGTTGTTTTCGACGATTCCACTGCCTTGGTTATTATGCGCCAATTCCTTGACCTTGCTGATGCAAGCTCGATAAATCTTCCCACCGTCATTGTCGCAAACGCCAATGAAAACATTTCCTCACAGCCGGAAACACTCGCCTCTGCGAACATGGTTCAAAACTGGCTGCGCACAAGGCAGCAATCGGGCCCGCTGGAAAACAACCGCCCGGCCCAAAATCAAACCTGCTTTTTTGTAGATGATTGTGCCGCCGCCGTTGGAATGGTTGGTCGCAGCCCGGCAGCACTTGATGCCGTTAAAATGATTAAGCTTGTCGCTGCCAGTGAATGCAATCCCCTGCTTGTAGTCGGCGAAACCGGCACCGGAAAAGAATTGGCCGCCAGAGCAATACACAATCTAAGGCATACCGAAAAAGCTGCCTTTATCGCCGTAAACTGTGCCGCTCTGACCGCAAATCTGCTTGAAAGCGAGCTTTTCGGCCACGTAAAAGGCTCTTTCACCGGCGCCGACCGCGAAAAAACCGGCCTGCTCGAACTGGCCCAATCAGGCACCATCTTCCTCGACGAAATCTCAGAAATGCCGCTGGAGCTGCAGGCAAAGCTTTTACGCCTGCTTCAGGAAAAGACCTTCAGAAAGGTCGGAGGAACAAAGGAAATAGAATGTAAGGCGACCATTATCGTTTCGAGCAATCGCGATTTGAACCAACAGGTCCGGCAGAACCGTTTCCGACGCGACCTTTACTATCGCCTTAATATCTGTCCGGTTACTTTAGCGCCTTTGAGGTCGCCTGCTCGCAAAGCAGACATCCAGTTGCTGGCGGAATATTTCGTCAAAACCTCCGGAATCTGTCCTCAAAAAGTCGGCAAAATAACCTCCTTGACAAACCTCGCTGTCGAGGCCTTGAACAACTACCCCTGGCCGGGCAACGCCAGACAGCTCCGCAACGTCATCGAAAGGGCCATAATAATGGAAAAAACAAACAAAATCGGTCTCACCAGCATCTTCCTCGAATCGGCTGAAACCGACGATAAGCTTAATGTTGTCCCTGCTGCAAACCAGGACATCAAGGATTTTTCGCTGGCAAAGGCCGAGAAGGAATTGATTGCTCGCGCACTGCGTCAGACAGGCTGGCAGAAGACCCGTGCCGCCACCCTTCTGGGCATAACAAGGGCTACTCTATACGCAAAGGTCAATCAGTATAATATAACAAAAAATCCCGACTACCCCCACCAGACACCCGACCACAGTTGCCAATGTCCTCCGGAAGAATCTTTCGCCGCTATCCAGTAACACAAACCACAAACCTTTCCCTTAAGCTAATAACTCAAACTGACCCTTTTGTCCGTACCTATAAACGCAACCCACAGTGGGATACCCCACGTGGTGTCCTGTCACCTTTTGACAAGGTATTATGCGCCATAAAAACAATAATAAAATCAGCTATCCAGCACTTAAAATCTTTAAGTGCTGGGTTCGACAATTTTGCATTTTACACTTTGATTTTTGCGTTTTCAAACTGACCCTCGGTCAGTTTGAATTACTAAGCATTCCGGCGTCCGATGACCCTGACGCACCGTCGCCGGGTGTTAGAAAATCTGGCGCCGGGTATAAAATACTGACAACCTGCAGTTTTTTTTGAACGTAAAAAAATCTGAAAAAAAATTGCTCGTTGCCTCTCAAGGCCGATTTTTCCACACAAACGCGTCTTTGCCGATTCATTTGGCCGCATACGCACCCCTCTGGCACAAGTATTGCTGCACAAACAAAGAAATACAATAAACCCGTTTTCTAACGGCAGCGCGACAACTTGAGAATATGCGCCGACCTTCTGTCAGCTGCTGTCGTGAAATGTTGGTTGGACAATCGAGCTGAATACTATGGCAACCGAACAGTTGGAAAGCTCAGCTGCACAGGACCTCTCCCAGGTCCCTGCCGACAGTGAATTATTCGCCGGAGAAATTCACAAGGAACTGTCTATGTCCCAAGCCTTCGTAGCCGGCAATCAGCAGCCTCCCTCCGAGAACCAGGTTTTTGCCGGCGATGAGGACCTTTACAGCAGGCTGGCAGGCATTGCCTCCGACACCGGTACTTTACCAGCCCCAGCCCCCCGAAAAAGTCGTAAAACTGCTAAACTCCAGAAGATGCTGGTTGTGGCAATTGCAGTTGTAGCTGCCATGCTGGTTTACCCGCTGTTGAAAAGCAAATCAATAACACCAAGACTGTCTCCCGAAGCAGCAGGCCCAGCCG
>SDBT01016265.1_pt1 | contig 11777 bp, 21 predicted proteins | sample 2277101 | NCBI WGS metagenome assembly SDBT01 (sample SAMN10404973, study PRJNA504765) | marine sediment metagenome | isolation source: marine sediment core GS10_PC15, 103 cmbsf | place: Arctic Ocean: Southern Knipovich Ridge | collected 2010
GATTGTATCTCTAGCTCAAACAACAGCTAGAAATATTATTGGTGGAATGGCATTCAAAGATGTTAACAATAAGCGTGGTGAATTGAATACTGCACTTGCTAAGATTCTTGATAAGGAAACTCAGGAGTGGGGAATATCTATTGTTAGAGTGGAACTAAGAGAAATTACTCCACCTGATGATGTTCAGGAAACAATGAATCGTGTTATCAAAGCAGAGAACGAGAAGGATGCAGCTCAAGACTTTGCCACAGCTAAGGAAACTGAAGCTGATGGAACAAAGAGAGCTAACATTAAAGAAGCTGAAGGTATAGCTGAAGGAAAGATTATCGTCGCTAGAGCAGAAGCTTTGAGAATTAAGTTAGTGAATGAATCAGCTGATAAATACTTCAAAGGAAATGCTGTCAAGCTGAAGCAACTTGATGTAACACAGAACTCTCTTGCGGAAAATAGCAAGATTATCTTAACTGAAAAGGGAATCACTCCACAACTTATTATCGGGGAACTTCCAATCGGTAAGAAGTAATAACTTTTATTTTTTTTATTTTTTTTAATTTAGGAAGAGGAAACACAAATGGATAAGAAAGGAATATTCGGAATAAGACCTGGCATGTTGATGCTTTTAGTATTTGGATATGTATTCTTTTTTATATTCATATCACCTTCAATGATCAACACAATAAGTAGTCCGAGTACAAATGCCACAGATCAGCTTCTCGGAGCTACAGATACATTGGCTTCGTTGTTTCCACTAATACTTATGGCTGTCGTGGCAGTTATGGTGATTGGAGTGTTGTTGACTATCTTAGGTAGCTCAGGACTAATGGGTTCTTCCTCAAGGTATGAGGATTCAGAAGAAGAAGAGGATGATGGAGAAAGAAATACAATTAAATGGAGCCCTGAACTAAGGAGTTATGCAAAAGAGAAACGGAAAGAAATAGATGGTGAAATGATTACACTAGATAGACTGATGAGGAAGGTGAAGGAATACAAACCAACCGTATCCGAAAAAGAATTAAACAAGAGTAAGTTCGATTAATATTCAAACACAAAGGAGGAAAAACAAAATGGAAAAAACAAGAACTATCAAAGAAGCTGCCGAGGATTATGTTCCTCAGACAATTAGAAACATTTCAGAGCTTGACAAAGTGTCTGTATCTATGATCTTAAAAACTGGTAACGGAAAGAAGGTCAATGATGAAGGTAAGGAAGAGGAATATACTTACCAATACTTCGAACAAGAAGATGAGAAGTATAGAATGCCAGACAGTGCAATCAAACAATTGAAAGCACAGCTTGAAGAAAATCCTAAGATGGAATACTTCAAAGTTAAAAAGGAAGGCTCAGATCTTCAAACAAGATACACAGTCGTCCCTATAATGCAGGGAGATTCACCGAAAGTTGAATCAACACAACAAGTTTAATTAGAGTATTCGAACTCGGGGAGAGGTTTGCTAATTCATCCTCTCTCTTTTATATTCACAACATGAGAAACATAAAGAAACAGAAAGATGGAAACTACTATGAGAAGATAGTAACTTGGAAAGTTAAACCTAATTATAGTTATAGGTTTTTCTCAATAGTTGGATTAGTATTAATGGCTTTCCTAGTAATCTACTTCACAGGATTCCAAATACATTATGAAGATTCAATCTATAAAGATGATGTCAAACAAAACATTGGCTTCGGATTAGCAAGTGCCATTCTTTCGACCTTCGGAATGTTGGCTCCACTAGTTTTATTATTCTGGTTAATGGATCAAAGCTTCGGGGAAGGAAGGAAAGTAAAGTTTAGGAAGTTAGGAAAGTGAATAAAAATGTGTGATGATTATATAGAAGAAAAATATTGGAAGGGAGTATTTGAGAATAAATACTGGGTAGCTCAGGATGGAACATTTAGTTGGGAGGGTTATGAAACAAAAGATGCCAGATAAAATAACCACCCTCTACGCAATAGCCGAAACTGAGATAGAACTCAGGCTCAGATTGAGTCACCACAATATAAATCTAATTAGGCTGGCTCCCAACATTGAAGATCATGATAGATATGCTGAGATGATGTCTGATCAATACAGGGATGGCATAGAGAATCCAATTCCTCCGTCGGTGCGGGGAGTGATGGGAGACCTGGAGGGAATGTCATGAGTTTAGATTATGGTGGACTTATCTATACTGGAGCAGGGATTGTCATAGGTGGGATCATAAGCTCTATCTATGGATTTAATTGGGCTATTGGTTTTGGAGGAATAATTGTAATAGGATTAATGTGTTATGGAATTTACATAATATTAAAGAAGGAAGATGGAAAATAAAACAACCCGATACCCAATCTGTGGCTACTGCGATCTAAGAGTAAACACCAAATCCTCAGTCTACTATCGAGGAGGACACTACCATAGCATCTGCTTCGACAAAGTGGAAACGGAAGTGGATCCACCGAGGAGTGAATCGGAATTGGAGGGGATGGCAGATGAATGAATTGTTATTTGCCTGGCTGTTAATCCTATTCATAGCCACACTCATATGGAGTATGACATGATCAAAGAAATAATATCTATCTCAATCTTCATGAGCTGTGCAGCAGCCATAGCTTTTCTAATCATGACCGAGGCAAGCACTCTCTGGGCTATTCCCTTCGTGCTGGTTGGCTATCGAGCTATAACTTATTTCAATAACATTATTGGAGACGGAGAAGAATGAGCTACGCAGAACCAATCATCTACACCACATTCGCAATCGTCTTCTGCATAATAGTTATCTTCATTGTTAGGAAGTTAGACACGCATGAGTTTAGATGGGAGAAGAAAGATGATAACTAAAAAAGATATAATTCCTAGAATCAAAGCCCCTTTCAATTTTAAGAAAGGGATATTCCCTAGAGGATACACAACATTAGATAAGACTGTTGTAATATTTGCATACCCACTTATTTTATTATTCTGGTATGGTTGGTATGCTTGGCAGGATGCAGACTATTTTGACTAGAAAGACTTATAAACAAGATTAAACATAGTTTATTATGCTTATACAACTAACAAAAACATTAAAGAAATATGGTAACACAGTTATAGTTCAGTTTAACGTCGAGGAAAGAAAGATTCACAACATGAAAGTTGGAGATATATTCAATATAGAATTGGAGAAAGTTGAAAGGGAGGAAAATAAAGATGGGGATACTACCAAAGAGGAAGAAGAAGATATACAGGAAAGTGAAAGCTTCCATGCCTGAAGCACCAGTTGAAGGCCAAGTGCCTGACATGGAAGAAGAAGAAATTGAGCAGGAGATGGAAGAAGCTGAAGAGGAAGAACTTGACGACGACGAGGGTGAGCTAGAGGAAGTCGAAGAGGAATCTAAACCTGTGTTAAAGCTGGCTGAAACTACTGGCTCAAAAGCTATTGAAAAGCCAAAGCAAACTCTAACACTTGATGAATTACTTGACATGGTCGAAGGACATTGTGCCAGAGCAGTCGAGAGTAATCAGAGAGCAGCTGAGTTGATTAAATACATTAGGAGTGTAATTTAATGGCCATAGATCAATTCACAGGAACAGCGAGTGGCGTATTCGGAAATGTATTCGGCTGGGTTCTGTTCGCACTGGGAATAATAGTTATGATGGGTGGAGTGCTAGCCGTAGCCTTCTGGATTAAATATCAAAGATCATTCAACATCCTAGTGGAGATTAGATCTGAGAGAGCAACACCACCTCGTGGAGCTGAAGAAGATGAGAATGATTATATTTCTAGAATAAATAAGATGATAGGCAATGCCTCCTATAAAATCATCTATGATAGTGGAGCTCTAAAGTATGATCGTAAAGATAAGAACTGGTACTTTAGATTGAAGAAGGAGCGAGTGGATCTACCAACGCCACCATTCAATGTTCTCCAGCCGAGCAACAAAGGTAACGTGCTAAAGATATGGCAGAAGTCCCATGAAGAATATGTCTATCTACTTCCAGACAAAATAGACACTGAGAATATCATAACTCCCGAGGGTAAACTTTTCAAAATAGGCCAACTGAGCACCACACAAGTGGATGGAGACATAGCCTATTGGAATGTTAAGAAGAAGGATCGTATGAAGAAGCTCTTCGACACAGAGTCCTTCCTTGCCAAATTAATACCTTACATACCTTCCATCATTAGCGGAGCTCTATCCTTGATGTTAATCTGGATAGTGTTTGATAAACTACCTCCACTGATAGAACAGTTGACGAAGTTAGCCAGCACGCTGAACTCTGCCACCACTGGAACAATAACGCAAGTCTCTGGTTTCTTTTTACCTCTGGTGGGAGGCTTCTAATGCAGAAACCAAGCTGGTGGGCTTCAAGCAAGTCCCCTAAGAAGAAAAAGAATTATCACAGCTTCGGTAAAACTTGGAAAGGATATAGTAACGCAAAGAAAGATACTTTGATTTTCCTATTTTCTTTTGTAGTGTTGGGGTTCATGGTATTGGCTGTGATACACTTATTCTTTTCAATCTCAGATGATTACATCTCAACTGAGGACTGTAAGGTTAAAACTAATATTGAAGTTAGGAAAGCACTTCAACTCCAAGAGGTAGATTCATTCAGAGCATTCATCTTAGCCAATAGTAGTTTGATAACCTTAGCAGTTATTTTAATAGGAATAGCTTGGATGATTCATGGAGTGGGCTTCACGGTGATACGAAGATGAAGAATCTTCTAGTTTTGAATTTAGTTGCAACGTTTGTAGCTATAGGAAGTAATATATTTGACTTCACTTATGGTCTTGTAGGGATTGGTACTGTCTTGGTTGCTTGGTTTGGAGGAATGAACTTAATGTTTTTTATAGTTGATATGATAATCAAAAGAGGATTGATAGATGAGATGAGGAAAGAAATGAAACATGGAAAAAGAAAAAATAAGATTTAGAGACCTGAGCACGCCACTCAAAATAGCAATAGTTATGGCTTGGGCTGTCGGCTGTTTGTTTATATTTAGCTACGCTGTGGGGATTATTCTAGGAGCGTGGGCTATATGAGCTTATCTGATAATATTCTTAGAGATGGAACCATCCGAAGATCGGCAGTTAGAGAATCTGTTGCTGAATTGAAAGAAGAGATTAACGAGAGTGGATGTCCAACTTGTAATGCAAGTCATGAGATGGTAGACAAAATATTCGGAGAGGAACTATCATGAATGAACAACTCCTAACAACTTACATAGCTGCCTGGATGTGGTTCCTCATCGCAATCATATTCCTCTGCACGTCGACAATCCTATTGGCTCTAAGAAACTATCCATTGATGGTGGGCTTCTTCGGGGTGTTCGTCCTATGTATCTTTATGGCCATGAAGCGGAAGAGCGAGGTGGAACAAGATGGAAGCTAAAGATACATTAATATTTACATATCTGTTACTTATTATAACTTTAGTTTCATTCGGATTTTATTCGTTGAATGAATTAGGCCTGTTCCTCTTATTAGGAATATTTGCTTGGATAACTACAATAATAAGTTTAATACGTTTTTTTATTAAAGTATTTAGGGATAAAGGAGGAACAAAATAATGGAAGATAGATTAAAGAAAGTTGAAGAGCGACTTGATAAGCTAGAAGCAGATCAGAAGAAGGCTGTGGATGATTTAGGTGGCATGTTTGGATCAATAGGAGATCAGATGAAAGGTATGAACATGGGTGCTCTTGGCGGTCAAGCGGAGGAAACTAATGCTAAAGGATAGACTCATCTATTCATCTCTACATGTTATTCTTGTAGCCATTGCTCTCTTGAATATAGATAACTCGCATCTACTCTATATTCTTCTCTGCATATCCACACTGTTAACATTCATATACATAAGACTCAAAAATGTTCATTAGATTTACAATATATATGGTGGCAGGCTTTACGGCATTCTGGTACTTTGAAAGCTCTCTATCCACACCATGGCTTAAAGCAGTTATTCTAGCCACGGCAACTACCTTTATGCTGATGAAGGATGGTTCTGGTGGTGGTGGAAGATCATGAGCCGATACATCACTGTCACAATAATACTTATCCTCATGTGGTCTGTGATGATTGGTTTTCTATACTTGAAGGCTGATGAAGTTACCAAGCATCCCTGTAATGTGTGTGCTCAAAAGATGGGTGCTCCCGTGAGTTGCACCCTCGGTGGATCCAAGTTATTGTTTATCAACTTCTTTGAGAATGGAACTATTAGAACGAGTTATGTTCCGTAAGATACTTAAAGGAAGATGTATAATCAATATTAACTAATTTTTAAATCTGCAAACTTCTGCTAAGGTGGAAAACGTGGATAGGTGAAAGGAGGTGTGAAATGGGAATAGATAAAACTACACAAATACAATGTTCTATATCAGTTGAAGATAACAAGAAGTATCTCAAGTCTCTGAGAAAATATGCTGATGATGAAGGATTCAATGATGATTCTGATGATGAAAATAAACCTGATTTACTAATATCAGATCAACCACATAGTGTTGATACAGAAGAATATTACTTTGATGAACATGATGAAACTATACATTATAGTGGAATGCTTGAAGGAGTAGAAGGTAAGACTAATATCTTCTTGAATTTACCTTTAAGTGATACAGTTCTAATTGATATAATAGATCATTCGCTGAAGAAACTTTCAAAGTTGAAATCTGCAATGGAATCTTTGAAGTAGGAACTTATTTATAGTTTGATTTTCTATTATTAGTCTGGGTTTCAATCGATGTGTTTAGTACGTCTTCCCACAAGGGTAAGATTGCTTAGTGCTTATTAGCGATGGGAGGGAGCGGTGCACGTATCCCTCCTTTTTTCTTAACTGTAAACACTCCGTAAACAGAAAGATATTTAAAGAATCTTTTTCTTAATCAGTAGTAACAAAGAGAGGATTAATGGTTTCAAGAGTTTTAAGTTCTATATCTGATCCGCAAACAAGGGCGGAAGTTGAAGCGAAAGCTCAGACAGCTTTTTCTAGAAAAGCATCTGGAAAAAGAATATCTTTTGCTGGTGATCCCGATGCCCAATTTGTTCAAGCTCGTTTTAGGGAACTGGCAGCATCACCCAGTGGTCGAAGAGCATTGGCTGGCGGAGTGCGAACTGCTCTACAAGCAAGAGGTGAAGTTGCACCAACTGCTGGAGAGTTGGAAGTGGGAGCGGCAAGAGCTGAGAGATCAAGAATTGAAGAATCAAGAGCTCAAGAATTACAATCACAAACTAGAAGAGCTGACATTGCTGGAACTGCTTTGCCAGAAGAGTTCGAAGAAGATCCAGGAGCAGTCTTCGGAGGAGGAGCTCAAGTAACTAGACGAAGAGGCCAAGAGTTTGATACGCTAGGATCATTTTCATTTGTATCTCCAACTGAAGCCACAAGAATTAGAGGAACACCTCAAGAAGCTTTCACAATTCCTGTTTCATCTGACAATCTATTTGATGCCGTGGAAACTGGGATCCTCACTTCCCAGTTAGGTGCTGGAACCACAAGAGTCACTGCCGAACTTACCCCATTCTCAACTCCATCTGTAACTGAAGAATCTCGTGCAAGGGCTAGAAGAGAAGATATAATTCAATTTGGTCGAGCTCGTGGAGCACAGCGAGCAGAGATTACATCTGTGACTCAAGAGTTTAGAGCCGATCCAGGAGCCTTCGTTGGAAGACCTGGAGTTCTGGAAGGCGATGAAGGATTAGTTACATTAACACCTGGCTTCTTTGAGAGTCTACCATCCAGCCAAGTTGTGGGATCATTCTTTGGAACTGGAGGAAGTTTCTTGAGAAGAGATCCTCGAGAGTTCCGTAGACCAACTGGTCTGGGCAGAGCTGTGGGAGTAACAGCAGGTATTCAAAGATCAGCTCTAGGATTAGCAGAAGGAACTCTTGGTCTCCCATTTCAATTCTCAGTCCAAGATCCCACAAGACCATCTCCAGGAATTGAAATAGGAGGATCAGCTGCACAATCCATCCGAACTGCACCAATCGGAAGAGAAGAAGTTGCAGGAATAGTTGGAGGATCAGCAGCAGCCTTTTTACCTCTAGGAATTGCAGCCGTGGGAACAATCAGAGCTGAAGGAATCGTCGGTGGATCAGCCATTCTAGCTCGACAGTTTTCAGTGATTCAACCTCGTGCAGTGTTAGGTGCTGAGTTTGCAGCAGCAAGAGTATCTGCTCTGGAGAGACAACAGTTTAATATTCTGGGAACACGTCAAACAGGAATCCAAGGAGAATTTCAACTGCTTGAAGTTACGGGAAGCCGAGCCGTGGGAGGAGCTAGACAGTTTGTGGAACAAACAGTGAGAGTTCCAAGAGGAGCTCGACCATCTGCGGATGTTCCAATTAGCATAACTCGAGGAGTATCTGAAACAGTTATTACAAATCCATTCAGTGGTCAAGTTATCACCTCAAGAACTCCCTTCGCTGGAGGAGCAACAGTGAGTCCAGCTAGAAGAGCAGGTGGAGATATTCTAGGAACAGAGTTCTTTTCAGGTACAGGAGATGTTCTAACATTCCCCACAGGATCACTTCCCATCAGTAGAGGATTTAGATTCGGTGGAGCCACAACCTCCAGACAGATTGATACTGCTCAGTTTGGAGCTCCAAGAGTTGCTGGCCAACCAGGAACCACACTGACAGCTACAGAGATACAAACCTTTAGACCAAGTGCTCTCAGAGTTACCTTCGGATCAGATAGAGCTTTAGTGGGGATTCCAGGACGTGGAGTTATTCCATTTAGACCAATCACCACAACTCTTAGAGGATCCAGAAGCGGAAGAGGATTCATATTTGACATTGGACAATTAACATTTGGTGGACGTGGTGGATTAGGCAGAGGTGTAGTTAGAACTACAGGAGCACCTAGACCTCCAAGTATCGCTGGAGCAGCCACAGACGCTCCAGGATCCAATATAATCCAAAGTCTATCCCAAGTATCCACAAACATTGGAGCCCTTGGTGGAAGAGGTGCTGCTTCAGTTACAGGAACAGCAGGAGTAACTCTGCCAAGAATAGCTCAACCATCAACAGTTAGGCCAAGAGTCGTCAGTGGAGTTCAATTCTCTCAGATACTAGGCACACCCACCAGACAAGCTCTATCTCCTGCTCTAGCTTCAGTTACAGCTCAGAGAGTTAGTACAATCCAGATTAGTCCAACCATTTCATCCACTGCAACAATCCCATCCCTAGCAACTGCCACTGGTTTGGCTTCAGCTCAGTTCCAACCTCAACCATCTCCAACAGTGACCATAACACCTCAGATTCCAGGAGTAACTCCAGTACCAACTGTATTTCCACCTATTTCACCAACAATTCCATTTATTCCTGTAATTCCCTTTGGATTCCCTGGCCTAACTCCACCACCACTATTTGTGGAGAGGCCTGATAGAAGAGCAAGGGGAAGGCAGAGACAAAGCAGAACACCCTCTCTAGTTGCAGCAGTGTTTGGAATTACATCCACAGCTCCAAGAGCAGGTGAGATAACTGGTTTAGTCACACGACCTATTCTCCGAAGACGATCCAGAGCACCTACTAAAAAGAAGAAGAAGAAGAAGCGAGGTAAGAAGTAATGGATCAGGAACAATACGATAACTATCAAACTCAGGCAGCTCTAACTCAGCAAGCTGGAGATGCAGCTATGGTTCCAGCAGCTCCACAATTATATGAACAGAGCCAACAGTTGCAATCGGCTCTGGTGGAACAGACAAATCCAGCTAAGGTTATCAGAGACATTGAATTGAGTTTGATGAATCAGGAAGAGAATCCAGATGGAACTATGAAGAAACTAGGAGATCCTCTGATGAATGACAAAGGTGTTAATAGAATGAAGTTCATCATGCGAAGCATCATCAATCAGAATACAATTCTATCCCACCTCGACGACAAAGAGATTAATAAGTTGATTCTTGAAAAGGCAGATAACATCATTGATGATCTGACTTTGAATTGGAAACAGTATGGTATAACTGATAAGATGATGTTAGATCATATTGTGGATGCTGTGATAATGCCAGCCTTCTTCGCATTGAAGAGAGCTCTTGAGCAGAATGAAAAGAACTGGCTTGGTAAGATAACTGTGGAAAGCATGACGAGTAGTCCAAGGATGCAGCAGCCGAAGAAGGGAGGCTTCTTAGACAGGTTCAAGTTCGGATGAAATGGAAATTAGTTCTAATTATTCTGGCTGGATTCGTTATTCTTAGCATGCCAGCTCTCCAAGCTCTGAACATTGGCTTTGGATCCAATGCAGATGATCAGAAGATCAAGGCCGTTCTTGGAGTTATATCTGCCATATTTGTAAATAGCACAGACTTCTGGGATAATCTAGATACTCCCGCAGACATTCTTCTCAATGATCTTGGAGATGTAATCGCACCAAGTCCAGGAGATGGAGATGTGCTAATATTTGATAACTCCACTGGCACATGGATTCCAGGATCAGCAGGTTCCGTCGTGGGAATCAATGGATCTCTTAATAATACGAATATAGCCTACACAAATGTTTCTAACATATTTATGGCTGATCAAGACATAGAGGGAAACCTTAATGTCACTGGAAATTTAACTGGTAGAGATATGTATGGATCAATGTGGTTTAATAATATTTCAGGTCGTACAGTAAGCTTAACAGCTACCAATAATCCTAAGAATTTCACAAATTTAAACTCAGGATATGAGAATGGATTTATATTTGATGGAGATCATACTTTGACCACAGAGCATCATGGGATTTACAAAGTAGAATATACTCTAAGCATTAGTGGAGGTTCAAATAAAGTTTACCAAATCTTTTTTGTTATTGATGGTAATAGAGTGCCAGAAGGTACAGCACATCATACTGCAAGAGGAGTGGGTAATATAGATACTATAACTGGCAATTTTATAACTGAGATAAATGTTTCTGAACAGATATGGTTAGAAGTAGAACAGATAACTGCTAATATAGATGATCCTGTATTCACACACCTATCACTTACAACGGATGGAATTGACCTAAAAGACCTATGAAATACAAACTAATCTTCCTCCTGGCTCTAGCAATCCTAGTTCTGCCTATGGCTTCAGCCCAATCCCAAGATATTATATTTACCTTCGAGGCAGACACAGAGATAGATATAAAGATTCCATGCTTTGACAACGGAACATTCTGTGCATCATCCACGCAGTGTAACGCTTCAATTACATATCCCAATCAATCAATTCTAATAGATAACATCGCCATGACTAACCAAGTTAGTTTTCACAACGTCACATTAAACACAACTCAAACTTCCAAGAGTGGAGAATACTTCACATGGATTGTATGCACCGATGCAGCAATCTCTGGTGAGGAAACATTCTTCTTTGAAATAAATCCCACAGGCATTCGTCCCACTGATCAGAGAACTGGGATAATTGTTTTGGCTGTGGTGTTCATGTTCATCCTCGGGATCATAATGTTTGTAGTCTATATATTCCATAGATCTGATCCAGTTAAGTGGACATTCTTCATAATCGGAGTTACATTCTTCCTGATAGCAATAAATGTTATCTTCGTGAGTCTGCAAGATGCCGTCGTCAATTCAAGACTGGAAGGATTCTTTGACTTCTTCGTAGCGATCAGCTTCTACTTCTACTGGTTTGCAGCAGGACTAATCTTCATAATCTGGATGTTAACATTCCTACACACTTGGTTATACAAACAAAACTTGAGAACTGCTGCTAAGTTCGGTGGAGCAAACTTTGAGGGGAAGGGCTTCTAATGGCTAGAAAGAATGGAACTCGACGTAGCAAGATGATGCGAGTGGATCAGGAGATCTTCGCTCCAGAGATAGAGCAACTCATGAA
>SDBT01016266.1_pt1 | contig 11777 bp, 10 predicted proteins | sample 2277101 | NCBI WGS metagenome assembly SDBT01 (sample SAMN10404973, study PRJNA504765) | marine sediment metagenome | isolation source: marine sediment core GS10_PC15, 103 cmbsf | place: Arctic Ocean: Southern Knipovich Ridge | collected 2010
TTCCTCTATTCCTTTCATTACACTTTCTACACCTTCTACAACATCTTCTACTCCTTTCACTGTATTTTTTAATCCCTCTACAACTTTCGATGGTTCAAATTGTGAGGATTCTTCTGATGAGCATGTGGATGGATTTGATTTTTTTGACAATATCATTCTTAGATATATTTATATAATAGAAAAATTTTCCAAAATTTTTATTAATACCAATAAAAATTGATGTGATGAAGAGCTTTGCTTTTCTTTACATTAATTTTTTTGATTATAATGAGAAGTGTAACTTCTCATTATAACCAATAAAAATTGAATATAAATATCTATAGAATAATACATATTTATATACAATATTCAATTCCAATGAATAAACATAAAGATATGGAACTATACAAGATCATGGCGAATATTTCAATAGACAAATTATGTAATTATATTGCTACAAATATACAAAAAAAGCACTCACCTAGTATATTTGACAAATCATTAGATTTTTTGATAAAAGAATTTAAATCAAAAATAACGCCGGATATGATAGAGATAGTATCAAAGAATATAGATAGAAAACTTGTTCTCAATCAGTTATCTAATGCTCTTAACGATTTTAATAGAGCTATTAAAATAGAGGCAGGTATATTTGAGCATTGTATAGTGTATTCATTAAAGAATAATTTATCTATGGAACATGCGTCGGCCATATATTATGACAAATATCATGACATTCTCCACATATTCGACAAGGAGTCTTCTGTTTATAATGTTCAATTAATAAAAAAGATACTAAAAGATAAAATATTAGCACAGACGTTACCTTTTCTGTCTCCCCAACAGATAGATCCAAAAAAATGGGAGAAATATATTAGAAAGAGAGAAATGATCGAATATAAGAAAAACAATATGGCGATTTCCAAGCTATATAAATGCAGAAAATGCGGGAAAAGGAGGTGTAAGATATCAATGATGCAGACCCGAGGGGGTGATGAAGGAATGACAGTATATATTTGTTGCACCGTTTGTAGTCACACTTGGAAGCATTGAGAGCCTCAAGAAAGCAATCAATATAAATGTCTAAAATATAATATTATTAAACTCTTTATCTTATGAAGCATAATAATTATCATGTTTCATAAGATCAAATAAAAAAATTAATTCACATATTCCCAAGCCTTGGCTACGCCAAACTCGCTACGCTCAGTTCACTACGTTCACTTGTATTCGACAAACTCGCTACGCTCGGCTCACTGCGTTCGCTAAACATAGTTCGTCATATGCTGCTTCAAGCAACCATGGTTTGAATGGTTCTACTTCACCCATTTTATTAATTGTTTTATATTTTAAGAAATCTATACCTGCTCTTTTCCCATTATAGCCACATTTATCTGCATATGAATCATACAGATCGCTTGTAGTAATAATATATTGTTTATTTTGTATATCTCCAAGATTTTCTGGACTAAACATTTTATCAGTTAATTTTCTTGGGCCCAAGTGAGCTTTTATGGTACTAGCATCTTCGATATTTATATCAAATTTCTTCTTCCATTCATCTACATTTCCATTATAAGTTACCATATGTTTTCTTTCTTTATCATTTAACATAGTACCAAACCCTCGTATTCTATATTTATTGATAATAGTAATAGGATCTTTTCTGCTAGCAAAGTATTTATAGTCAATATTAATGTGTGTCATTATAGAAGTCACACAAGAAGGTAGCATATAAACATTATTACCATCGTAATAAGTGCGCACACAAGGTAGATGAAATCTGGAAACACATGAAAATATTTCATCATATTTAATTTTAAATACTTCAATGTCATGTTTAAGATGAGGAGATTTAATTTTGAATTTTATACTATCAGATATTTTTAATATTAAGATATTTTTTTCTGGTGGTACTTGACTATTTTCATCTAAAATATCATTTAAAAATAGACATTCTTCATTAACATCATGTTTATATCCAGTTTTTATGTTTTCATATTCGGATAAATATACTGTCATATTATCTATTGATGCAACTTTGTAATAGTAATCATATAATGGGTTTGATTCTATATTATATTTTTGTCTCAATGTAGGATTCATATTTTCTTTTGATTTAATATATTGTGCATAGAAATGTAACTTAATTTCATTACTATTAAAGTTCTTAATGATATAATCTACTGATTCAAATTTTTTTGCCATAATTTTTTCCAGATATAATTGATGAACAAGCACCAACAAATTTTTTGTTGGTTCAATGCTAACTGTTGTGTTAATAGCTGAACCATACATAGTGTCTAAATTATGTTCAACAACTGTTATTAGTTTTTGAACTTCATCCAAAAATGGAAATGTTTTTGTCTTGGTACATATAAAATCAATATCTGAATTTTTATGAAATTTTTCAAAATAAGCATTCCACATTTCGGTATTTGATGGATATTTTGGTAAAGTTTCAGTTAATGGATTTCTCTTTTCTATGCACGTTGGCATAAGACTACCACTAACAGCAAAATTTTTCCATTTATCAGAATCATTTTCTGTTTCTAAACCATCAAAAATATTTTTATCATCTTGACCTGTTGTGAATATATTGAATTTTCGTTTGAAACCTTCTAATGTATCTATTCCATAATCCTTATAATTCTTAATCATAGCAATGCTGTGACAATTTTTTGGTGAATTTAATACCCTTTGGTTAACTAATAATGTAATATATGGATTCATGTGTACATCAGTAGAACAATACGGAAAATGAGGAAGTTTGTTTGCAGTGTTAATATCAAATACATATCTTTTTTTAGATGTTGTTCTTGTCTTTATAATACATTCTTCCATATACATGTACAACCACGCATATCCAAATATATATTTGTATATTGGCATGTATTCATTAAATAATGGTTGCATTTTTTCCAAAATATTGCTGTTATTAATTACAAGATGACAATGTTTCTTTGATATGGCTATCATATTAAATAGGTCATACAATTCTTTTTTATTATTAGTCATTGTAAATAATTCTTCTATATGAGCTTTGGTTATGTCTTGTTCCTGGTCTACTACGCGATAATAAGTCCTTCCATGCTTTTTTGCAGCTAGTGCCGCATCTGTATATACATTCTTTCTGTATATGAAATCTAGATAGTTTTGATCGCTTTGGGTAGACATTTTTGTGACCATCTCCTGCATGCATTTATTTGTATTGCTAGCTATAATAGACACTTTAGTTGTATTGTATTGTTTTTCATTATGACGAAATGTTCTATTAATAAATACTTCATTTATATTTAGCTTACAATTATATTTTTTTTGCCAGTATTCAAATTCCATTGAATTGTTAATAATTTTAGACAAATTCTTATTAATAATGTAATTAAAGTGAGAACATCTATAATTTTTCCGCATTATCATTAGTTTTGTTACTGTATTTATGTCTGTTGAATTTTCGTATAATGATAAATACAACGATACTGTTTTATCATCAACATCATACATACATACAACAATCTCATCATTTTCGAGCTCAATGTTTCCATTGTTAAAAGGTAATAAATATTGTCTATCAACTGTAACAGCATTTCTTTTATGTAAACTATTCTTTAAAATAGCCATACTAGCTGGTACAAGAGTTAAATATTTACCACATTCATTGTAATCATCTCTATTAATAAGAATGTCCCAAATAGTATTGATGCAATGTTCTGGTTGATTACAATCTTGAATTTCACTTCTAAGACACAATATTAATACTCTTTTATAGTTAATATATATATCTCGCTGTTCCATGGTTACTAGTGAGCCACCATTTATACTTATATGTAGTGGATTTTTAATTTTACCATCTGGAATAACAGTATTTTTATCCACACACTTTCCATCAATCTCTGATAGATTGACAACTGAAACTTCTCTGTTGATGTTCTGTACTCCAAAATCTAAATCTGAGTCCATCTTTATAATGATATTTTAGCTATATATTGACCATATGTTCTTAAATTATTATAATTTCAATTTTTTTTGATTATTGTTGTTAGGTACAACAATAATCAAAAAAAATAATGTAAAATTTTAAAGTATAAATCTTTGATTTCTACTTTTCATTTTTTTGTTAATAAATAAATTCTGTATTTAGCGAAGCCAGGTCATGGTAAATATTCATATCCATATTCTTGATCTTTGTCATTTGCAAGATCTATTTTTTTAATATATGCTCCCTTAATACACATTGTAATGGCTGAATCGAATATTTTAATTTCCATTGTAAAAGGTAAAGTTTTTGAGACTTCGTCTAATAAATCTTTATGACAAGTTTTATTATTATGTTTCATATATCTGACAATATGTGCTTTCATAATATTTATTCTACCAATGCTAAATTCTTTTTTTATTTTCTTATCACGTTTTTTCAATATTGTTGCATTCATTAGTTTGACAAGGGATATATTTTTATGGGGATATGTAAATTCCTTGTTGTAGTATAATAATACATTTGGATCATTTTTGTTACCATTATCTCTATTAATTAATTTAGAATGCAACAAACTGTTTATTATCGACCCTAGTTTTGGTAATGGTATTCCCAACAATTGTTTCAATTCTGAAACACTTATTTTTTCTTTATGATTAAATTGTATTAATACTAATAATTGTGGTAAAGTTACTTCAAAATTATATACATTACCATTAATTGGTATTTTTATTTCTGCTGTTCCAATATTAAGATTCATATTTAGTCTTCTATTTTGAAATTTAAGTTTGTAATATTCTAATCCTATATCTAAATATGGTCCTATTTCAATTGGAATCTTGTAAGTAGTTTGATCAATATCATCAATTATTGACCACACACCATATCGCAATGGTGTAATAGTTACCAGGTCCAGATTGAGTTGATCAAATGTAAGATTATTCTTATATTTATCACTAGAAATTGTTCCCTCAAGATTATTTCTGTAAAGAAAATTGTCACGTTTGCTTTCTATTATATCTTTTATTTTATTAAACATTTTAATAACAACAGCATTTGATTCTGGCATTTTGAATAACTTGATAAGACTCTTTTCAAGTTCTAGATTACATTGATTATTTAATAGCCTATCTTCTAGAAATCTTTGATAATATTCGTTAAATATAATTTTTTCATTTAAATTCATTGCTAATTTGATGATATTACTAATGGTCTCTGGAACTTCACGAGTTTTATGCAAAACTCGTGAACTAGCATTTGAATTCTTATAGAATTCAGATGGAACTTCACGAGTTTTATACAAAACTCGTGAACTAGCATTTGAATTCTTATAGAATTCAGATGGAACCTTATGAGTTTTATACAAAACTCGTGAACTAGTATTTCCTTTTGTTTCATTTATTGTATCAGATGATAATTTTATTATGGAAGTATGAATTTCTTGTACCAAACCTTTGATGAATTTTTGATTTGAACCCATAGTTACCATAAATCTCTTATTCGTTTCTAAATTAAATAAGTCATTGTATTGTAATTCTGGAGTTTCCATTGATTCGGACTGTGTAGGTTGATTTATGGTACATTTACAATTGCAATGTACATATATTCCACATGTTTGACATTGCTCAGGAAGTATTATTGTAGATTTTATTACTTTTTCTTTTGTTAGTTTTACTTTTTTTGCAGATTTTTTTGCAGATTTTTTTGCAGATTTTTTTGCAGATTTTTTTGTTGCTTTTTTTGCAGCTTTTTTTGCAGATTTTTTTATTGCAGATTTATTCATTGGGCAGGTTGACGTACATTTATTACAATATACACATTTTTTACATTTTTCACATTGTTCATGAAGTTTTGTATCAGATGTTGGTGTTATTGTGCTCATTTGGCAGTAATAATGATACATATTATACAATGACATAACTACATTAATATTAATTTTCTTATTTTGCAGTATATGATCAAATATGTCATACAAATAAATAGATTCTTTTGCATCTTCACAATTATATTTATATTTTACATTTATTACATTTTTATAGAATATATAACTTCCCATTAGTGTAATATATGGTAGTGTAATATATGGGTAAGATTTAATCGATGGTGTATATCGTATATTATCTCCATAATACCATAATGATTCTGTTAGTTTATTTATTCTAGATTTATATGTCTGGTACATATTTACAAAATTTTCTATTAAAAATAATTTATTATTCAACTGACTATCTATTTCATCTTTAATTTTTATAGATGAATGGTTTATTGAGTTATATATAATATTGGTAACTTTATTTGCATCTGTATGAAACATATGAATCAAAACATTCTTCAGAACTATTGGATTTACGTTAATATATTTACCACATAGTATGTCATCACAGTATTGACGTAATTTTGCACTATTCGTTAATTTATGCAAAAACTGGTAATTATTATATCGTATAGGAAAATAATCACGTTTACCAAAATAATCTAATTGTTCTAGCATGGTTGCCATAATATAGTATAGTTATAATTGTTTTATATGAGGTATATTATACCATATATTTTCCTATTATGTATAGGATTCAATTTTTTTCTCATTTATAAAAAAAAATTGATAAAAAATACATAAATAGATATATGTTTATTTATATAAATAAACACACAAATGAGCACAAATATACTTGATACATTAAGATGTAATGAGATACCACCAAATAATATCATAACCATACATATTGGAACATTTAATGAATTCGGTGGGAAATTAGATATTGATAAGGACACATACAATACACTAATGAATACAATACATAAGAAACAACATTATTCTTCCAAAAAATACAGCATCAAAAAATATTTTTTTAGGAATATGGTAATTTCTCTGCGATATAATAATAATAGTGTAAAGACTATGCACGAACGCATACATCAGACTTATAGCAAGTTATTTGACAAATATTGTATTACTGCAAGTCAAGTGAAACAGATTGATAAAGACAGCATTCCCATAGTTAATAAATATCACAAAATTGAGGAACAAACTATAACATCATATACATACAATAAAAATAATGTTGAACCAATTGAGGTATTATTTATAGAAGAGGGTAATATACATAAAATAAAAATACAATATATTTCTCCGAATTCACATAACAAATCGGAGAAATCTAGTAAAGTATCAAAAATACTAAATTTAATCTTATCAAGCTTTGGCTAGCGCCAAACTCACAGAATTGCCTTCGGCAATCTCGCTTCGCTCGGCTCACTCCGTTCGCAATTAAAATGGACTTAATAATTGCGAACGGAGTGAGCCGAGCGCAGCGAGATTGCCGAAGGCAATTCTGTGAGTATGCCGTTCAGGCATATCTTTTTACCCTATCAAAAATTTCTTGACTAAGCTATACAGAGAAGCCAAAAGAATACCATAGATCAATATTCCAGCAAATGATATAGTGCCATCACTTCGAACATTTATTTGTTTTATATATTTACCGATAGTATTTTTAACTAATGGCTGTGATAATATTACGAATAGAACAATGATAATAATTGAATCGATTAATAATCTAGGTATGTTAGATAAAAATCCAGTCTTGCGATTGGTACTATCTTCATCATCAAGATCTGGAATATCTGATACACCCGGCATCATTGCATCACTTGGTAAGCTGTTGCTAATATCTTTAGCTAGAGCTTCTATATCTTGATCATTATATTTAGACATGGTTGGGCACTGTCCATTGCTACATGCTGTTTGAACATTTTGAGGAACATTTTGAGGAACATTTTGAGGATAGTTATTGGGTCCAAGTATATTATAATATTGATCGTGCATTGCACTCTGTGACCGGTGAGCAGCATTATGACCCTCTTCATATTGAGCATTACTCATTGCATTATATTGCATATTAAGCATTTGTTGTTGTTGTTGTTGATTTTCTCTTCCACGTAAATTACTGATTGGAGTTCCATTCATTTATCCTTGTATATTTTTATATAATATAAGTTAACAAAAAATTATTTATTTATATTTTATTTATTTTACAAAGCTTTTAGTTGCGCTAAACGAGTTCACCTCCGTGAAGCTTTTTATTTATTTGCATATTATGATATAAACAATCAGATTTATGCATATTCCAATGAGTTTGTTGACATTTCTTTGAACAATATTGCATCCTATAACAACCCCCACATATTTTGTATGAATTTTCTACTTTATTTTCTATATCTTTATTTTCTATATCTTTATTACAATTATGACATATAAACTTATGCTCTCTACATCTTTTTTCTAATATACAATATCTATTCATTATTATCGGTAACTCGTCATTTTTTTTCTGCATATTATTTGCTTCAATATCTGTGAGTTCTCGGAATAAGCGACTATTACTTAATATTTTTATTAATTTATTTACAGTGTCTATATTTATACTTGAATATATGTCTTGTGTTTCCATGACCGCCATATATATAGCACCATGTATTCTATTTTTACCAAAAATTACTGTTGCTTTTTTATTAATTTTATCAATAATCGGATTAGTTTGAATGTATAATATCAAATTAAAATTAAATATGGATATGTTTAACCATTTTAAATTATCTGTATGAGGCATATTTTCTAGTGGATTATCATAAAATTTATATTCAGTCACCACACCATCAACATCTATTTTTACACCAGTATGAACAAAATTATGATATAGCAATGTGCTAATTTCGTTCGTAGTTAAGAAACTTGGTTCACATGTATAATCATCTTTAATTTTAGATTTTATTAGCACACTTGATCCATATATTTCTGTACGATCACATACAAGATAACTAGATATACCATTTATACTATATTTTTCATCTTTGTTACCATTATTTTTCATACTAAGATGACATAATTGATATATATATTTATGATTTTGATAACATATTGATGTATCGCCCATTAGTTCTTGTGTTAGTTTCGTAGAATCAACTACTACATCCATTAATTCATTACAAGATATTTCTTTAATGGTAATAAAATCATGAATATGTTCATTAATATAATCAATTGTACAATTTCTATCCAATTTTATATCATTTTCTTTAATTATTGCTATTGTAGACCTATTCATATATTGTATTTAGTTACTATATTGCATTTAGTTATTATATTTTATGATCCTAACGCTATCTTTTATTAATTCATTATATATATTATATATATACTTTTTAGACAATATATCTACTGTATGTATACTTTTATACTTATACGAACTAAGTTTATCTTTGAATATATCTTTTTTTACGGTATATAAAAAGCATGATTGGTTTAGTTCATCCAAAGCTCCTTCATATCTTTCTTCGACATATGGTATAGTTTTATTTTTCTTATGTATATAACCTTTTTTAATTTTATGATTAATATTTGGTATTGCAGAAAGTAAAGATAGCCATTTCATGGTATATCCATTAATATATTTTTTAGTATACATGCCTAGTAATTCTTTAATTTTTTTTCGGTTACGTCTTCGAGAATTATCTATTTTAATATGATTATCATATTCTTTTTCGGTGCATACATATAATACTTCTCCCCCGAATATTTCTCTTCCGCCAGCATGAATATTTTTACCCAATTTAAGATGTACCCATTTAGTCATATGACTAAATGTTTTTTTTTTATATTTCATATTGCCATATATTTTTGATAATTTATTATATTGTTTAATTAAAAAATTATGGTCAATATACTTTATTGGAAACGTACCATTAATTATATTCTTACGATATTTATCTATATTGTATTCTATTGTATTCCGTGCATATGTTCTTGCGCTAACTTTAATGTAAAAAATATTATTTGTATTTATTTTAACTTTTGTGCGATTATTTCTGTGATATGTATTCAATCCAATAAATATGATGTTTTTATCTTTATTATTTTTTATTATATTTGTTATTTTTTTATTCAATATATATTTCCAGTAATCGCGCATATATTTAGATATTTCTAAGGCTCGAGTCTTCGTCTTGTGATCGGTTTTTTTATTTTTTTTCAAACGAATATATTTTTTATTAAACATGATCATTTTTCTATTTTTTCTGATATTATTATTTATGATATCAAGGTCTATTATGGTTACTGGATATTTATTTTTAATATTATTTATAAATTGTTCCTTGATGATATTATTCATACCAACGATATGACACAAAACAGTCATATTATATAATATTTAATATATATTTAGATATATTATAAACTTTTCTTTGTACTCAAATACACTTGTGGTTCTAATCTATAATATTCTCCATTTTCACCCTTATATATTTGTTTTTTAACAATATTAGATGATGGTCCGCGATATACTGGTCTACGAGTATAAATATATCCCACAATGCTACCTATAATAATACCAATTACAACAACGATGACAATAACAATAATGTATTTCATATATAAAACAAATTAGAATTTATTTTATATACGTTTATTATATGTTAAATATATTTCCACATTTTAAGCATATTATCATCCTAATGATAATATTAGCCGCATTAATTGCATTGTATATAATTATGTTGTATTTACAAAAAATGCACCAATCAACTTTACCTCCATTAGAACCAAAGAAACAAACTTCATCAGTAATAGTAAAAAAATATGTAGGACGATCAATAGATCAGCCGATAGATATTATAAGAGAATATGATTATGCTAAAATAGATGACATATTAATTGAACCCACAAGAAGAGTTGCTCGGCATGAAATACCTCCCATATACATCAATAGATACTTTGATTTTCCAACTAGAGGATATCCAGATAATTTTTCACAGTTTGGAATATTAGTTAGACAGACTAATGATAAGAAAGATATGACTAATAACATATTGCGGTTATTTGGTCGTCAAATCTACCCATCTGCTTACGTTTACGAGTATTACACTATGGTAAACAGCGGACTCAACCAAATAAAGATACCATTAGATACAAGGCAACACGAATTATCTGATGGTGATATCATACATATCAAAGAATTAGATACCAAATATAAAGTCCATTTACATAACTTTGAAGCTCCCAAGTATTACCCATATATTATTTAGACTTATAATCAAGTATATAAAGATAAAAAATTTCATAAGTTTTATCTGGTGATAACATTTTATCTTCTGTGGTGTATAGTATATATCCATCCTTGCTGACGGGGATATCTGGGTACCACAAAATTTTTAGAATATATGGATGTTTTCCCAAATATGCTGATATAGCAATATGTGTATCTAATTGGAGTGGATTAGTTATTCGAAATCTTGATGTTATTAATTCGGTTCGTAAATATAAATTTTCATTAGAACTCATATTTAAACCATAATCAAATAATTTTTTAGAAATATATGATGTATTTTTTTCTAAAGCTGGCACTGCCCATGCCCACGTCCATAATTTATATATAGAATAATACGATCCAACATGTTCAATTTTTGACTTTAATATTTTTTTTTTATCTTTATCATAAAGCTCTATTACATTTCTCTCCATATCTCCAAATTTTCGAATATATTTGAAATATTTTATTTTTGATATGAATGTTTCGAAAGTTTCATTATGTTTATCATAATAATCTAGTGCTGTTGTAACAATGTCCATATGCAGAATATATTACTATATATATAATTATATAATATATTATCTAATTAACATAAATTTATATTGTTAAAATCTATGAACTTTAATTGTGGATATAAATTTGTGCTATACAATAAATATATGTTTATATATTATAAGACCTATGAATAGTAGTACTATTACAACAAATAATCCGAATAATGTTGTTAACTTTAT
>SDBT01016267.1_pt1 | contig 11777 bp, 10 predicted proteins | sample 2277101 | NCBI WGS metagenome assembly SDBT01 (sample SAMN10404973, study PRJNA504765) | marine sediment metagenome | isolation source: marine sediment core GS10_PC15, 103 cmbsf | place: Arctic Ocean: Southern Knipovich Ridge | collected 2010
TTTGTAGTTTCAAATGAGACTTTTATGAATAGCTTCCAAATTGCCAAATCATACGCGATGACGGAAATAGCAGGACGGGGTGTTTGTTTTGTAGGGGAGGGTAAACGATTTTTTGATGGGATCGAAAAATCGTTTACCCTCCCCTACACGGATTGCCACCTCGAGCCGATAGTCTCGTTTCTAACTACAAACCGTATTACCCACCCCTATAAAAAAAGGGAAGGTTGTCTCTTTACATGTCTCTTTACAGGCACTTATGGTTCAATCGGTAAATAAGTATCGCTTACTGACGTAGGGGCGAATCTTGTATTCGACCTTGTCATGTGGCATTGCGTCCATACGAATACAGGCAAGGATTTACCGATCAAACCACTTAGATTGGAGCTTTATGCCCGTTTTCACACACCAACCTTTATGTGCATACACCATAAAGGACCATGCTACGGGACATTTTTGGCTAACTGGCAAAGTCTTATTAAGCGATTATCCTGAACCTGTCGTCTACCCACTCCAACTCAGGTTGGCTGTCGGGAGTATAAAGCTGCTGATACATTACACCGGGTTTGAGATTCGGTTTTTTGTCCGGCTTTTTCTTGAATCTGTCAAACCCACCCGTCTTAAGTATAATGATGAGTATAGCCGCGAAGACAAGTAACACGGCGATCAGAGCGAATGTCACCCAGTTCCTGCTCATAAATCCCGACTTTTCTTCTGTACTCCCCATGTTTCCCTCCTTACTATCTTACTATCCACGTCGTCTGCCCTTTGGCAATCTCAGCGCTTTCCGAGAACTCGTGTCCTGGGACTTAGTTTTATCATCACTACTACCACTACCATCATTCATAGCCGCTTTCCGACTCAAATTCAGCCGGCCAAATTTATCGATCTCCACCAGCTTAACCGTAATTTCGTCGCCTTCACTGATGATGTCCTCAACTTTCTGCACATAGCCATCTTGCAGTTCAGAAATATGAACCAGGCCCTCCTGACCGGGAAGGATTTCAACAAAAGCGCCATAATTGGTAACATTCTTCACTGTACCTGTATAGATCTTATCAACCTCTGGCTCTTCAGTGAGAGATCTTATTTCGCCAATCACACTATCTGCGGCTTCGCTGTCTATTGAGGCAATATTTACTGTTCCATTGTCCTCAACCTCGATCTTAACATCGTAGTCGGTCTGCATTTTCTTGATTATTTTTCCGCCTGGCCCGATTATGTTTCTGATCTTACCCACAGGTATTTCTATGGAGATGATCCGCGGTGCGTAGATGGAAATATCAGAGCGCGGTTCTGCGATTGCTTCAGCCATATTATCGAGAATATATAACCGCGCTTCCTTGGCTTGCTGCACAACCCTTTCCATTATTTCTTTCGTGATGCCCTCGATCTTGATATCCATCTGGACGGAAGTTATTCCATCTCTGGTGCCCGCAACCTTGAAGTCCATATCGCCAAGAGCGTCTTCCACGCCCATCATATCAGTAAGAATAGCGATCTGATCTCCTTCCTTAATCAGTCCCATACTAACTCCGGCAACAGATGATTTTATGGGTACGCCGGCGTCCATCAATGCTAAACTCGCACCACAAACACTGGCCATGGAAGAGGAGCCGTTGGATTCCAATATTTCCGAAACAACCCGCACAGCATAGGGAAATTCCTCTTCGTTGGGCATCACTGGCAGCAGCGCTCGTTCAACCAGTGCCCCATGCCCGATCTCACGTCGGCCTGGCCCCATTATGCGGCGAACCTCGCCAACGCTGTATGGCGGGAAATTGTAGTGCATGATGAACCTCTTGGTCCGCTTACCCTCAATATTCTTAACCTCTTCCTCGTCACTACCGATACCCAGAGTCGTGACACACAATGCCTGCGTCTGCCCCCGGGTAAAGAGGCCAGAACCGTGTGTTCGGGGCAACACCCCAACTTCTGAGGCCAGCGGTCGGACATCCGACAGGCCTCGCCCGTCTACACGTCTCGACTCGGAAAGTATCGCGCGCCGCATCTCCTCTTTCTCGATCTTTGTTAGCAAGGAGTTTATAGCGTTTTCCGAGATGCTCTCGTCTTCCTCATACGGAGCTACTATATCATCCCGCAAATCGCTTAAATATTGTTCGCGCTCGAGCTTTTCTGTAATCCCGATGGAGGTTATAATCCTGCCAGTAGCGTCGGACCTTATCTTCTGCTCAAGGGCATCATCCACTTTCTCGATAGGGAATTGCCGTTTTGGTTTGTTGCATCGAGCAATCAGGTCTTCCTGCATTTCGACTATTCTTCTGATCTCCTGATGCGCAAACTCTATGGCCTCAATAAACTCGGCCTCTGGCAATTCATTTGCCCTGCCCTCTACGGACATCACCGCGTTTTTCGTGCCTGTGACGAAGAGATCAAGATCGCCATCGCGTTCCTCATCATACGTTGGATTTACCACAAACTGACCGTCTATTTTGCCGATCACGACAGCTCCCACAGGCTCAGGGAACGGTATGTCGGAGATGCACAGGGCAGCCGAAGCGCCGACCATTGCAACAAACGCTGGCGGATGTATTCGGTCGGAAGCCAGCGTTGTAGCCATTATCTGTAGTTCATTGCGAATGTCCTTGGAGAAGAATGGTCGAATACAATGATCGATCAATCTTGCTGTTAAGGTTTCGCCTGTACCGGGACGCGGTTCCCGCCTCCCATATATCTCGGGAATTCTGCCTCCCGCGTATCCTCTCTCTCTGTATTCAATAGTCAGCGGGAAGAAATCCAGATGCTCTGCTATCCCTTTTGCCGCGACAGCAGTGACTAAAACCACTGTGTCAGCATAACGGGCGAGTACTGCCCCGTCAGCTTGCTTCGCCATTCTACCTGTTTCCAAAGAAAATGCTAAACCGTTAATCTCTATTTCTACTTTTTCTATTCTGTCCAAATTTTATTCTGGTTTGGTACCGTTACTCAATAATCGCTGCCTCTTGATAACAGGGCCAACGAATTTTAATTAACGGACTCCAGAATTTCACCCCCTATATCTCTAATCGAATTTTATGAACTGAGCAAGTCTCAGAATAATTCTCATGCTCTGACTGCCTCGGAATCGGAACGAAAATTTCCCGACATTGTCAATAAGTGGGGTTTCTAGTTCCGACCAGGAGTCCAAAATACTTTCTCAAACTTGCTTACAACTTACACAATACTTTTATAGTGTACCACCAGCAATAATCTGCCAGCGGCTTCATTGCCGAGCATCAATACTTGAGAAAAGCGGATTTTATTTATACAAAACGCCCTTATCCTACCATTCTGAACGGGGCGAAGAATCTCCTACAAAGACTCAGTTTTGCTAAAAGGTCCTTCACTTCGCCCAGAATGACATGAGTGGATGTTGCTCTAAACGTGAAATGCTGTAAGTATTTACGTTACGAGTTTTCTCAAGTATTGAATATTGACTGTGATTTATCCTCTGATACCGAGTTCGGCAATCATTCTCTGGTAACTATGAAGATTTGTGCGACGAAGGTAGATCAGATGTTTCTGACGCCGTCTCACTAATTTGAGCAATCCCAGCCTTGAGTGATGATCCTTCTTGTGTTCCTTCAGGTGCTCAGTTAGATAACTGATCCTCGCGCTGAGTACAGCGACCTGGACCTCCGTTGACCCAACATCCGTCTCATGAAGTTTGAACTTGTCTATTAAAGCTTTTTTACTTTCCTTGGTTAAAACCATTCAGTACCTCCCTTAACAGGCTTTTTTTTCTCACCAGGAAATCGTCATGGTCATTGGCTAATATGCCCACAAAGGGCTGGACTACGGAGTGTTTTATGCCAAATGACAAAGTAATATCAGGTGACGATCCCCAAAACTACCTATAATATATCACAAATGAACTGTCTTGTAAACGCAAAAGATTAGATCCCAAGGCTGGAAACTCAACTCCGCTATCACCAAATTCAGAGTCGCGAATTATTTATCGAGCATCTTTCTAACAACGGCTTCATCTCTTTTGATCTGATCTGCCAATTCCTCCGGGCTGGCAAAGGCTTTCACATCGCGGATTTTGCTTATGAAAAATACTTCCACACTTTGCCCATAGAGTGTTCTCTCAAAGTCCAGCAGATGAACTTCAGCCCGAAACTCCTTTCCTCCGAAAGTGGGTTGTTCGCCCATGTTCAGGGCACCAGCAAAATATTGCCCGCCCACGCGCGCCTTAACAACATAGACACCGGGAGGTGGCAGAAGCTGCTCCTGCAACTGCAAATTAGCTGTGGCATAGCCAATTTTGCGACCGATACCTTTTCCCTGCACCACTGGTCCCGACAGAGAATATGGCCTGCCCAGTAACTTCCGTGCCAGATCAAGATCGCCCTCCAGGATCGCCGCTCTGATACGGGTGCTGCTGACAACTGTGCCATTCAGCCTGTATGGTTCCACAATATCCACTGCGAAGCCGTATTTCTCGCCCAATTCCCTGAGTAACCATCCATCACCGGCTCTATCTTTACCGAAAGCACAGTCATATCCTACGATTACCTCACGAGCATGGAATTTGCCCACTAAAACATCTCTGGCGAACTCTTCAGGCAGAAGCTGGGAAAACTGTTCGCTGAAGTCTTCCACCACAACCCTATCAATCCCCAGTGATTCCAGTAACTCGATCTTCTTGGCGATAGTTGTGAGAACAGGTGGAGACTTGCCCAATATCGGAAGAGCTGGATGCGGCTCAAAAGAAACAACGACTCCTTCAATACCAAGCGCTTTTGCCCTATCTACCACACGACTGATCACTATCTGATGGGCAATGTGAACTCCGTCAAAAACGCCAAAGGTCAGGACAATGCCCTGAGAGGCAGACTTAGAACTGGAGTTCACTTCTTCCTGTCTCATGTCTTGCGTCTTCCTTAGGGCTTATTTTAACACTTTTACAGCTTTGCATATCACTACCCGTGGATCTAATGCTGTTGCTGAACTGTATGCCTCAGTGGCTTTGCCGACGCCAAGAAGCATACCAGCCGCATCGTGGACACGGATCAGGCTATCGACTCCGAATCCCTCTTCACAACTTATCACTTCCCCTGCGTTCACAGGAACACCGTTCAGAAACCGACCTCGCGCCATATCTGAAACGATTATCCTGGGTATGAAGGATAACACATCGTCAATAGATCGCAATAGTCGTATGGCGGTTTGAGGTTCGGCTTGAATCTCCTCCAGCGGCACAGAATTTTTCAGATCAAAAAGCCCTGATCTTGTTCGGACTAATCTGGAAAGATGCGCCCCGCAGCCCAACGCATTACCAATATCCGATGCCAGAACCCGGACGTATGTTCCTCTTGAGCATAGAACTCGGAAATCCAGTTCAGTCTGCGCTGCCGAATCATCAAGCATTGAGCGCCCAGTATCAAGTAATTCTAGCTCATATATATGTATCTTGCGCGGCTCCCTGCTAACGGTTTTCCCCTGACGGGCTAATTTATACAGCCGCGTCCCCTGAACTTTGACGGCCGATACCATGGGCGGAACTTGATCTATTGCCCCCACGAAGCTATTAAATATGCTCTTGACATCCCCCAATTTCACATGGCTACTATCTGAAGTTTCCAATACTTTTCCACTAGCGTCCAGTGTATCCGTCACTATACCCAGAGTTATAGTACCTTCGTAGCCTTTTTCATTGTCCGGGAGGAATTGTATAATCCTCGTAGCCTTGCCCAGGCACACAGGCAAAACTCCTGTAGCATCCGGGTCTAACGTGCCAGTATGCCCAACTTTCTTCTCATTCAGAAGACGCCGCAGCCGGGCGACCACGTCGTGCGATGTCATACCCGAGGGTTTGTTGATATTTAGAACGCCATCCATAGTGGAATCTGCAAACAGTTACGCATTCCTCGCAACGAATTGATGTTTTTGTATTTCGCCTCTTAACGCCTCAAGAACCGTATTCGCAACCTCGTCCAGCGATCCGGACATAGTGCAGCCTGCGGCAGCCCTATGCCCGCCACCGCCAAACCCGGTGGCGATTCCATCCACAGACAGGCTGTCTTTTGACCTCAAACTCACTTTAATATCACCATTTTCCAGTTCTCTGAGAAACATGGCCGCCTCAATATCCCTGAGTGAGCGAACGTAGTCAATAATGCCCTCAGTATCTTTATCTGGAGTTTCCGTTTGCTGGTGCATTGCTCTTGTAACTGATGTCCAGGCGATTTTACCATCAGCGCTGAGTTGGAGTCTTTCCAGAGCAAGGCCCAGGAGTCTGGCTTTCCCATAGGGTATAACCTCGTAGACTGATTTGGCGACCTGTTCTGGACGCACACCTTCATCTATCAGCCGGGCGGCGATCCTATGAGCTGCGGCGGTGGTATTTCCATACTTGAAGCAACCCGTATCTGTAAGGATACCAGTGTATAAACACACAGCCCGGTCTTGTCCGATTTCTATATCACCATATTCCATAATATTAAACACAAGTTCCGCAGTGGCGCATGCTTTGGAATCCACCAGGTTAAGCGTACCAAAGCTATCATTGCTGAGGTGATGATCGATTTTGATTAGAGCGCGTTTGGGGTGGACTTGTGTTGCCAGCTCCGGTCCAATTCTATCCAGAACCCCACAATCCAGGACTATGGCCACCTCGACCTCAGGAACAGACTTAGAATTTGGATTGAGTTCTGTATTTTTCTCCTCTGACGGGGAAATTACGCGGAAGGCCTCAACATTTGGCAGGAAGCTGTAATTCAATGGCACAGGGGCTGAATTTACCACTGACACCTTTTTTCCGAGATCCGATAAGAGTGAGTAAAGGGCAAGTTGTGATCCTACGGCATCTCCATCAGGATTGGTGTGGGATAAGATCAGGAAAGTTTCATATTCTCTCAAAACTTTCAGGATCTCCTCCATTATTTTTGATTTTGGCATAACGTATACATAACACGCAAATCTACAGCGTGTGGAGCATTACTTACTCCCCATGATCACCGCGCTGTTTTATATCGTATTCTCTTCCTGGCCATCCGCAATCAGTTGAGCAATACGAATACTATGATCAACTGATTTGTCCAGCACAAAGACTATTTCGGGCGTATGTCTCAACGTAACTCTGTGACCGATCTCCCTTCGTATAAACCCGGTGGCGCTCTTTAATCCCGCCAGCGTATCTTTCTGCTGAGATTCATTTCCCATTGGACTCACGCGCACTTTTGCATGGCGAAGATCGTCTGACACATCTACTCTTATGATCGTACAGAATCCGACCCTCGGGTCTTTGATCTGTCTGTGCAAAATATCACTGATCTCTCGCTGTATTAGATCTCCAAGCCTATCGGATCTTTTGTATTGTAACACAAGAAAAGTCCCCCAGTATTACTGGTTATTACGGTACATAACTGCAATTTCTACTGAATTTCGATCTCGTAATCCACTAATTCTACCGTGTGCGTTCTATTGATGAAGTCCACGATGTTTGACAATATGCTATTCGTGAATCTGGCATCATTTGACACACAGGCGACGCCCAGTGTTGCCCATTGCCACTCATCCATCCTGTCTATTTCAGCAATGGACACATTGAATTTATTCCTGATTTTATCCTTTATGCTTTTGATCGCCCGACGCTTCTCCTTGAGCGAACGGCTCTCCGGAATTCGCAGATGAAGAGTACAGACACCGATATGCATTATCCCCTCAGAGTGCTACAATTTTGCCGGAATCTCCTCATGAGTGTAAGACTCTATAATGTCACCCAGTTCAAAATCCCTGAAATTGCTGATTAATATGCCGCATTCCTGCCCGGCTGTTATCTCCCTTACGTCATCGCTAAATCGCTTTAAAGAATTGATCTGACCTTCGTGTATAGTTCTGTTATTGCGTATTACTCTCACAGAAGAATCACGCGGCACTCTGCCACTGTTCACATGACATCCGGCTATTACTCCCAGTCGAGAAATGCTGAATAATTCAATTACCTCAGCTCTGCCCAGTATAACTTCCCGCAATTCTGGATCCAGCAGACCTTCCATCGCATTTCTTATATCTGATATGGCCTCATATATAATGTCGTACAGATTTATCTGTACACCCTCACGTTCAGCCAATTTCGAAGCGTTCCGTGTCAACCCCACATTGAAGCCTGTTATGATAGCACTAGAGGCAGATGCCAGCATCACATCATTTTCTGTAATGTTACCCACAGCGTTATGGATCACATTCAGTTTTATCGCGTCGGTGCTTAGACGTTCCAGCGATCCCTCAAGCGCTTCTATTGACCCATGCACATCTCCCTTTATGATGATATTCAGGTCCTTGATCTCACCCTCTTTAATCAACTGCTGAAGATCCAGTACCTTTATGCCAGATGAAGCTCTGCTCTTCTCGATAAGTGCGGCTTTGCGAGATTCGCTGATAGCTCTGGCCTCTTTCTCATTATTCAGCACATAAAATTTATCGCCCGCCTCCGATACACCGGAGAAGCCAAGCACCTCAACAGGCATTGAGGGTGGCGCTTCTTTTAAATTCTGCCCGTGTTCATCGATCAGCGCGCGTACCTTACCATCATAGATACCAGCAATGAAATAATCCCCAATCCGCAGCGTGCCATCCTGCACAAGCACGGTGGCCACCGAGCCACGGCCTCTGTCCACTCTGGCTTCGATTACCGTTCCTCTGGCAGGCTTATCCGGGTTTGCTTTAAGCTCCAGAAGCTCCGCCTCAAGAAGTAAATTCTCCAGGAGGTTATCAACGCCGATATTGTCCCTGGCCGACATATCTACAAATATAGTCTTGCCGCCCCATTCTTCAGGCATTAGCCCCAGTTCTGAAAGCTGCTGCTTGACACGATCTGGGTTCGTATTCTCTCTATCAATTTTATTGAGCGCCACAACAATAGGCACATTTGCCGCTTTGGAATGATCGATAGCTTCTATCGTCTGTGGCATAACACCATCATCAACAGCGACCACCAATACCACCACATCCGTTACTTGCGCTCCTCGAGCGCGCATCTTCGTGAATGCTTCATGGCCGGGAGTGTCAAGAAAGACCACATCACCACCTTCCAGACTGACGTGGTAAGCCCCTATGTGCTGTGTAATACCACCAGCCTCCGTATCCATTACGTTCGTTTTACGCACAGCGTCAAGTAGTGAAGTCTTTCCATGATTGACGTGCCCCATTATAGTAACAACCGGAGGTCTTGGTTTTAGCTTGTCCGGATCATCCGGTTCCTCCACCAGTAACCTTTCTTCCATGGACAGCTTCTTAATTGGCTCAAATTTGTATTTCTTCGACAAAATCAACAGCGTATCAAGATCCAAACGCTTATTAACGCTGGCCATCACACCTTGCTGGATCAGGAACTTCACCATATCCGTTCTTGCCATATTAAGCAATTTACCCAATTCGGTTATTGTTGTGCCTTCCTCAACCTTCAGAACCGTTGGTTCTGGCACTGGTTCGGCTTCCGCAAGTTCTGCAATGACCAACTCCGCGGTCTCTTCATCAATGGAACTCATGTGGCTCTTAACCTCAACACCATACTGGTTCAGCTTCTTTATGAGTTCCTTGTTGGATATTTGGAGATTTTTTGCCAATTCATATATTCTTATATTTTTGCTTTTACTAGCTCCTTGCTGGTCCAAATTCACATGCCTCCTAGTTCTACCAGAAGTCACAGATTCAACAACAGTTGGCTTCTATCAGGCTTAGTAGGTTCTGTTTCAATTCGCCTATAGTTTCCAGTTTAATACTATCCGTCGAATCATGAGCAATTCTAAATGCTCTATTTAATATCTCTGGCTGCATAGCCCGGTCTATGCAACTTATATCATAACAAATATAGGCTCCCCGACCTTTTCCCTTCCAATGTGGATCAACGGTAACAGTCTTTTCAGCGGATGATCTCACAACTCTGATGAGATTCTCTCTGGCTTTTACCTGATGACATCCTATGCACGTTCTCTGATGAACAACCATCGTGGTAGTGTTTGGAGCTTAACCAAAAAACCATCGATCAAATGAGCGCAGTTTATATGAAAACCAGGTTTTCGGATAGGCTATTGATTCTTATCTAAATCCTAATCGCTTTTAGTTTTAGCTGCTTTGGAAAATTCCTGCGCTGCTGCATACAATTTTTCAGCAGTTTTTATGCCGATCCCTGGTACTTCAGACAGGTGCTCAACACTGCCGCCGATTACATCTTCAACCGATGAGAATCCACCTTCCTCAAGTTTCTCTGCGGTCTTAGCTCCAACTCCCTTCAGTTCAGTCAAAGGTGTCGATTTAAATATGCTTCTTACTAGACTATTTTTCGCCTCAGCTCCAGATTCAGACTGGCTTCTGATATCAATATTCCAGCCGGTGAGCTTAGCTGCAAGACGAACATTCTGTCCCCGTCTGCCAATGGCCAGAGATAATTGATCATCCGGAACTATAACTCTGGCTGATTTCTCATCTTCATCCACTATTACTCTCACGATCTTCGCTGGACTTAACGCGCTGGCAATGAATGTTACTGGCTCTAGATTCCAGGGCAGAATATCTATTCTCTCTCCGCCAAGTTCGTGGACTACCATCTGCACCCTGGAACCTCTCATTCCAACGCATGTTCCTACAGCATCCAGGTTGGGAACGGTGGTAGTAACGGCGATTTTCGAGCGATCACCAGGCTCTCTTGCAGCAGCTTTGATCTCCACAAGTCCATCGTAGATCTCTGGTACCTCCAGTTCAAACAGTCTCTTTAATAAATCAGGATGGGTTCTTGAGAGGATGATCTGCGAACCTCGCGAGTCAGGCCGTACCTCTATGACTAACGCACGTAATCTATCTCCACGACGATACTCTTCACCTTTTATCTGTTCCCGATAAGGAAGTAAGCCCTCTGTCCTTTCAATGTCAACGACTACATCATTATATTCATGGCGTTGCACCGTTCCGCTTATTATTTCCCCCTCGCGATCCCTGTATTCCTCGTATATATTCTCTCTTTCGGCTTCCCTGATTTTCTGAGCAACAACTTGCTTTGCCGTTTGCGCTGCTATCCTGCCGAAGTCTCTCGGCATCGCCTCGACCTCGATAATATCCCCAATCTTTGCGTCTGGATCGGTTAGCTGTGCTTCCTCAAGAGGTACCTGTGCGGAAAAATTAGTCATTATTTCGACCACTTTTTTGGGTGCAATAACCTTGATCTCGCCTGTATCTCTATCAATATTTACTGACACCTGTTGGTGCGTACCATAGCGTTTCCTGGCGGCCAGAAGTAATGCATCTTCAATGGCCTCAATTAGCACCTCACGCGGCAGGTCTCTCTGGCGACTTATCTGATCAATAATGCTCAATAAATCGTCTCTCATCTTAGACGTGTGATTCCGAATTCTCCACCCGTAAAAGCGAGGAACGGAATCATCCTCCTCTCTAGTAACATCAGTTCAGTCAACAGGAATGAGCTAACGCAATATTACAATATTACAATTCAAACCACTAAGAACAGAAAAAGGTATAAGGCTCTACAAAAGAAAAGAGCGGGCAAAAACCCACTCCAAGTGAAAGAAAACTGCAAATTTCAACCCAGCTACTTATACTCAGGAAAGTAATCTAACAACTTCATCTTGACAAACATTATATCATAAGAACACGGGATATGCAAGAAAAAAGTCACATTGCCAAGCGTAAAGATTTTGGTAACTATTCACCTTTGCCTGTTATCAAAAAGCGGATAAGTCATTTGTCATTCCAGCGAAGGCTGGAATCCAGTCATTTTACCCGTTCATCATACAGGTATATATACGCAATACATATCTGTA
>SDBT01016268.1_pt1 | contig 11777 bp, 6 predicted proteins | sample 2277101 | NCBI WGS metagenome assembly SDBT01 (sample SAMN10404973, study PRJNA504765) | marine sediment metagenome | isolation source: marine sediment core GS10_PC15, 103 cmbsf | place: Arctic Ocean: Southern Knipovich Ridge | collected 2010
ACGTGTTGCTTGTCATAATTTTCAATATGGACAATAAAATCCTTTTTCAGTTGAACAATCTTGTCAAGCAAACTAGAATGATCCTGATCGTGTTCTGTCCACATTCCGGTTACGTCGGAATGTCCTGGGCATAATTTTGCCTGTCCATCCATAAACATCTTTTTCTCGGTTTCGCCGTGACTCTTTGACAGATTATATGCGTTATCCAAAGCGCTGATTATATCTTGATGTTCAGTATCCAAGATACCAGTGATTTTTGCGAAAGAACTGTTAACATTTCCTGCTACGGTTAACGGTTGTGCAGTCTTTTGTGATCGGGGTCTGAGCTTTTCATTTTTATACATTAGATAAATAATGAATCCAGTTGCCACAGCGGCAATTATACCAATAATCACATACATTGTAGTATTGTTCAATCGTGATTTTGTATAGGCTGTATATGCTGTATATGTAAAAAACCCTACAATAATAACTGCGAGCGCAATTAAAAGTATAGTCAAAAAATTTCCGCCATTCATTACATATATTCGCGATTATTTTCTAAAATAAATATATAAATTATATTTATTTCGCAATTCGCCGGCGGGGTTTCTTAGCGCATTTACAAACGGTATCGCATATCTTCGTCGCCTCTTTAAGCAATCCCTGGTACGTCCGAGGACCGTCGTACTCTTTGTACGGTTCCCCATCGCTATAGATCCAAATCGTGGGGAACCCTTCAATCTGTACTGGAGATTTTTTGTGTTGTAGTTTGTCCATTAATGTTTTTTCATTTTCAGTGTCTATTGCATGAACTTTTATAAACTGTGCTACATCTGCAAATTTTATATATTCTGGTTTCAAATCTTGACAATGACCACACCAATCTGCAAAAAAGAGTACAAATGCACATCTCTTTGTACGCATATTCCATGGTTTCTTGTTGTCAAAATCCGCACCAGTCAGTAATTTTACCAATGTACCATTAAACCAATCAGTCATTTATAATATAGCACGATTTTTTAAGTGTTATTTAACAAAATATGTGGATTCGTACATCTCACATCCAACGCTCTATTTTCACATAGCGTTTGAGCTGGTTCATCATAATTTTTCACATTAGGTGCTTTATAATAATTACTGCTCTTGTTTACATACTCAGTGTTAGCTTCATGATCTTTTACAGAAACAAAAGCTGACACTGAGTATGTAAACAAAAGAGTATTTATCCGATGATGTCAATTATAGTGGAGAACTTGTAGATATGTTGGGAAAACATAGCATGAAGATTAATCGCGAAAGAGAGAGGTCACTATGTTAATACCACATAGGTTTATCACAGTCCCAATTCTATCTGAAATAGTAATCAGTGAGAAATTATCATTATGTTCAACCATTTTTGTAAAGAAGTAAATATATTAGTTTTTTTTACAGGTCGTTGAGGCCAAAAAATGATTTTTTTTGAAAAACCTCTTATCAAATGATAAGATGCAAGGATCAGGAGATCGAACAAAATACGGCGATGCCGATTGCCCACAAAAAGTTTTCAACATGGCCAAAACAGTACCCGGAAAAGATCCGAAACTTTATCGTCAAGACGTGTACGGGACGGTGATATATTTTCACTCACGGGGAAATGGACCGATGTCTTGGCATGTAGATCATATCATAGCTGTTAACAAAGGCGGTTCTGATTTTATAAACAACTTATAAGTGTTGAATAGTAAAATAAATTTGAGTAAAGGCGACTCACTGAAGAAAAAGAAACGACACAGCAAACGGAACAAGTGAATGAATTACTATTGTTTAATTTCAATAGTAATTTAATTGATACTAATTTCACACTATATTAACAAATCTTTGCTAAATGCCCCACAAATTTCTGTGTAAAATCGGTATTCTCTCCGTTCGCCGCCTCTGTACACGATTGGCGAATCTCCTGCAAATGAGACGATTTACAGAGTATCTCTATCAGATTAGAATCCCCCGCATTGCCATTTTCAGCAATCTCCTGGACTTGTTTTTGCAATCTACTGTATTCTATATCTATTCTCTACACTTTGTCGCAGTACTTTGAAATATTTGTTGTGTCAACTGTCTACCTTGGACATCATCAATAATATCCCCGGTGGAGTTTTTATATCTAAACTTTCTTCTCGCAGCATCGGTACAAACGATACGATCTTTAAATGGATACCTTGCTGCAAAATCCGCAAAACCCTTGGCACCTTTAATGATATGATCTAGAGACAGACACTCAATGTTTTCAGTCATCTTCTCATCAGTAAGGGGTTTCAAGGTATTCATAGCGATATTATAATTGTTGATGTTTGGGGGTTTAGGTGTTTCCTCAGCATTTTTCTGTTGGAGTTGTAATATTTGTTCCATCAGGAAATTGTATCTCTCTAATTGGGGATCATTCTTGGATTGAGACTCTTGTTGTTTAGTCTCTGACTGGTTTCTTTCCATATTTCGACGATGCTTCATAGTTCTAGTATGTTTTATAAAATTACTTCCTACTACAGTCTTATACCCACATACGGTACATTCTCGCATATACTTCGAATGTATCGTTCTCTTTAAGCCATTCAGCAAAAAGTATCCACTTTGCAGACATTGGGTCCTTTAACCATCCCTTTTAAACAATAATTGTTTAGTGGCTCTTTATCTACACTACTATAATAGTTCTTTTTGGCGCATTCTCCCTGACAGGGAGAATGTCGTATCTTTCTTATCGCAGGATCCCAACGGGAGCTTTTCTCGAAATAATTCTAATTTGACAAATTTTTATTTTACACAAAAATGTTGTGTAGATCCAAAATTTGTCGAATTATAATTAAAATCGCCACGACTATTTCTATTTTCAATGGTTAACCATAATAATTCTTTCTAACAAATTGATTTTTTTATTATGAAGAATTTATTTTTACTCTAACCCTCCCTGAGTCGATTTTTAAAGGGTCATTTATTAACTATCAACATCTCCGAGTCCATGGTGAAATGACACACGTGAAATATGGTACAAGTTCAAGTAAATCCAAAATGTCGAAGCCACTTTCTTCTATAACAATAGGCGACAATAGTCCCATCAGGTGATTGATTTTCTTCAATTACATAGCCTCTGATATATATTTCATATTTACCTAATATTTTATACAAATTTATACAAATTTATATCCATATACAGCTTCCCCTTTGGACGCTGTATATCCATATACAGCTTCCCCTTTGGACGCTCACTAGGTTCGCTAAGCAGGCGAAGCCCGTTTGCGGGTTTGCTTTACGGCCAGCACAGTAAGATAAGTAATAATGAGAGCATGATTATTTGTTAACTTGCAGTAAAAAAATTTTTCAATTTTTTAATGCTCATCTTCAACTGGTTCTTCCATTGGTTCGGATCCATCAAGTGGAAGTTTTGGAATATTACTATTGTCAGCGGGAGGTGGAGAAGGTGTTTGTGGTGTTGGTGAAGGTTGTTTACCCTTTTGACTAAGAATAATCAACCGCTTACTAATTGTGATTGCGTTTTCACCCTCTAGATTCATCACATAATCCAAAGTAGTCAGTACTAGTAGTTTACATTTTTTGCTGATATCAGATAATTTTTGAAGTACCGCCTCAATATGTGGTGTTTTGATATGAAAGCGTTTACGGAACTGCGTTTCTTCATCTGGATACTCATTTCCTTGCATTTTAGCTTTTTTGGAATAAATCTCCCGAATATTTTCATAATGATGCTTACTTAGCATCATATGAATAGCGGTAACACATATTTTAGCTTCTTTGTTGTGCACTCTTTTTAAGAGCTTGTACAAACGTGTAAAGGAGCTGATAATGATATTTTCTCTTTCTGTGAGTCCCTCAACCGGTTGGATTGAGGTATCTAAAATAGCTGCTTCAATTCTATTCATAATCTTTTTCATTTGCTGAAAAGTTTCTATACCATTAGTAAATTCCTTAACCATTTTTGACATGAAATCCCATAATAGTTTAATTGCTGCTTCGGATATCACAGCACCCTGTCCATCAACATATTTCCATACTGATTGAACAAAATGATCCGCGGGTAACTCACCGTCTTCCCCAAGGAACTCTTCTGTACCAAACACATCTTTTATAGCAAACATGACATCATCAGAACCGATTTCTTGACGATCACGTAGTTGCGAAAATAAAAGTGCAACATCAATAAATTTTCTGACACGTTTCTTTATCCAATCTTGCCCAGATACCCGAATCTTCTTTTCGTCGGGAAAAGTCTCAAAAACCACCTTTTTCGCTTCATCAGCTCTACTCACTGGTATTAACCATCCCGGTCCGCCTTGTAGATTAAAGTTTAGTTTACCACGAACAGTTTTTCCAGCCTTGGTTTTATATATTCCGAGACCACGTATAACAGAAGCCAATTCTAGTTCTGAATCTCCACGAATCACATAAAAACTTTTATTTGGCGAGTACTTTTCAATTATCAAGTTGTTTGTCTTTTTAACTATATATTCGCTACCACCAAATTCATGACGTAATCTCATTAGTGTATTTCCCAATAAATTACCTTCATAGCCAAAGAAATCATCAGGATTTTTGTCTATAATTTCACGATTTGCTGTTTTGAGAAGACGATTCCGTAGAACTCTATTTTGTGTAAATTTAGCTTTATTGGCAAGATAAAATATATCTTCTCTATTTTGTAGGTATCGCTTATTTATTTCAGATTGTGCGAGAGGCACCAATTTTTGATTTAAAACCAATTGCTTGGGGGTTTTTGCTATAAAAACCTTGTTGATATAAAACTTTTTACGAGCTTCAGCAAGGGTTTCAGCGTCACTCAAGGCCTTTCCTTTAAAAGTCCCCTCGTACATTTTATACATCAAGTATCTTTCAATGGAATCCCACATTTTTGAATCAAGATTAAAAAGGTTTGGTATAGAATAAGCTATAGTCATGAAACCATATTCACTGATCGGTGTATAAAGATTTATAGTTTCAGATTTTACACTGGGTCTAACAATAGTGTTATTGCTCGTATTTTTGATGATATCAAGCTCATCCGGACTCTGTTCAGGACTCACACTATACACCGGTGTTGCCGATGCTACAGGACTTGAGGAGGATTTTGGTAAAGGAGACATGATGTTGTATAGTTCTTTTTCAATCGCTTCTCTGCGACTTTTGGGGATCAACCAGCCTTTCCCACGAATAAACCGGCCGCCGTGCTTGCGGATCAATGTTTGATGGGGTTTGGTATTACCAAGAATGATCAGATATCGCGCAGAATGATCTTTTATAAATACTTGTTTGGTGACACATTCCATTTCCTGGACTTTATACTCAAAATCATCGATTGTTGGGGTCTCAATCTCGTCCAGTTTTTTTGCTAGTTCTGGAGTCGCCGATTTAATACCTTTACTGATCAGATACTTTTGTATTTTTGAATACCTACTTGCGGTAGTAAGCAGGTCATCAACATATAATAAGTGCTTCTTGTTATTAATGTCACCCCCAGCTTCACCGAACCGTCCAACATATTTCGCGTCTCCCTTTCTCACTGCTTGTTCAAGCACATCAGAGTGCGGAGCATTAACATTAGCACCGGCTTGTAATAATAATTCTATGATCTCTTCCAGACCAAAAGTATAAGCGTAACTAAGAATAATACCTGCGTCTTCGCTTGATCCATTTGGATTAGCTCCGAGTTCTAATAAATGTTTAATATTGGATGTTTTAGGATGAGCTGATAATGTGATGGATTTCTCTAACGCACTATCTAAAGCTTCCTGTTGATGAATGGTAGGTATTTTAGTCAGATATTGTTTTATTTCTTTAGGTCCGGATTCTATAACAGCTGTATATAAACCCTCGAATTCAGTCATTACATGTAGTCAAGAGAAATGTTTACAATGAAATTGGGTTTAATGGTTTTCACACTTTTTTGAATAATGTTGGAAATAATTAATGTTTAGTGATTACTTGTATACAATAATTAACAAAAATGTGATTAATACAACACTCTTTAACGCAAAACAGAAACAGGATGCTAGAGAGTTCATTCGTTCTCGCGAACCGATCACTGAAAATACAATAGAGACTATTATTGCACGTTTTTTGTTCGCAAAAACGTTGAAGAAACTCCTTGAAGATCCGGATAGTGAGTTGTCACAAAAAATACTCAATCAGAAAAAATTACGTGAAACTCTCCATAAAGTTTACATACATGCAATTACTCGAGTTAATGATTGGTATGGTTACCAGTTTGCGGTGTCAATGCCTGGTCCATTTGTGGTTCCAGATATAACTCCGATCGCTGGTAAAAAAGTAGCCGATATAGCATCAGGGACCTATGGAGAGGTTTACAAAACTGATAAAGATATGGCAGTCAAACGAATGAGAGAGTATGACTTGGACGCATCTACTTTACGAGAAGTTAGCATTCTACATTATCTTGATCATCCTAATGTTATTAGTTTTAAAGCGATACAACTGAACCCCCCTAAAATTGCAATGCCCTTGGCTGCAGGAACACTCGAAATACTGAATTTAACCACAATTGTCAACCGAAAGTGGGTATTCTATCAATTATTTCGTGGATTAGCGTATATACATAGTAAACATATTTGGCATTTGGATCTCAAACCAGCCAATGTGTTATTTTTCAAAGATTCTAATATTGTAAAATTAGCTGATTTTGGCTTGGCACTCCCGTATGCACACCAAGAAAAGAATAATTTGAATGTTGTGACTCTGTGGTGGAGAGCCCCCGAAATTTTGTTGGGAGACGAGAAATATGGTGCAGCAGTTGATGTGTGGTCACTAGGAGTGATGTTATTGGAAGGTATAGCGGATCTGCAGATATTTCCGGGGGATACTGAAAAAGATACCATAAAGTACATTTTTGGTCAACTCGGAGCCCCTACTGATAAAGATTGGCCTGAAGTTAGACAATTGTCATTATGGGAAGAAAGAACCAGACTTTCGGCCGCACCGGCACCGACTCTGAAGATCAAGCGCGACCAAGCAAATAAAGTTTGGGTGATTGAAGGAACGAACTTTGTTGTTAAGAACTTGAAAGACAATACAATTATTGGAAAGCTCAGTAATGGGAAAACTGTCGCCCTCTCTGTGGCTGAGCGCGAGACCTTACAGTCCACGGGCTTGAAGATGAAGGAGCCTAAAGATATACTTAATTTCTCAAGAAGATTATCAGTAAATCGGATACCGGGTACCACAAATACAGCTTTTGATCCCCAAGAATACAAGGTTATTGAAAGTACTGTTACTTGGCCAAACGAGAGATTAACTGCATTGGAGGTTCTCAATCTACCATATTTTGACTCGGTTCGCGACACGATTGAGATTCAGATCCCAAGCTATCCAATAACAGTTGAAAGCTGCGGAGATTTGATGATAAAAGACCAGCGACAATACACATTGCAAGATGAATTAACTGAGAAAAACCGAAGAAATGCATTTATTTGGATATGGCGAATATTCAAAAAGTTAAAGTTTAAAATGCAAACATTATTTTATGCAATAGAATTATTTGATATCATAATAATAAAAAAGAACTTTGCTGGAAAAAAGGGGTCTGATATTTTAAAAATAGCATACCGATATTTAATTGCTGCTCTATATATTTCTGCGGAAATGTATGAGGCACAAGTTCCATATCCAGGAGATTACGTTTATATGTCTAATACTGTCATTAGTGATGAAATTGAACTACAAGAAATCGTACGTGAGATTCTTACAATTATTGATTTTGAGTTAGTATTTCCAACCTGCGATGATTTTATAATTGAATACATGGGTGATGAAAAAGATCATTATGATGAAATTACGCAAGTAGCATATTTATTATATTTAAATTACAAATATGCAACACAATATACTGCTAGTCAGCTTGCACAGATAGCTATTGAAGTAGCAAAAGATGTACAGCCAAAGTGTCTAACAGATAAACCGAAATTATATGATGCATCTATTGCAAAATACTTAATAGATATATGGAAGGCATACAAGAAAGACTTTCAAAAATATGGCTTTAAAGAACCACGAATTATAGCCGAGAAGAAAGAAAAAGCCGCGGAGGAAAAACAACATGACTTGAAGTTTCGCCAAATGATGGAAACAATGCAGCGTCATTCAGATGACAGTCAGAGACTGATAGATGACTTGCAGCGTCTGAGAGCTAGATACCAACGCCTAACTAAATCGCAACGCCAGGGAGCTAAACCACAGTATCTGATAGCTGAATCACAGCGCATGAAAACACAGCAAAAACAACTATCCGCTGAATCACAGCGCCTGAAAACACAACAAAAACAACTAGATGCTGAAGTGGCTGAACTGCAGCGGCGTGGTCAACGTGAGGAGAAGAGCGCACCTGCATCTTCTTCCCCAACGGTTCAATAAGTTTATATATAGTCAAATATATAAACTTAATTTTACTACTTTTAGGAAAAAGTAGATCACGCTGAGCAGAAATTAGTTATATTCATGCTGATATCGTAATTTCCAAACACGGAGCTGACCAACTCGTCCTGGACGTTGTGCACGTGCGATGGCCTGTATTTCCAAGCTTGGTCGCATCTGGTGAAAGAGAATAACATCAGTCGCGGTCTGAATTTCAATTCCAGCACCATTATGTTCAGCGTCAAGGAGAATAACTGGTAATTCTCCATTACGAAACTTATTTAATATTGTTTCTGTTTGTTGCGCGGTAGTTAAAGCACCAAAACTAATACCGTAATAATCCAGGGTTTGTCCAATTTCTCTAAACGAACCTCCGTGGCCAGAAAAGACAATATATTGACCATCGGGATTCTTTCTAATAATGTCAATTAGGGTGGGCATCTTATCCTTTTTGGGCTCATCGTTCGTACGTTTTTGTTTATTTTTAGGGGGGTTAGTACTAATTGTAGATAAACCAGCGGGATCAAAACGAGTGCGACACAAGGGGCATATGGTATTTTCCCTCATCCATTTTAATAGACACGCAGCGCAAAACATATTATTACAACATGGGACAAGAGTTGGATGATTAAGAGTATCACAGCAAATGGCACAGTCACTGTTCGCAGCATCACTTATAGAGTTTTCTAAAGATTCTTTGCGTATACGCAAAGAATCTAGCTTATTAGTGCATTTTGTGCGTTTTTCATCATGTTCTGCTTTAGGAATCTCCAATTGACCCAAAACATCAAGTTTAGCTTGAGTTGCGGTAATATCATTTTTAATACTGCGTGTTACTAGTTCAATTATATTTCGATCACTGTCTACATTTCCTCCAAGTGATATAATTGCCCCATCCATATCTCCAGCACTGATTAATTCTAACACTTTGGGACTAATATGATGGTGAATGGCTCTAATAAAGTTTGGTGTTAGACAATTTACTAGGTGAATTTCCGGCTTGATTAATGAAAAGGACTTTTTCACAAACTCGTCGATTCCCTTTACTACTACAGGATAGAAATGGGTTCGGATCGGGTCGTCCCAATATGTCGGAGCTTTGAATAAATTCTTTATGAATCCCTTATTTTTCCTACGAGGAATATTATCATAAGTGGCAGTGATTAGCCATAAGAAGCGAGTATTCACTCGTTCGGTATTCGGAATATTTATAGAATCGGCCTCATCAAACGCAACCCGGTTCCAAAAATATTCATCATTCATCTTTACAAATTTGTTATAGTGCTTTGCAGGGCACAAGATTATATCATATTCTTCAATGAGAATCTTATTATACGAACCAGTCGCGACAGTCTCATAAACTAGATCCGTGTACTGATCAATGTGAAATTGCCAATGATCAACTAAATTGTCGGGAACCACAATTAAACTCGTATCAATGTATTCATGACTTTGCTCTCTTGTCAAAGTAATACCGTAACCTTCAGTGAGATATGTATGAGCTTGTGGCATCCATTGGGTGTCCACGGACTTTAGTTCTTGTACTAACGCAAGAAAACTCAGGGTATTATGGGTTACAGTAAAATCAGCAAGCAAATATCTATGATTTCCAGATATACTGAAACCAAAATATTCACCAGCAGAAAGTTTTTCTATCCTAATTCCAGTGACGAGAGGGTCTTTTATTTGTTGCCTTACTGCTGCTTTTTTATGATTAAGTAATACGGGTATTTTTTCTAGACCATCCCCACTAAAATCTATACGGTAATATGTGCCACTTTTTGGACCGCCCGGCGCATTAGTACAAATCTTTGTACAAGTCTCCATATAGGCAGCGAAACCTAAGGATCTAATGACGTATAGGATGTCATTTGATAAACGGTAGTTTTTTTGCATGATCTCATAACATGCTTCTCCGTTTAAACTGCCATCCGAGTCAATAAGGCCTGCTAGTAATTGCATCCGTTTTTCACGACTATTAATTTTATATAAATTTGGTATATGTTTATTTTTAATCAAGTCAAGATCCTTTAGTGTATTTAATAAGAGATTTGTGTGTTTTTTTGTAGATAAACTGCTAAAGCGATAAGATATACCATCACTCTTTACTTTTAGATAACAATTCATGTATGATGCTTGATCATACATATATTCTAATATTTCTTGGTCAGTGGTTGTTATCTGAGAATCATAAGAACTACCATCTCCCAACCATAAACCGATTAAATAGGGTTCTATTGGACATTCCTCATTAGGAAAGTCTACTCCAACACGATAACCTTTTAGGCCAATACGGATATTTTCTGGTAATTGCAAATAATCCCGTATAGAAATATCAACAATACGATTGACGTTTAATGCTTTCCTGAAAGCTAACACAGTGTTATTTAATTCTTCAGAATTGTCAAAATCTCTCGAGTAAAACCGTTTACTATTATATTTTAATCGTTTATTGTCAAACCATTCTATTACATGTACAAAAGTACCATCAGCCAACTTTTTACGGTTGCTTTTTATATGATATGACATTTTTAATGATAATATGTGAGATTCATTTACAACATACGTGTCTCCCTTTATAGGTACAACTTTGTATAATTGTTCTATTCCTGAACAAATACTATGAACTAGTCTGGGTGTAGAATCGTCTCCCATTAAATAATCACCAACTTTAATATTCTCAACTTTTTTAATTGATCCATTATGCAGTAATATTTTTGTACCTCTACCATGACATTTCCCGTACCCCGCAAAATCAGCCAATATAGCTACATTGCTACGTACTTTAATATCTGCAGACTTCATAGTCATTCCACAATCCCTATCTAACATACACATACGATATAAACTCGCTAATTGATGGGGTTTTAATGATATATGAATAGTATCTGACTGTCTTGCTTTTGGGGAATTTTCATCTAAAAGATAATCAACAGTATCCATTGTTTATTTTATGTAAATATAACTATACTTAAAATTAGTTTTTTACCCTTTTAACTACTTTTGTACTTTGGACGCTCACTTTGTTCACTAAAGTACCCAAACCGAGCGGTCAGCGCGAAAATTGATTCTTCATATCTGTAAAGATAACAAAATCACTTGCTCAAACATGGATATACTTGCACTCTGTTTAGAGACAATTACTAATAATATAAAACATCGCGTTGATCCTTCTCTTCTTAATTATATTATCACTAGCGTCTGCTTATTTGACCCGGCGCGAATTCGCTGCCTGCAGACACTCAGCGGGCACACTGGCGGGGTGCCCGCGGTTGCGAGCTGGAACGGCAAGCTGGCGAGTGCGTCGTATGACAAAACAATCAAAATTTGGGATGTGGCTGACGGACGATGCCTCCAGACCTTGCGGGGGCACATTGAAGTGGTGTTGT
>SDBT01016269.1_pt1 | contig 11776 bp, 9 predicted proteins | sample 2277101 | NCBI WGS metagenome assembly SDBT01 (sample SAMN10404973, study PRJNA504765) | marine sediment metagenome | isolation source: marine sediment core GS10_PC15, 103 cmbsf | place: Arctic Ocean: Southern Knipovich Ridge | collected 2010
GACAATCCTGACTTTCTTTTATACCGTCTGTTGACAGGCCTGACTGAAGCGATAAATACCTGTTTCTGGCTTCACAAGGATTTACTGCGGAAAAGCTTACGAGAAAACCCCTAAGTTTGAATTTTTTTGTCTTGACTTTTGCCCAATAATCCGGTATAATACCCCCATGTTTGCCAGATGGCAAACGAAACTTGTGCCCCAGGTACCCGCCAGCAGGCGAAGAAAAGCAGACATTTCAGTTCTCATATCTGCACGCTGCAGACGCAGCAAGATTTTAGCCCCCGCACTCAAGTGCGGCGGGTTCTTAATAAAACGCCCGGCAACGCCAGGCCTCAATATAAATTTAGCCCCGGGTTGCACCCGGGGTTGGTTACGGTACAAATCCAGTCGTTAGTGAATGGTGAATAATCAATTAAGAAAGGAAAACTATTATGACTACCGAATCTCAAATCATCGCCAACCGGCGTAACGCCCAAAAATCCACCGGCCCGCGCTCTCCACAGGGAAAGGCCGCCATAACACAAAATGCCGTAAAACACGGCCTTTCAGCTAATCAGACTGTTATCAACTCAGAAAGCCAGGCCGACTTCGACCTTTACCGCGACCGGATACTCGACGAATTAACCCCCGCAAGCCCTATGGAATATATGTTAGCCGAGCGAATTGTCAGTCTCTCCTGGCGGCTCAAACGCGCTTCAAACATCCATAACCAGACAATCGACGCCCTCAGCGTTCCTAAGACCCTCAGCCCATTAGCCAAACTCACACAATCGATGCTTCCCAAAGATTTGCAGACCGATTCGGACGAACCGTCTCCAGAACTGGCTCTCGGCCGTTTGGCAATAAAGGACTTTTCAAATGCAAGGGTACTCGAAAGACTCTTAATGTATGAACGAAGAATCGAGAACAGTCTGTACAAAACAATAATCGAGCTACAAAGACTCAATCTCATCAAACAATTTACGCCCAAGGCACTGAATCCGGAACGCCAAATACCATTTAACCAATTAACCGGCTAACCAATTATGAACTTAACCCACATTTGCGTAAAAGTTTGTCCCCAGCGCAGTCGAATGGATCTACAAAACAAACTCAATTTATACCCCCAGGAGTATAATTATGCAAAACAAACCCAATTTGCTGGAATGCTCAAATGAACGTAACCTCTGTTTTAACAAGGAACTACAAAAATTTTCGTCTCAGCCGACACCTCGAAAACAAACCCAATTCAAAGCCAATTGGCTGGATGCCCAAAATGAACGTAACCTCTGTTTTAACAAACCATTACGAAAACTTGTGCCATAGGTATTTATGCCACAGGTATCAGCGACTTTGCGGACGCAGGCCAAATCAAACCCAATCAAACCCAATCAAAACCACCGATTTCCCCCAAAAATCACCAAAAAATTTCCCAAAAAATGCTGATTTTATCTATATTTTTCGAACTCCGGTTAAAAAAAGTCGTAGAATTTATTGAAAAGGCTATAAAAAGTAATTAAAAAGTTAATAAAAAAGGCAATAATCTTCTCCTCCTTCTCCTAATTAAAAGCCAGGTTGCCCATAACAACGCAAAAAAAGCAGTGCTGCGGGAAGCGGCACTGCTTTTTTTAGTGTGCCGAACCATCTCTTTTCTGCAACGTATAACTTACAGTGTGAAAGAGAGTCAAATTGCCGTACCTTGTCCAAAAGTAAAAAGTTAGTCCCAGCAGTTTGATCCTCCTTCTCCTAAAACCAGGCACCACGCCTGAGTAGAAAAAGCAGCGTCGCCCTCCTTCGGCGCTGCTTTTTTTACAATCCAACCCCCACTCACCCGACCTTTAACCACTTGCTGACACATCAATAACCCGGTCGAATGAAAATAACCCCCTCGAAATTAAAGCCGCCCCTCTCGGCCATTAACACCACCGGCATAACACCCGGACCCGGGATTTGCCCTCACAGCCCTGTTCTGCTTTGAGCCTCCTCAGCTATCGTAATACATCTAAAACTCATACGGATGCGGCCGCAAAGCCAACTCACTAAGCTCCTCCTCACGCTTCCACTTAATCCATGTCTCAATCAGGTCTCCGGTAAATACCTCACCAGCCAGAAGAAATCCGTGGTTTGCCTCTAAGGCATCAATCACTTTTTCCAGTGAATCAGGTGTCTGCTCGTACCCGTCCAATTCTTTATCCGTCATATTATAGATATCACGGTCAAGCGGCTCACCGGGACTTATCTTGTTCTTGATACCGTCAATAGCCGCCATCAGCATCGCCGTCCAGGCCAGATAACCGTTGGCCGTGGGGTCCGGACAGCGAAATTCAAGCCTCTTGGACTTCGCCTTGTCCGAATACATCGGAATACGCACAGCTACAGACCTGTTCCGGGCCGACATAGCCAGGTTCACCGGCGCTTCAAACCCAGGCACCAAACGACGATAAGAGTTCGTCGTCGGTGCCGCAAACGCCAGAATCGCCGGTGCATGCTTGAGAATGCCTCCAATTGAATAAAGCCCGATATCGCTCAATCCCGAGTAACCGGAACCGCTAAACAATGGCTTACCGTCCTTCCATAACGAAAAGTGCGAGTGCATACCACTACCGTTGTCGTCAAAAATCGGCTTAGGCATAAATGTCACCGTTTTGCCGTTACGCTTGGCAACGTTTTTTACGATGTATTTAAACCACATGAACTGATCGGCCATCTTTGTCAGCTCGGCGAACTGCATATCGATTTCGCTCTGACCTGCCGTGGCAACTTCATGATGATGTGCCTCAATCCCGATACCAACTTTCCTCATTTCCTTTACCATCTCGCCTCGCAGGTCATGATATGTATCTGTTGGGCTCACCGGAAAATATCCGCCCTTAAACCCGGGTTTATACCCAAGGTTCGGTTCTTCAAAACGGGCCGTATTCCATGCCCCCTCAACTGAATCTATCACGTAGAGCCCGGTGTGCTGATTCTGCTCATAACGAACCTCGTCAAAAATGAAAAACTCCGGCTCCGGCCCGATATAGCACGTATCTGCTATGCCCGTTTCTTTCAGATAAGCCTCGCCCTTGCGTGCCACATGACGTGGATCACGTGTATAATCAGCCCTGTTGACAGTATCTATTATATTTGCCAGAACACTTACCGTCGGTTCCTTAAAGAATGGATCAATCACTGCCGTATCCGGATCGGGAATCGCTAACATATCGGACACGTGTATTCCCTGCCAGCCGCGAATTGACGACCCATCAAAACCAATTCCCTCAACAAAGATGTCTTCATCCCAGCTCACGGTGGGACACGAACAATGCTGCCATGTTCCGAGCAGATCACAAAACTTCAAATCCACCATCTCAGCGCCGGCTTCCCGAGCAAATTCAAAAAACTCTTTCGGTGTCATCTTCTCATTCCTTTCAAAAACCTTCGGCTTTTTTCTTAATCTCCACATTTCGATCAAACCACCGCCATAATACATGATGCTCACAAACTTGGCAACTCCGTTCTTTTTCCCCAATCTCGTACCTGTTTTGCTTGGCCACACTTACCCCCTGATTTACAGTCCACGATACCGATGGGTATTTAGGACCACAATACACGCAAATTGCGGCATTGGCCGTACAAAAAAAACCGAAGGCTGCTGCACATAAGTCCTGTGTTTACAAAGACTTAGCTTTATATAAGCCTGTTTTTGCTTGCTTTTCAACACTGTTTCTGGTATAATGACATTTGATAAGCGAAGCTTGGCTTCGGAAGTTGAGTGTGATTTACGGAGAAAGATGATGAAAACATTTTATCAAAAGGTGTGGCTTCCGTTCACCATTACCAAGAAACGTATCTTAATTCTGGCCATCGCAAGCTACATTGCTTTGTGCTAACGATGAGGCCTGAATCCCGGGTTGCCGGGACTGATTGAAAGGTTTTGAGCCGGCTTTTCAGCCGGCTCTTTTTTCATCCTTGCCTGCCTGTTCCGGCAGTCAAATCCCCTTTAATATTTGACATCATCGCTTTTAGGCCTTATTCTGTAACAAAATCGGTCATTAAAAAATTAGTATATCTTGCACGAAAATCAAAAAATGGTGGCACAATCAGATAATACGGAGTGAATAATGATTATAGTTACAGGCGGAGCAGGCTTCATCGGCTCAGCGATAGTCACAGCCTTGAACGCAAGAGGTAACGATGACATTCTAATCGTTGACGTGCTCGGAAGCGACCAAAAGTGGAAAAATCTCAGAAAACTAAGATTTGCCGACTACGTTGAGGCCGATGACTTCTTCGAAATGCTGGCAGCCGACGAGATAAACTGGCCTGTCGAAGCAATATTCCATATGGGAGCCTGCTCGGATACGACCGAGACAAATTGCACGTTTCTGATTGATAACAATTATGGCTATTCAAAGCTTCTTGCCAACTGGGCCGTCGAAGACGGAATACGTCTCATATACGCCTCCAGCGCCGCAACCTATGGCGATGGGTCAAATGGATTTCCCGACAACCACAAACATTTGGATAGGCTTTTGCCGCTCAACATGTATGGCTATTCCAAACACATATTCGATTTATGGGCTAAACGAATCGGGTTGTTAGATAGCGCTGTGGGCTTGAAATACTTTAACGTCTTCGGTCCCAACGAGTATCACAAGGGCAATATGCGAAGCTTTGTAATCAAGGCGTTTGAGCAGATAAACGACAGTGGCAGTGTCGGCCTTTTCAAATCATATAAACCGGACTACGCCGACGGCGAGCAGCAACGTGATTTCCTCTATATAAAAGACGCTGTCGATATGACAATGTTCTTCCTGGACAACCCAAAGATTAACGGAATTTTCAACATCGGCGCCGGCAAAGCCCGAACCTGGAACGACCTTGCAAAGGCAACTTTCGCGGCAATGAACAAAGAGCCGAATATCGAGTATATACCTATACCCCAAAACCTGCGAGATAAGTACCAGTACTTCACCCAGGCTGACATTACGAAACTCCGCAAAGCCGGCTACAATAAAGAAACAACCTCACTCGAAGATGCTATAAAAGACTACGTCCAAAACTACCTCCAAAAGGACGAGTACTTAGGGGCAAGGTGAAAATGGAAATCACAGAGGTTTCAATAGGGCAAAATCAGAAGCCTAAGGGAAAAATTTCGCTTAAAGTCCAAGAAGCTGCTCAGGATTATCTCGCCGAGAGAAGTATCAGTTTGGAACACTTGACAGACGAACAATATAAATTTGTAGTTAAGTACATAAAAGAAAAACGAGCTGCAAGATGGGCGATACCAATCATGGTTTTTTTAGCCGCATTAACTGGACTTACTTGTTTCTTTTTTATCAGGCAGGCGATAGAAACTCAGGCTTTATTTTTACCCACGAAGTCTGTTGTTACTCAAAATGGTACGCGGTCTGTTGCGGATATGGATAAAGAAATGAGTGAGGAAATGAAAAGCTATGGATTTCTTTGTGCTATGTTTGCAGCGATTAGTACTGCAGTTGTTTATGGTAGTGTTTCAACTTTGACAGCGGCAATCACACTATTTTTTAAGTTACGGAGAAATCGAAAAATACTTGATGCTTTTTTGCCTGCCGTTCGACTCAATGTTGTTACTGATTCACCAAGATAATGTTAAACAAGGATATTCATACCAAACATGCCGTTTACACCATATCATTTTGGACCGAGTGGTTTTATTTCCCTTGCCCTGCGCAGGTGGATTGATGTCCCGGTTTTTATATTAGCTAATGTTATTATTGATATTGAAGTATTGTTTACCGGCCACCATTCATATTGTCATACTTTTCTTATTGGGGCCGCTGTAGGCGCCGCCTGGGGTGTAGCGGCATATCCCTTTCGAAGCATATTCAAATGGCTGATGAATATGGTTTGCCTGCCTTATAAAAAAAGTTTTTGGAAAATGGTGATATCCGGCATACTCGGTATGTGGCTGCATGTTCTTGTTGATGGGGCTTATCACTATGGCGTACGGATGTTTTGGCCCAATAAAGTCCCTCTCTGGCGATTGATAAATTTCAAATATATGAGATTTATGCGTGAGAATACGGAACTTATATGCACAATTTTTTTGTTTGCAACTCTTATTCCATACGCTTTCGCTGTTATGTCATACATAAGGGAAAACAAATTAGAAAACCAATAGAATCCTGCTAATCATTGAACACTTAATTCAGAACCAGAAAAGATAGTGTGTCTATGGAACTGCGAATATTAAAGGAATCGGAAGTTGCACAATCACTGGACGAGGATATTAGAAAGAATCTAGTGGTATGTTTTCCACATGATAAGGAAATCTTTTTTCTTTCTCGAAAGTGGCGTGGTAACGTACAGGTTTGTACAAAGCTGTCCTGCAGGACGACGTTAAATTTCAACTCTTAGCTTTGTGACAAGTTGATGAGCCAGGCGTGTTGGTTCAGGGAGGCGGTAGTTTATCGCGCAGGCTAAGGTTATTGCAATTGCGTCTTTTAGCAGACATTTATTTCCCACTGAGATAAAGACGGGCTTTATATTTGTCCTGGTTCTTACCACGGCGCCGATAGTCTGGGATTTATCCTTCAACAACGAGTAACTTCCCTTTTCAACATCGACATTATCATAAGAACCGGTGAGTCTGCTTTTTGCGCAGCCGATGGTGGGCTTATCAAAGAAAAGACCTAAATGAGCAGCTAAGCCTAATCGCCGGGGATGGGCGATACCCTGGCCGTCAATAATAAATAAATCCGGGCTTGCAGATAGTTTCTTTACAGCTTTGAGACAGACAGGGGCCTCACGGAAGGAAAGCAGGCCGGGGATATATGGAAATATTAAGTCAGCTACCGCGGATTTCGTCTCGATTATCTCAAAATCACCAAATTCAGTTACCACAACAGCAGCACAAACCCTTTTGCCGTCCCTGCTTATGGAACAATCAAGGCCGGCAATGAGCCGAGGGGCTTTTTCCAATTTGACAACTTTTACCGCTCCGGCAAGGTGGGTTTGTAAATCTCTCGCCTTGGCGTAGGATAATTTCCAGTCGTGTAAGGACTTAATATGCATATTACCGCTAACCCTTAAATAAAAACATTTTACCTTTTTGTTGAGCTATGGTACAATGGTTAAATCGGCTTTTTGTCGAAATTACTAAGGGACTACTATAGCGCCAACTGAGAGGCTAAGACGTAAAGCAAATGGAAAAAGCGATAAAGATAACAGGTGCCTCTGAGCACAACTTGAAGAATATCGACGTTACCATTCCACGAGACAAAATGGTGGTGATAACGGGCATAAGCGGTTCGGGTAAAAGCAGCCTGGCATTTGATACCATTTACGCCGAGGGGCAGCGAAAATATGTCGAATCTTTAAGCGCTTACGCCAGGCAGTTTCTCGAACAGACTCAAAAACCACACGTTGAGCATATTGAAGGCCTACCCCCCACCATCGCCATCGAGCAGCGAAGCGCCGGCGGCAATCCCCGCTCAACAGTCGCTACGACCACGGAAATATATGATTACCTTAGAGTGCTCTTTGCCCGCGTGGGTAAGCCCCACTGCTGGATATGTGGTGCGCCGATTACCAGCCAGCATTCATCCCAGATTGTTGACTCAATTATGGAGCGCAGCGAAAATACTAAAATCCAGATATGCGCCCCACTAATCCGGGGCCAAAAGGGTGAACACAAAGAAGTCTTTATGAACGTTCAGCGCGAGGGGTTTGTTCGTGTTCGTGTCAACGGGGATATTTATGATGTAAGAAACACCCCCACTCTTGATAAAAATAAAAAGCACGATATTGAAGTGGTCGTTGACAGGCTGATTATCAAGGAGGCGATTCGTGTTCGTTTGGCGGATTCAATCGAAACCGCCTTAAAGGTTGGGGACGGCCTGCTAATGGTACTGGTTCAGGAGCCCGGTGATGATAAAGCATCAGGCGGCAACGGTCAATGGACCGAGGTTATCTATAGTGAGAAATTCGCCTGCACCAAACATCCCGAGGCTTCTCTCGCTGAGCTTTCGCCAAGGCTTTTTAGTTTTAACAGTCCCTACGGAGCGTGCCAAAGCTGTGACGGCCTGGGGACAATCCTGGAGTTCGATGCCGACCTGATTGTATCGGATAAAAGTATTTCACTTGAAAACGGAGCTATCGAGGCCTGGCGTAAGGGCGGCAAAAGGATGAATATTTATTACAACCGGCTGATAAAAAGGTTCTGCAGAAATTTTGGTATAAGTAAATCGATGCCCTTTTCAAGAATAGGTACCCGCATAAAAAAGATTCTGCTTTACGGTACAACAGAAGAGGACGAGATGAAATACGGCACATGGTTCGAAGGTGTCATACCAAACCTTAACAAGCGATGGGGAAAAACCACCAGCGAATATGTAAAGGCAAGGCTGCACAGCTATCTATCCGAGCAGCCCTGTCGAAGCTGCAAAGGCGCCAGGCTTCGGCCCGAAACGATTGCGGTTACCATCGCCAAAAAAAACATCAGTGAAACGACAAAAATGAATATCGAAGAAGCTTTGAAGTTTTTCAATAAACTCAAACTTGATAAAGAACGGGCTCACATAGCCGCTCAGCCTTTGAAGGAAATAAAGGCCAGGCTCAGGTTTCTCGTTGATGTAGGGCTTGGTTACCTGACACTCGACAGGATGAGCAAAACATTATCCGGCGGAGAGGCCCAAAGGATTCGCCTTGCTACGCAGGTGGGCAGCGGGCTGGTCGGGTGTTGCTATGTTCTTGACGAGCCTACTATCGGGCTTCACCGGCGGGACAACGAGCGCCTTTTACGCATTCTGCGAAAACTTACGGATATCGGCAATACCGTCATTGTGGTCGAACACGATGAAGATGTAATTGAACACGCCGACCATATTATCGATATCGGCCCGGCCGCCGGCGCCCATGGCGGAGAGCTGGTGGTTTTCGGGAGCCTCGAGGACATCTCCGCTTGTAAGGAATCGATAACGGGCAGGTACCTTAGCGGAAGAAGCCGAATTGAGCTGCCGCTGAAACGACGAAAATATAATCTGAGAAATTGTCTTGAAGTAAAACAGGCCCAGCAGAATAACTTAAAGGCGATTGATGTAAAATTCCCGGTCGGTGTCTTTACGTGCGTTACCGGTGTATCAGGCTCGGGTAAAAGCACGCTGGTTACCGAGATTCTTTTGAAAGGATTAAAACGGCGTCTTTACCATTCGCGTCAAAAGCCGGGTAAGCATAAAAATATCCTTGGCATCTTTCACATTGACAAGGTCATCGAAATTGACCAGTCCCCAATCGGCCGAACGCCGCGAAGCAATCCGGCTACCTATACGGGAGTGTTCGATTTGATAAGGCAGCTTTTTGCTTTGACCCGCGAAGCGAAAATACGCGGCTATAAGCCCGGGCGATTCAGCTTCAATGTCAAGGGCGGGCGCTGTGAGCATTGCCAGGGTCAGGGTACGAAGAAAATTGAAATGCATTTTCTGCCGGATGTTTATGTTGTGTGCCAGCAGTGCAAGGGTAAAAGATATAATCCGGAGACACTTCAGATTACCTATAAAGGTAAAAATGTCGCTGATATACTGGACATGCCAATAGAAGAGGCGCAAAAGTTTTTCGCAAACTTTCCCAAAATCATTCGGCTGATAAAGGCGCTTTCTGATGTCGGATTAGGGTATATGACTTTGGGGCAATCTTCAACCACGCTTTCAGGCGGCGAGGCCCAGCGGGTCAAATTGGCAACTGAATTAGGCAAACCCGGAACAGGTCATACGCTGTACCTGCTTGATGAACCGACTACAGGACTGCACTTTGCTGACATTCATAATTTGCTGAATGTCCTGCGCAGACTGTGCGATATGGGTAATACCGTTGTCGTCATCGAACATAATCTTGATGTGATTAAAATGGCTGACTATATAATAGACCTCGGCCCCGAGGGCGGCGACGCAGGCGGTGAAGTCATTGCCTGCGGCTCGCCGGAAGAAATTATCAGAAAAAGAAAAAGCTATACTGCAAAGTATTTGAAAGAAAAACTAAAAATGGAAAAAAGTAATAATGTTTAACTGTATAAATCCCACTATATACACAGGAGGATAAACGATGAGCAATATAGTAAGAATTTTCTGTCTATCTATTTTAAGTACGTTGTGTATTTTTGTAGTTGAGTGTGACGCTAAAGACGAGAAGAATGAGGTCAGTGCGGCAGAGTTAGTACGCGCGGCGCGTCAAAACGAGGATTGGCTGCGTTATACGAAGAGTTTTCATGCCCGTTATGAGGGGAAATGGACGAAAACACCCGAAGGTATTACGGCAAGACTTAAGGAACTTAAAGAACAATTTCCAAAGATTAAACTGGATCCAAAGTATTTCAGTGGACTCAGGCCAACCAAGTCAGAGACTTTGGAATTTGTCATCGATAACAAGAAGAAACGATTACGATTTGTTCACAACTCGATTGATGCAAGGAAGGTCATTAGAATCTGGAACGGCAAAGAACTCCAAATACATGAGAAACATTTTACCCACAACCAGGAACACTATTATCTAGATACCAAATACGGAAGGTTTTTTCATGAGTTTTTAGCAAGTCATGTAAGCTGGCCCAGAGCCCAGATAAATTCCTTCTGGTACGATATAGCCGGTGATACAGATAACCTGGAGTATCACGGATATCCTGAAGATTTTAAGATAAAGGAACGTACGAAATACGAAGGAGTAGATTGTTATGTTCTTGAGGGTGATTCGAAGTTTTTAAGCGGGCGATACTGGCGACTTTATATTGGAGTAAAGGACCGGCTGATATATAGAAAAACGCTAATGAGTGACGGGCAAATCCTAAGAGACCACTGGATGCTGGATTATAAGGAAATTGCAGAGGGGTGTTGGTTTCCAATGAGAACAGGTTACAGCTTTTATATGAATAGTGCTTTGGGTGAGAGAACTCTTGAAAGCACAAGAGAGCTTAAAGCCGTTGAGGTTAAGGTCAATAAAGATTTATCAGGTGAACTTTTTAAGATGGAATTTGCCGACGGGGTCAAAGTAAACGACATGCGGTATGGAGGAGGTATAAGTTATCCATATAAGGCAAACAGGACAGATGAGGAATGGGAACAAATAAGACGAAAAGCAGTTGAGCGTTTAGAAAGTCAGACCAGAGAAACACGATTAAAAGATTCGCTTATAGGGAACCGGGCACTTCCTTTTCCAGTTGAGAGTAAGTGGCTAAACAGCAAGCCTTTGACGTGGGACGATCTGCGGGGCAAGGTTGTTGTGCTTGATTTTTGGGCGGATTGGTGTTATCCGTGCAGGAATGATTTGCCGTTTCTGGCCGGCGTGTATAAGAACAGGGATAAATCAGGGATTGCGGTTATCGGCGTTCATACGCCAGGCAGTAAAATTAAAAATATTGAAAAAGTAATGCGTGAGTTTGATCTTAAATATCCTGTCTGTATTGATATTGAACACAACGGCAGGGGTATGGGTTTTGGTAAGATGTCCAGTGCGTTCGGAGTCAATGGAAATCCTTATGCTTACGTTATTGATAAGCAAGGTAAAGTAACTGCACATGGTTATGGCGTAAGAAGTGTTATAAATAAAGTGTATGAACTTGCCGATGAGCATACTACTGTCAGAAATTAACACCGATTAGTAAAAAAGATGAATTCCTGAATGGAAGTTTTTAGTATTTAACCATACCTAATAAGGACAATAAAATGGTTTTTGAGACGCTTAAATGGGTAGGGGGTGTTGATGGTTTTTTGGAGCTTACTGACCAGCGGCTTTTGCCGGGGCGGTTTGAGAAACTTAATTGCAAAACCATCGAACAGTTATATGA
>SDBT01016270.1_pt1 | contig 11776 bp, 9 predicted proteins | sample 2277101 | NCBI WGS metagenome assembly SDBT01 (sample SAMN10404973, study PRJNA504765) | marine sediment metagenome | isolation source: marine sediment core GS10_PC15, 103 cmbsf | place: Arctic Ocean: Southern Knipovich Ridge | collected 2010
GATGAGTCCCGCGGCCGGACCCGCCATGACCAGCACCAAAATAATGTTCCGCGTTTTCATCATATTTCTCCTTTCGATAAGCTTTGATCACCCGATATTTCCCTTTCCCCAGCGTCTCCGAGTCTGCTGCGGTGCGCTTGATAATACCATATCGGAAACAACACCCCCCGAAAGCTTCAGGAAATCCAACTCTCACCACAAGAGGCGCGGTTTATTCATCCTGCCTACCGTATGCTGCTTGAAGGAATTGATCCCCTTGCACCGCGAGTTTTATCAGTCTACTTGCCTTTTTCTCCGCCTCCCCGTTTGCGAATCGCATCGCGGATCAATTCGGACTGCTCGCGGTCCGCAGCCGTTTTCTGACGCCGGATCATCTCGCGGGTTAGCATGCGATCAATCCCGCGACGCTCCAGCAGCCCTACCATCCGAGGGGACCGTTTCACGCCACCTTTGGGCGCAGTGCCGCCGTCGGCGGCGACTACGGGCAAGTACTCCAGGTTCTGCTCATACATACGGGTCATCGCCTCGGAGAGGGGCATGGTTTCGGTGGCGGTGTTGATAACCGGCTGCATCAGGTCAAACGCCACCAACAGGTCCGCCAGATGAGCTCTACCAAGACCCTGCTTAAGATCCTGGATGGTAATAATGCCCAGCAGTCCATGCTCCGCATCGACTACGGGATAGGTCATGGCGTCAGTCTCACCGAGGGTGCGCGTGATCTTCGCAAGGGTATCGCTCTCGGCGAAGCAGGTAACCTGTCGGTTCATCACATCGGCGACGGTGTAGGACTTGATGAGGTCCTCCCGCGTGACATTGAGGCCGACCTCACCGGCCTTGTCGACGGCGACCTTGACGCAAGGCGGACCAATGAGCTCCACCAGAAAGGTCGTTGCCGTAACGATCATAATGACGGCGTTGCCGATTTCAGGCGGGAAGCTGTCGCTGGCGAGGATCGCCAGGCCTATCGCCACACCCCCCTGACTGAAGAGGCACAGGCCCAGGTATCGCCTGACGACCTGGCCCGCCTTCGCCCAGCGGGCCCCGAGAGACGCTCCGAGCAATTTCCCCCCTGTCCGCCCGATCACGTAGACCCCCCCCAGCATCCACATCCACCCATCCATCTGGCCGACGGAAAGCCTGGCGCCCACAATCACGAAGAACAGGACGTAAATCGGCGAAGCGAATCGTTCAACAATCTTAAAACTCTCCCGGGAGCGGTGGGGAACGAGATTCACCAGCGCCATTCCCAGCGCCATCGCGGCCAGAATGATATCGACCTTCGCCGCCATCGCCATCCCGATCACGACGGCCAGCGTCCCGAGGATAAAGGTCAATGCCTTGTCGTGATCGCGGGCCACCCGCAGCACGAGGTTCAGCAGCCATGCAGCAGCCACCCCGAGCACCACCGCGCCGACTAACTCATACGCCGTGCGCCCCACCGTCACTGCCAGTCCAGTCTGAGCCTGGCCGATCAGTCCCCTGGCAACGCTGGAGGCGATCCCGTAAAGAACCAGCGCCAGCCCGTCGTCCAGTGCGACTATGGCAAAGACGGTAGTGGTGAGTGGCCCGCGGGTCTTGTATTCCCACAACACGTTCACCGTCGCCGCCGGGGCGGTCGACGAGGCAATCGACCCCAGCACCAGGCCCAGCGCCAAACTCGTAGCCATCTGCCCGGTAAGCACCCAGGCGAGGGAAAACACCATAATGCTCACGAACAGAAACGCCGTAATCCCCTCGGACAGAAGGATTATCATCAACTGCCTTCCGTACCTGCGTAACACGTCCAGTCGAAGTTCCCCGCCGATCATGAACCCGATCACGCCAAGCGCGAAGAAGTTGAACAATCTGAGGTTGAATATCGCGTCCTCGCCGATGAACTTCAACCCGGATCGACCGAGTATCACGCCAATGACGATGTACCCGACCACCTGTGGAATCCGCAGCCGCTGAAACAACCTCGCTCCCAGACCGCCGGCGAAGAGGGCAAAACCCACGATCAGCAGAATGGGGAGGTGCTCCCAGTCAAACGCGCCCAGCAGCGACGTCGTCATTTTCCGCCCCCTGTGAGGATTCTATAGATTTCTGCCGGTTCTTCGGCGGCGATGATTTCCCGTCGAAGGTCGGGCCGTTTCAGCACGTCCACCACCTCGGCGAGCAGGCGGATGTAGGTTTCGTGCTGACCTTCGGGAGCGGCGATGAGAACTACAATGTAAATAGGTTCGTTGTCCAGGCTTTCGTAGTCGGAAATGCCTTGACGGCAGAGACCCACGGCCATTCCCGCCCGCTTCAGCCCACGGAGTCGAACGTGCGGAATCCCCAAACCCTGTCCCATCCCGGTACTCATGAGTTTCTCCCGGAGAAGAATCGCCGCAAGCATCTTATCGTTGTCGAACCCGGTCGCCTCAGACAACACCCCGGCCAGTTCACCCAGAACCTTGTTCTTGCTCGATGTGGAACAAAAGACAATTTGTTTTTCCGCAATATATTCTTTCAATTCCATTTTTTCTCCTCCAGTCCGCCAAGCCAAATCATGGCGAACCAGATGTCCCCTCCAGTTGACTACCGGAGAGAATGACTTTCAATAGCCACTCCGGAAACCGAAAACAAACGTGCTATTTAACCGCCCCCTTGCCCGCATGCAACACATTCCGCTGGATTTTAGGCTTTTCGTTGTGCTTAATACACCCATGAGTAGGCGAATTATATTCGGCGCCGTGATGATCGCCGTCCTGGCCGGGGTGATCTGGGCGGACTGGTGGTGGGAGAGAACCTACGACGCCGCACACCCCGGCAGCACCGGTCATACCAAGGCGCTGCCCCTGGCGGCGGTCTTTCTACCGTTGCTGTTACTGGGATTCGTCGAATACGCTCGAATGGCGAGGTCCGCGGGAGTGAGGGTATTGTGGCCGGCGGGACTGCTGGGCGTGGCGATGATCGCATGCTCCCCGTTATTGACCAATCTGGGTTGGCATAGCCCCACGCTGCTGCTGTACATTACTTTCCTGTTCGGGTGGCCTCTGGTTATTATCGGCTTGGTGGTCATACTCGTCTTTTTGAACCAGATGATCACAGGGCGGCTGGACGATGCACTGCGGCGAATCGCCGCCACGCTGCTGGGCATACTATACCTGGGAGTAGGCGGGGGGCTGCTGCTGAAGCTACGTATCAACTTTGGGATCGGATTTCTCGTGATGTTCCTGGCCGCGGTCAAGTTCACCGACATCGGGGCCTACTTCACGGGTTCTTTCTGCGGTAAACACAAGCTGATCCCCTGGCTAAGCCTGGGGAAGAGTTGGGAAGGGCTGCTGGGCGGGATGATCGCCGCGGGGATTGTTGGTCTCGTGGCGTGGATATTGAGGCCGTGGCTACTGAACGGATGGGCAGAGCCTTGGTGGAAATCCGTCGTTTTTTGTGTCGGCCTGGGGTTGGCGGGGCAATTCGGCGACCTGTGTGAATCGCTGTTGAAGCGATCGGCCGGGGTTAAGGATTCCGGCGCCCTTGTCCCGCAGTTCGGCGGGGTGCTGGACATCCTCGACTCGCCCCTGATGGCGGCGCCTGTTGCCTATGTGCTGATAGCTTTGTTCGCAGCCATAACGTGACCAGTTTCAGCGGCGGGTGGCACGGCTTGCTTGTCAAGCCGTGTTCTTTGTGAGTAAGAAAGGTGGGTTGAGCGAGACCGCTCAACCCAGCCTACAGACTTTGTTCGCAGCCATAACGTTACCGGTTTCAGCGGTCCCGGCGGGGCTGCCCTTTTACTCCAGGGGCTGAGGGGTAGTGGTTCGATTTCGCCCGATCCAGTCGATTTGAACGGACCGGACTAATTGTTTCATGGCCGCTGCCATCTCGGCGGGGTCCGGCATGTCAGATGCGTTCAACACCATGATCAGCGGGACCCCCGGCGAGAGCTTCGAGCCCCCCTTCGCACCCGACAAGACGATCCACCGATGCCATCTTTCCCCCCAAACCAGTTGGATGGAGCAGACCTCGTACGTCCAGTCCCCGTCCTCCCAGTGCTGGATGACCACGGGCAGATATCCCTTTGCCCCCAGCCCATGGGCAAAATCGTTCAGCAGTTTCGCGGCGGACCCCGGCCACTCGGCCGCACGAATGCGGGCAAAGAACGGGCCCCTGCGCGAGGGCGTGACGTAAATCTCCACGTAAGGATTCCGCCCGGGTGGGAGGTTCTTTCCCTGCATGTCGGCCTGGAAACCTTTGGGATTGTAGGGCTTCTCCCCCTGCTTGTCGCGCCCCCAGCCTTTCGGCGCGACCATCGAGACGACAAAAGGTCCTTCTCTCTTCGTGATTTTCTGACCCGCTTCGGCGCCGCCGGATGGTTTTTCCATCTGCTTTCGTATAGCCTGTGCGAGGGAGCCGAATTGTTCCTTCTCGCCCTCGACCTGCCGGTCCGGGCCGCGCCGGGGCTTCTCACCGGCGGCGATGCGGCCCAGCCAGTCCTTAATCGCTTCATCCGGGAGGAGGTGCCCGATCCCCCTGCCCATGCGAGGGTCGATGCTCAGCACTGCGGTGGGCGGCGCGAAACAGGCAACCTTCCGCCACATCTCCAGCAACAGGGCGGAGTCCTTGGGTCGCGTGCCCACTACGGACCAGATAGGCACCTTCCAAACCTCCGGGCGGGGCGACCACAGGGCCGGACCCATGGCGGTAATCTCCACGGGTGGAACCGAAATCAGCACGAGTCCCACCATCTGATCGGCAAGGCCGTCCGTCATGCGTAGCGCCAGCGGTCCGGTCTCCGCATCGGCCACCAACAGTAGCCGTTCATCGGCCGGAACCTCCGCGGGACGAACCGATATCCTGTCCATCACCTGCCTCACGCGAACGGTGGACCAGCTTTCCGAATCGCAGGTCAGCAGCAGCGTACAGAAGTTCCGCTCCCAAAGTGTTCGAATCCAGAAACTTTCGTTTGTTGTGGGAAACTGTTGCGAGGCAAGTATCACCGCCAGCGGATAGGTCCTGCCCTTTTGAACCTCGCGCGGGCGATACCAGGTAGGTTTGAGTTCGACCGGCGCCGCCAAGCGGGACATTTCGTCTCGAAGGCTGGATGTCGCGTCCTGGTTCTCCCCGCCCGACGCGGAGACAACCGACAGCGACCCGGCTGTCAGAATCACCGCCGCCCGCAGACACCGCCTCAAGGATATTATTGTCCACATCCTTGTAGTTCCTCAGGATTATACCGCCCGTTTTATAATGCGGACTTCTCAAAGGAATTGCAAGCAACTAAAATGCGGGAGACAAAGCATTGGCAATTATCGCAGGGTCGTGTTATGGTTGTTCCGTTGCTGCATCGAGACTATATGTCGATACGGTAAAGGAAAACTGAATCATTCTTTTATTAAGGGGAGATGTTGCTTTTCCCCGACGCGTCGACGGTAACCTTATAAATTTAATACCTTCATGAAAAAGGCTGATTCATCATGATTCTTCATCTCATACGGGCGATTTTCCTCCTGATGGTTTTGGCGCTAACGATATCCTTTGCGTATCAACAGCAGGTCGTCAGGTTGGGTACTGAATACATCACGCTGTACATTCTGATTCCGGCATTTGCGGCGCTGGCGTTCATTTTTGTGGACATGTTCTGGCGGGATAAGCGATTGAATGTCTTGAGCGGGTTGTTTTTCGGTCTGCTGGCCGGGCTGGCGGTCGCCTACGTGGTAACGACCATCGTGGACATGATGGCGGCGATATTTCCAGCAGTGCAAGAAAGCCCGATAACGCAATTAGTCAAGGCGATACTGGCTGCGGCGGCTGTGTTCCTTTGCGTGACGATCGTGATGCAGACCAAGGACGACTTCCGCTTCATCATACCCTACGTGGAGTTCGCCAAGCAGACCAAGGGCTCCCGCCCGATGCTGCTGGACACCTCTGTTATTATCGACGGCCGCATCGCCGACCTCGTGGAAACGAAGATATTTACCTCGCAGTTCATCGTGCCTCGGTTTGTGCTTTCAGAACTGCAAGCCATCGCCGATTCACAGGACAAGCTAAAGCGGAATCGTGGACGGCGTGGGTTGGACGTGCTGCAAAGCCTCCAAAACAACGAAAATGCGGATATCAGCATCCTTGACGCCAATGTGCCCAGTGTCCAGAAAACCGTCGAGGTGGACGCCAAACTGGTCGCCCTCGCCGAGCATCTTGGCGGGCGGATCATGACGAACGACTACAACCTCAACAAGGTCGCCCAACTTCGCAATATCGACGTGATAAACCTCAACGATATATCCAATGCCCTCAAACCCATCGTCCTTCCCGGAGAGACAATGGAAATCAAGGTCATCAAGCCCGGCGAGGGGATAGACCAGGGTGTGGGATATCTCGATGACGGGACGATGGTCGTCGTAGATCAGGGACGCAACTCTATCGGCCGGGACATCCAAATCGTCGTTACCAGTGTCCTGCAAACCTCCGCCGGGCGAATGATCTTCGGCAAAAAGGACGGCGATAAGACCGAAGCGTAGAATCGCGATGAAAATCCGGTTCAACGAAAGACATGAGATCCTTCGGAAAACTCATATCATGGCTTTTGGCGCCGGAAGGCGATAGAATGTACCCGGTCCATTGAAGGAACGAAGGAATGGCCAAGGACTCGCTGGCACGGCAGATGAGCAAACTTCATACTCCCCTTGATGAGGAGATCGAGGGCGCCGGGCCCTTCATTGCCATCTCGCGTGAGTATGGCTGTGGAGGCTTTTCACTCGGATTGCTGCTGCTGGACCTGCTCAACGAAGAGATCAAACAAGGCCAGAGCTGGCAAATCTACCACAAGGAGATCCTTCACAGCCTGGCGACCGAGACCGACGTGGCTCCGGAGATCATCGAGCGGCAGCGGAGGCAGCAACCCGGACTGTTGAGCAATTTTTTTCAGACGCTGGGGGGCAAGAAGGACCGTGTCCCGTCAGGGATGGAAATTCGCAATCGTATGACGGCGATCATACGCGAGTTGGCCATTGAAGGCCACGCCATCCTCGTCGGACAAGGCTCGGGCAGCGCCACCGCCGACTTGCCGAACGGCATGAGCGTCCGACTGGAGGCGCCCGAGCACTGGAAAGTCAAGCAGATCGCCTTCCGCGAGGGACTCAGCGAAACCCAGTCCAAGGTCCAACTCAACGAAGAAACGGAGCGGCGCACGTACCTGCGAAAAATCTACGAAAAGAAGTACCCGCACAAACCCCCCTTCAACCTCACCTTCGACTGCTCGGTATTCAGCCTCGCCCAAATCGCCACTATCACTCACCATGCAATGAAACTCAAGGGCTGCTGCTGAGGTACCAGGAACCGCCCGGAACACCCGCATTGAATCAGCTAAAGAAGACCCGACTTGTCTCTGGCGGGCTAACCCAGGCTACGACTCTATCGCATTCGCTTTTTCTTCCGCCCCGTTTTTTTGGGAGGGCTGTCCCAGTTTTCCCTGGTATCAGCCGGTTCGTCTTTGCTGTCCGCCTCGTCCTTGAGTTCCGCAACCCGGTCGCGGAGGCGGGCGGCCTTTTCGAACTCCAGCGCTTCGGCCGCGGCGAACATCTCCTTCTCCAGTTCGGCGATAAGCTCGGTACGATCGAACGTCTCCTCGCTGGCGCCCATCGCCCGACGGGCGACCTGACCGGCGCGGAGCTGATCGGCCAGGACAGTGCGAATCGCCTTCTTGATGGTCTGCGGGGTAATGTTGTTTTCCTTGTTGTACGCCAGTTGCATCTCGCGGCGGCGCTGGGTCTCGCTAATCGCCTTCGCCATCGCATCGGTAACACGGTCGGCGTAGAGGAACACACGGGCATCGACGTTCCGGGCGCACCGCCCGATGGTCTGGATAAGCGACGTGGCCGACCGCAGGAACCCCTCCTTATCGGCATCGAGGATACACACCAGCGAGACCTCCGGTAGGTCCAGGCCCTCTCGCAGCAGGTTCACGCCCACCAATACGTCGAAGCGCCCTTCCCGCAGTTCCCGGAGGATATCCACGCGGTCCAGCGTGTTGATCTCGCTGTGAAGATACTTGCAGCGGTACCCTTCGTTGCGGATGTAATCGGACAGGTCTTCGCTCAGCCGCTTGGTCAGGGCCGTGATCAACGTGCGCTGGGAATTGGCGACGCGCTGCTTGATTTCTTCCATCAGGTCGGCGACCTGGCCCTGGGCGGGACGTACCTCCACAAGAGGGTCCACCAGCCCTGTCGGGCGAATGATCTGCTCGACCACGTCGCCGCCGGAAAGCTCCAGTTCGTAATTTCCCGGCGTCGCCGAGACGAACACCACATTTTTCCACCTGTCCTTGAATTCCTCGTAGCGCAGCGGGCGATTATCCATCGCCGACGGGAGACGGAACCCGTGCTCCACCAGGACCTCTTTTCGCGCGCGGTCCCCGTTGTACATGGCGCGCAGCTGCGGGAGCATTACATGCGACTCGTCGATGATGAGCAGAAAATCATCGCCGAAATAGTCGATCAGCGTCCATGGCTTCTCGCCAGGCGCCCGCCTGTCCAGGTGACGAGAATAGTTTTCGATCCCGGGACAGTAGCCCACCTCCTGCATCATCTCCATATCGTATCTAGTCCGGGCGCTCAGTCGCTGGGCCTCCAGCAGCTTGCCCGCATTTTTAAGCTCGATTAGACGCATCTCCAATTCCTGCTGAATCGAGCCGATGGCCGTTTCGATAGTATCTTCCCCGACGACATAGTGCACCGCCGGGAACACGAACACCCGGTCGGTCTCGCTGAGGGTCTCCCCCGTAGTCGGATTGATCAGCCTGATCGCCTCGACCTTCTCGCCGAAGAACTCGATCTGGAACCCGAACTGCTCATAGGCCGGGTAAATATCCACCGTGTCCCCGTGGACGCGGTACGTGCTCCGTTTGAAGTCTACGTCGTTGCGGTCGTATTGCAGGTTCACCAGTCCCCGCAGCAGTTCGTCGCGTTCGATCGTCTGCCCGACCCTCACCGCCACGACGGACTTCTTGTATTCCTCGGGGCTACCCAGTCCGAAGATGCACGAGACACTGGCGACGATGATCACATCTCGGCGGTGCGAGAGGCTTGTCGTCGCCGCCAGCCGCAGCCGATCGAGATCGTCGTTTCGGGATGCGTCCTTCTCGATGTAGATGTCCCGCTGCGGGATGTAGGCTTCGGGCTGGTAGTAATCGTAGTAGCTGACGAAGTATTCCACGGCGTTATTGGGGAACAGCTCCTTGAATTCCTCGTAGAGCTGGGCGGCGAGAGTCTTGTTGTGGCTGATGACGAGCGTCGGGCGCTGAACCCGCTCGATCACGTGGGCCATGGTAAACGTCTTCCCGCTGCCGGTTACACCCAGCAGGACGTTGTACGCCTGCCCTGCCCGCAGATTCCGCTCCAGCTGATCAATCGCCTCCGGCTGATCGCCTTGCGGATGCATCTCCGAGATAACCTGAAAGTCGGGCATGGAATTTTAGACGCAAATAGAGAAATCCGAAGGTTTGATTATACAGCTTGCGAGATTAGAGTGGGAAGTTATGTTGGATACTGCTTTTGTGCCATGTTATGCAGATACTCGACGAGTTGATAGACCTGAGTATATGGGTTGCGCTCAACGAGTGGATCTTCGAGCGGGTGTTGCTTTTCAATGGATTTTGCATTCTGGATTGCAGTATCTGTCATGCCTTTGATCCGCTGGTAGATGTCTCCACCTTTTTTGTAGTTCGGAATAGAATTTCCCAGCCTCCTGATCACATCAGCACAGTTATTGAAACTGTATCCGGTTCTTTCGAAGTGTAATAATATCCAATATTCAAAACAGGGATGGGAAAGCGCCACGGAAATCCCATTGGCTTTTGCCATGTCCAAGGCCTGGAGGAGTGATTGGTTTTCGTGCGGAATCTCAACATCGAAAACACACCAAACTTTATCATATCGGATATCCCCGCCCTTCCCCGATTGGCGACGGTTCTTCCTTTTCCTGCTTGCCGCTTCGTCAACGACCGTTATCGGCACGGCACCTTTGGGTACTATCTCCACCTCAATTGTGCGGACTCTTAGGGACCGCCAAAGGGAATCGAAGTAATTTGGTTCAGTTTTTGCCCCTTCGCAGACTATAAGCACACGGTCGTTAGGCTGCAATGAAGGTTGTCGCCGGCGGAACGATCTTCTTGAACGGGCCTTTTGGGTCATTTGATATCAAACGCCTTCAAAATCGGGACCGCACCATATCTTCCAGCCAGATAACCCTTTTGCATGGCCTCACCCTTACGGGCTTTATGTTCCTTATAATCCAGCATCGAGTAAAGATGTGAAGCACCTTTCTCATCCTTTTCCGTAAACCAAACCTGGTCTCGTCGCAATAATTCTGGATCAAGAAGTGTTGTGTCGTGAGTTGCGAAGATTAATTGAGCGCTGGCTTTATTTCCTACATTCTGAAAGAATTTTACAAGCTCTCGTGTCAATAGCGGATGCAGGCGAGCTTCCAATTCATCAATTACTACCGTCATCCCTGTGGAAACAGCCTGCAACCACGGTATGGCCAGTTCAAATAGCCGTTGGGTACCACTGGACTCATCTTCCAGCGAGAAACGAACTTTTTCCCCTGTTTCAAGATTATCGTGAAGCATCTCCACTTTCAAGGCAAACAGAGGCTCGCCCTTCTCAATTTTTTTAAGAGCATCGTATATTTCAACAGGCATACCATCAGGAATAGACCGTTTATCAATTTCCCTCCGCTCGACATGAACTCCACTGACGCCAAAATCGGCAGCGTGCAGAAATCGAGCAACAAGTCCCTGGAAACGCTTTCTCATTTCCTCGCTCAGAATTGGATTCACTAATCCATCGGCTGTTATTGGCGGCAAACGTGTTTGGTCTCCAAGAACCAGAAGATCCTGTTGAAACCATTCATATACTGAGGTCAGTTGTTTATTGTTCCATTGGACCGCTCCTGACAGAAACAAGGCATTGGGTTTGGTTTTATCCGCCAATTGTTGTTTCTGGCCTTTAAGAAAAGAACTGAATTTCCAATCATAATCTTCTTTGCCTTTATTAGGCGTACGGCTAACCCACCGTTGTGCTGAACCCAAAGGAAAAGCAAAAAGCCATTCCTCTTCAATGCGTTTTCTTGTCGCGGTAAAACCGTATTGGTAACGAATTTTTTCGTGAATGAATGTAACTGCAAACTCGGTGGGCTTCTTTTCAGATTCAGCGTCGAGTCGATACGGAACGACAGGCAGGTCATCGCCGGGCTTATTATTTGCAGATTCAAGTACGATTTGACGCATTACGTCAAGCGCCTTGACAAGATTGCTCTTCCCCGACGCGTTGGGGCCATAAACGGCAGCCGTTTTCAGGAGCTTGTACTTGCCGGCCTCGAAACAGTTATCTTCCAGACTGTCATCTTTGATATTACCGGCGACAAGGCTGAGAACCTGCTCATCTCGAAAAGACCGGAAGTTTTTTACTCTAAATTCGATTAACATTTGCACCTCTCTTTGATTATTCGGCTATTTGCGCAGGATTTCTGCATAAATCAACAAAAAAATCCCTTTTAATCTATTTTTCACATCAAATTCCAGGATTCTCCGTGCCCAAGTTCACTCACAACTTCTTCGCCTTCACCCGAGTCGCCAGCGGAAGGTTTCTCCGTGCGGGAATTGGGCGTACAATCTTCAACTGTGATTTGGAAATACCTGTTTTTGGTGTTTGGGGTGTACTGCTGCTCGACGGCCATCATCATGATCAAGGCCTGCAGAGTGGACCCCGTCCTGCTGAGTGGATATCGACTACTGGGGGCGGCGGCGGTGCTGTCGCCG
>SDBT01016271.1_pt1 | contig 11776 bp, 26 predicted proteins | sample 2277101 | NCBI WGS metagenome assembly SDBT01 (sample SAMN10404973, study PRJNA504765) | marine sediment metagenome | isolation source: marine sediment core GS10_PC15, 103 cmbsf | place: Arctic Ocean: Southern Knipovich Ridge | collected 2010
GTAAGTGAGCTTATCAGACTTTGTAGATTGTAGGGTTTTTTTCATTTCGCTTCATCACAATAAAACCGATGAACATCAGTGGAACCAAAATCAGCAGGAAGCCAGCAAGAATACCTGCCAGAAATGGCCACATAGCACCAGCACAAAATAATTCAGATATCATCATCTACCCTTAGTATTAGTAATTTCTTCAGCAGCTTCAACCACTTTTTTCTTCATAGACTGGGTTTGTATCCAGTTAGTAATCCAATTTTCAATATTCACTATTCTAAAAGGGCCAGTTTCATTAGGCTGTTCAGCAATTTTGCCAATGATTTTCAAAGCCAGGTGAAGATTAGGTTCAAATTTCATCACAGCATTCAACCAGATATTCGTTTGTCCTGTTGGCACATTATAGGTTCTGGCTAATAATTTTGCACCATAGCTGTAAGAGTTTTCATGATATCTGTAATTTGCTTCAAGGTAGATGGCGTCTTTACAGAATTTCCAAGACTTAAAAGCTATTACAAATGCTGATAAATACTTGATCAATGTCAAGTAAAATAGATATAGCTTGCTTTCGTTGTTTTTCGTAATCATACAAAATACCTCTGGTAACAGGATTTATTCTTTATTTACAAATGTTTTTAAGATCCTGTTACCAACAGGTAACAACTGAGGTAACAAGATTTATCCTTATCCTATAATGCTTTTTCGTTGATTTTCGTGGTTTGTAACCTTGTAACCTCTAAAATCTATGCTCATATAAATATATAAAAATACAGATAAAAATTAATTTTGTTACGTATATATATAAATAAATATTAGGTTACATATATATATATAAGAGGAAAAATACTTATGCCTGTTACGTTTTTCTTGTAACCTCACTTGTAACCTCAAGGTTACAAAATCTCGATTACTATTGGTATCATTGAATATTTCTTGTTACCTAGTAGTTTATACTGGTAACAAGAATATAGGAGTGATATTCTTTATTGTAAAAACACAGTTTCAGGATCTACAGAAACTTTCTTCTTCACATCTTTTATTTCTTTTAAATTTAAGGGTTTTGCGTTTACTAGCTTTTCCTCAATCATATCATTCCTACAAGCCCTGTAACCGGCATTAAATGCCATGCTTTCGCCTGTTGTGTGTTCTATCCCAGGTAGGCCTTTCTTTTTACAATGCTTTTTTACCCATATACCAAAGGCATTTTGAATTTTATAGAGTTTGAGTTTCATTTGAACACCCTTATTTATATTCTTTTTTTAAGTTAGATATTTTGTTAAGTAATTTTTGCATACCACAAGTACAGGTTTCATGGCCTTTTTGTAAAGCATAACAATCCCATAAATGATCGCTGGTTAAATCCATTGCAGCAAGAACTACATCAGAAATTAAATTATCATTTTTTAAACCCATGTTTCACCCTAAGAAATCCTTAATATCCATTTGATCAGTTTTTTCTTCAGCATTTTCAACGGTTTCTTCAGTTGGTGCTATATCACCAAGGGCCTTTTTCTTTTTCTTAGCCTTTTTACGGCTGCTCTTTTCATTATACAGATCACAGGCGGGGGATGCTGGCGGTATGTAGGCTAGAATGGCCTTATTTACCCTCTCAGCAGCCCTACAGTAGAACTTTTTCTTGCCATCGACGGTGACACCCTTCATATATTGGCAGGTTCTACAATATGCCTTTGGCCAGATATCATTGATCATTCCAAAACTGCCAGGCATCGACGGGAAGCCTAAAGGCCATTGCTGCTTTTTGCTGAATTCATTAGTTACCATCACCAAAAACCTGTTCAGGCCTTTCATAATCAACTACCCATGATTTCAGATCTTTCCAGCATGGTTGGCAAAGATGAATTTTTTCAGTAAGTGGAAATTTTTGATATTCATTATCCATGGGAATTCCGAATATTAAAGCACCTGCTTCATATTTAATTTCTGGCCTGAAACCTTTTCCACATCTATCACAATCCATTATTTATCCTTAAAAATTTCACTAAATGCTTTAGTCATGCGTTTAATTCTGTTTTCTTGTTCTTCAATAGTCAGCCACCATCGACTTAATTTATTTTGAATATCAATTAAAATATCTTTCAATTGCTCTGGTACATTAATTTCATACTGAAGATTATCTTCAATCCAATATCCAATAATTATTCCAGGGTAACTTTCACCCTTAGCTATCCAACTTTTATGCAGTATCGCACCATATTTTTCAATCATTTCACCCACCCCCTTCTTCTATATATCCAAGTCCATCACATTCAGGGCATGGGCCAAGATCATCTTTTGTTGATGTATGCACCATATCAGGATGTTCACCTGAACCCAGGCAAGCCTTGCATGGTAAGTTAGTTGAAGGAAGTAAATGTTTGAACGGCTTTAACGCTTCTGCTAGTTCACAAGGTTCTTCCATACAACATGAAATTTTTGGTCCTAAACCATCTTCATGTTCAGCATTTGCCACCCTTACTAATCTAGTAACATTTTCAGTTAATTCTTTAATTTCTCCAACCATCACCCACCACCTTTAAAAAGGAATATCATCTTCATCAGGATCATTTATTTTTATTTCATCTTCATCGTGGATAGGATTGATTTTAATATCTAAAAGTTCTTCTTCTACAATCCTTTTTGCAACTTCCAATATTTCTTTTTTATGTTTTTCAATATATTCTTTTTCAGCGTCTTTTAAATATTGTTCAATATCAGATTTATCATTACTACTATCACCAGCAGTACCATGATATAAAACAAAGTTCACATATCCACTTGCAGTTTTGAATTTTTTCCAAACTCTTTTCTTTCTTAAAACTATTTCTCCAAGTGTTTTCATTCTTATACTCATCACTCACCATCCTTTTTAGGTTTGAAAATAATTGCTAAAACCAGTAAAACCAACACCAGAAAATCACATATCAATTCAAAATCACTACCAGGTGTGGCATTCCAACCAAAATATTTTGTTTCAGCAAACCACCAAAACGCAGCTAACCAAAATATATGCCAATTCATGCAGGCCTCAAATCATAAGTGTATGCAATAGCCTTGCCAAGTCTTAGCCTTGCTGTGAAATAACCCTCTCCATGTTCAGGTTCAATTATTTTTAAAACTGGTGCTAAAAACCAATCTTCACCATTATCAAAACCATTAGAAACCTTTATAAGATCACCCTCTTTGAGATCTTCAATTTCTTCATATTTATATTGATCACATCCAACTTCTTCTTGTTTTTCATAATCCAAAACAATATTATATCTTTGAAGATAAAGTATTTCTTTAACAAGACCTGCAACAAACCATTTCATAGTATCAAAAGCCATTGGATGATAACGCTTATTCTTGTCCTCAGTTGCCATTCTAAGCCCCTTAAAAAGTTTACCTGGTGTGATAGTACCCTTGAATTAAAGCTGCCTTATAAGATCTTCAATAATTTCTTTATTATCCTCTTGCAGCTTCACAGCTTTTTTGTATTTATTTTCTTCCCTGAGTTTAGCAACTTCACGTTCAACCATTCCAACCATTACTTTTGGGCTGAGTGCATCTAACTCCCATGATTTAGTTCCAAATTCTTTTTTATACTTTTTAAATCTGCTATCAGTTGTTTTTGCTGGATTTGGTGGTGGTTTGTACTTGGTAACTTGCCCCCAATTTAAAGCAATGCGCCTGAACTTAAACTTTTCACCAACTCCAAATATTTTTAACCTATCTTCAATATCTCTACTCATATCAATTCCGCTTGGATCATGATCACCCATATGAAGTATTACAGTTGTTTGATCATGACGTTGATCAATTCGCATTGCTGCTCTCCACATTTCAGATTGACTATTAAAACCTCTACATGAAAAGTAATCAATGTTTAGCCTGGTACAAACTCTTTCAATAACACCAATCAAGGCATCTTTTTCAATCCACACTTCAGGTCTGTACTTTTGATCAATCCAAGTATCTTCTAAATAACTATCAGCACAAGAATTTAAAGCTTCTGCTGGCTCATCCCAAACAGTGTTACCCCTTAAAAACCTGGTTCTATCTTCAATAGCTCTCCAACTGATTAAGCCAGCTAAACGGGCATCATTAATCACATAGCCTAACTTTCGATAATTATCCATGTTGTTTGCAAATAGATCTTTAGAAACAAACTGATAGTAAAGCTGCCTTAGTGTTAGTGAGTAACCATCAGCAGCATATTCTTCAATAATATCATCAGCCTGCTTGATGATCAGTTTACTGCTGTTCTTAAAATACTTTTTTATATATGCAATTTTCATGATTTAACCTCTTTTCTTAAACGACCTAAACCCAAAGATTTCTTTTCTGCTCTCAATTCTAATAATTTTTCTTCAGCCTTATCAATTTCAGATAAAATTTTAGTTGCACTTCTTCTAGGTGGTGGTGTTGGAGGGTCTAAGATTTTCAAAGGATCAATTTTAAAAAGTTCACAAACTTGTTTTAATCTATATGCTGACATTCTTTGCCTACCTGTTTCTGTATTTGCTATTACAGTTCTTGAAATTCCTAATTTTTCTACAAGTTCACGCTGTTTTAAACCTGAAACTTCCCTTGCTTTTCTTAAAGCAACACCTAATGCATACCAATATTCAGCTTCATCTTTTTCAAATACTTCCATCATTGTTTCACCTGCCCATGATAGTAACCTTGATTTAAAGCCTGCTGAACAATCCACTTAGCTTTTGCAATGCCTGGTTCTTTTTCATTAATCACATCTTCAGCTATTGTTACTGCTGCTGTTAAAAAGTTAGCATCAATTTTCACATTTCTTTCATAGCATAACTTAACTGCTGCAAACCAGGCCCAATCAAAAGCTTCATCTAAATTACCTGCTTCAAGCATTTCTTCTTTAAATCTTTCTCTTTCAAAATTTTTAGCTTCAACTATTTCTTCTGGTGTCATTTCGACACCTTAATATTAGAAGTTGAAAACCAAAGACGAAAATTAAACCACATGAAATAAAAATCCCAAACAATATAATCTTTTGTGTGTGTCCAGGTTGGCAACCAATAAAATTTAAGAGCATTGCTATCTTTAACACCTATTCCATGTATTCTAAAATTCATGGTTTTAATCATTTCGTCACCTTAATATTTTCACCTTCAACAGTTACTTTCCTACCAGTACGCCTAACCCTTTTCATTAATGACTTCATGCCTGGTGGTTGGTAGCCTTTAAGGTAAATACGCTGATCAACAATGCCATTTTTAGTTTTATGTTTAACAGTTCTATAATGTAAATCAGGGCTCATAATTTTTATCTTTTCGCCTGAACCTACCCACTTTTTAGTATTCTCAAAATATTCACCAGGGGAATAGTAATGCCTTGGTTTGTTTTTAGAAGTACCACCACGATAATAAGTGGCATCTTTTTTCACTGATCTTAACAGCCGGTTCATTTCATTTTCTTCAGCAATCACCTTTTTCATATTGGAACCCATCAAGCCTGCCAAGGCTGCCGCCAAGCCAAATTTTCTCATTATAAATCCCTTTCAGCATCATCTTGATAACCTGAAGCAAGTGAGGCAACATCATTCAATTGTGAATTCAATTCCTCAAAATTATTTTTTGCTTCTTCTAAACTGCCTTCAAGTGTTTTAATTCTTTCATCTTGTTCTTCATTTTCTTTTTGAAGGCTTTCACTTTCACTTTCCAAACGTTCAACAGTAGCTTCTAATTCTTCGATTGTATGTTCAGGCATTTTTTATTTCCTCAGAAGTAATTTCTAAAACATTTTCACCAAGTTCATCAGATAAATCAGCATTAATATCATCAGAAGAAATATCACCATCAGGACTTTCAACATCAATAATATATTCATCACCAGTTTCAGCAACACTTGTTCTTAAAATTCCTGAAACACCCCTAACAAGAGCATCAGCAACTTCATCAGGTTCAAATAGTACATCATCATCAAATAAATCAATCTTGATTTTAAATGTCTGTGTTTTCATTTTTTTAAACCTTTTTGAATTTCATTCAATTCTTTCACGCCTACAATACAAAGAACCATTGCTGTTAATCCTGCTGCAATTCCTAATGCTGCAAACCATTTCATTTCTAAATCTCTGCCAGTGATCATGCCAAGACAAAAAGAAATGCAAGCAACAGCCGGTAAAAGTTTATTTTTTACATGAACAAAAAGTTTATTTAAAGCTTCTATTGATGTCATTTCATCCACCCTACAAATGTATCATGATCCATTTTAAAACCTGCTGCACTGTGATGGCCACCACCACCAAATTTAACAGCAATCCTTGAAACATCTTCTGGCGTGTCACCCTTGGATCTAAGCGAAAACTGCCAGTCACCATCTTTGTTCAAAAAGAAAGTAACTCCAACTGGTGCTTCTTTGGCCAGTTCACCTGCCAGGTCAGAAGCAAAGGCCCATGGAGCATTGACACAAAGGCATTCAATACCACCTACACGCCTTTTAAACGCCAGGGGGATCAGTTCACCTATCTTTTGATTATAGAAGCGGTTAATGCTTTCACCTTCATTGATAATCCTTTGAACATTCTGATTGACGATGTTCCAAATCCTGAATTTATATGGATAGGATCTAAGCGCCATGCTGAAGTTTTTAGTTTGGGCTCCATACTTAAATTTCCAAAGATCACGATCTTCAATAAAAGTAATCATCCTTGGTGGTTGCAAGTCAGGGAAGAAGTGAAGCCATGCAAGCATTGCCCCTGAATGGTTCATATCTAAAGTAATAACATCTTCTTTTTTTTCTTCAAACCATGCCATATCACCTTCAAGAACCTTTTCCCATTCTTCAACAGCCGTTTTATGATGATCCAGCCAAACAACACTTTCAGCTTCAAGAAAAAGTTTCTTTAAACCAGGTGCTTTGTAACTGAAATCGACCATGATCACGTTCTTGCCTTTAACATCAGGCAAAGGCTTATCAAAAAAACCTGCATGAAAATCAACATCAGGCCCATAGAAACGCTGAACTACCCAGGCTGCACCAAAACCATCATCACAACCACCATGATAAATGCATAAGTTGTTACTCATTTTTTATCCTTAAAAAAAGAACTTAGATTTTCCAAAGCTTCTTTAAGTGTCAAACCACCAGAAACAAAATCATAAAGTTTTTGATTTACTTCTTTTACACTTTTGTTATTTTGAATACTTATTCCAATAACTCTTTTTTGCATTTCGTCAATTTGTCCAATATCTGAATTTAAAAGAAGATTTGAAATTTCAATAGTATCTGTTTTAGCTTCTTCTTCAGATTTGCATTCTTCACAGTAAGCAATTCTTTCTTCTGAACCGCCAACATATTTAATCTTTCCAACATATACAGCAACAGTGTCGCATTTCATTTTATAGGTGCAGATCCTACCACCTGAACCTTCTATCTTTTTAAAATTGTCCATATCATCTAACCTCTATTGCTGTGTAAGGTTTTGAATAACATCTTTCAACAGTAAGAATATTATTTCTTTTTATGCTTGCTTCTATGTTGGTGCATGAATTCTTTTTGATGAACATGGTGTTTAAGAATTTATCTTCAATCCAGCAATCAGCGTTGCTGTAATACAGGGCATCACAGGTGATGAACCTAACCAAGACGCCAATTATAATGAAATGTTTCATGATTTAACCTGGTGTAATCCGGCTTTTAACTTCATATACATTCCAAGGAAAGTTTCAAATGCTTGTTCCTGCCTTTCACATTTAATGTTTGCAGCTTTTGCAAACATATGAAGAAATTCAAAATCTAAACGCTCCCATCCACTAACCAGAACTTCACCTTCAATTTGTGTAAGGGTTTTATCAATGACTTTAAGATTATTGTTGCTTTCAACAATCAAAGGAATTGGAACTTCAAACCTTTTATAAATTGCTTGTAAAATGTTTATTTCAATATCCTTAAAATATTTATCGTTCTTTTTTATTGGGCTGATCATGTCGCCAACATAAGCTTCAGCAGCATCATGAAGTAAAGCAATCAGAGGATGAACTTTTAAATCAGGAAAACTATGAGCAATCAAAGCTGCATTAACACTATGTTCAGCATTTGAATAGAACCTACTGCAAGCACCATTGAACCTGACTTGCATGGAAAGTTGATGAGCAATATCAGTAATATCAATATCATCACCTTCAGGATTTTCTAAATTTAAAAGTTTTCCGCTAAAAGTTCTCATCTTCATATCCATTTTATTATTCCTTCTGTGTAGGTGATAACCTGTTAAAGCGCCTTCAAACATCTTCTTCTTTTTTTTCTTCTGATTTTTTTTCATTTATTTTATATTCAGCAGCTTTCCAATCACCGTCTTCATAAGAACGCTTGATTACGCCAATGAAGAAACCCAGGATTTGAAATGGAATAACTACGAATATGTGAATTAGTGTGCCAAAGAAGTTCATATCTGTTCACCTGGATAAACACCAACATCAACTTCATCTTCAGGTTCTTGAAAAACTTGATCTTGGCAAATTTGACAAAGCCCACTAAGACCATGTTCTTTTACGCTAAGAGCATCAGTAAACGGAATATCTTTAATCATGTTAGGGCAGCTTGTGCATTGACCGTTTTCAAATCTTTTGTAGGCTTCAGGATCAATAGCCTTTAACATTTCAATTCCCATGATTAGACCTTTTAAAAGTAGGGCCAGGTTTATGAGCTTTACTTTTCTTAATCATACTGCTGCTAATCCTTGGTGCATTTCTCATACGCTTTTTCTTAGGCTGGCCATATATATTGGCGTGTTTTGCTCTAACAGATTTTCTATAATGTTTCTTTTCTTCAGGCGTAATAGAAATAAAGTTTTTAATTTTGTGTTTAATTCTGTTTATAAGTTTCATAATTTATCCCTTTTTAAATTGAACATTCAAAAACAAAAGCTTTATTTCCTTTACGTTCAAAACACAAACCCAATTCTTCTGCTTGAGTTTTTGCTGCTTCCCACCATTCGGGATTAATTTTAGTAGGTTTGATTTGTTTTTTTCTTAAACCATTTTTGTCAAAAGGCATCATATTCATATGTAATCTAACACCCGTCCAATCAATTCCAGTTATAGGGGAACCTTGAACTAATCCATATTCAATAATTTTTCCAAGCTTATGAAGATCTTTTATTTTTACACTTTTTAATTCTATTCCCATGTCACACCTTCACTTTCTTTGCAAGGAAACCAAAGGCCACTGAGAAAACCACGTTAGCAGGAGCATCAGTTTCAAAAGTCCAATCACCACTAACACGCATGGTGTAACCCATTGATTTCAAAGCTTGTGTAATCTTCTTTGAAAATTCGGGGTTGTCTAAATCGTATTTTGTGAATTTGTCTGACATGGTAGGCCTCTGAGAGAAAAACTGTTGTTTCTGAAGTTGATTAATTATAGCATTTTGGCAAAAATTGTCAAGATTTATTGCCAAATATTGTCAAATAAAAGCCTTATATTCTAAGGCTTTTTAAAAAGGTATATCATCTTCTTCATCTTCTTTGAGGAAATCAGCCCCAAAAACTTCATCTAAGGGTATTTTCACACACTTGATATTTTTACCACCTTTGGGGATACGTTGACTTTTGCCATTCACAGCGCCTTTGATACGGGCAAGGGACTTGCTCCAACCTAAACCCCATGGGGTGCCTTTATATATAGAAGCAAGTTCAGCGTGTTTTTGAGCTACATAAAGAACACCTTCAGCAACATCAACCCTGATACCGTATGAACCCAAAGGATCAACATAATGTTCATTGCCTGTTTCAACCCATGTTGCTCTAATCATTTCACTAACTGTTTGTTCAGACATTTCACCACGATCACCAGTTACCCTATACCTAACCCTTTTTTGAAGTAAGTGATCAATACATTCAATTTCTTCTTCTTCACCAGGGGAACTAGTATATTCATTCAGCTTCAAAGTTTTGCAAAGCGTCTTAGCATTTTCTTCAGGAATAGGATTATCACTAGTGAGTGTTACTTGTGCTGCAAGCAAAGTTCCGAATTGCTGGCCTACCCTTGGTGAATGATCACGCCTTAACACTTTCCAAAACGTCTGCATATTTTCTTGAAATAAATCCATTTTCTGATAAAGACGGCCAAACATTTTATCTGAAAAATCATCATCAAGAACTTTAAGGGCATTCATCAATTCATTAAATTGTGTTTCCCTTCTAATGGGATCTTCTTCAGGCCTTCTTAATTCAAGAATGGCAAACCTGGTTCTATCAGCTTCATGAAGCAAACTCACTCTGATAGATGAAAAGAAACAGCAAAACCTTGCACGAAAATTTAAAGCTTGTCCTTGTGGTGTGCCTCTGAAAATTTGTCCTTCACTATCACTGCTGGCTTGCCTTGCAAGTTCCACAACTTTTTGAACTCTTTTATCACTCAATTCATCCTGGCTTTCCATTTCATCAGCAATCAAAGGTATTGCATCAGAACGCATTCGCTGCCTAATGCCAGCTTCAGTTGATGGGCCTAAAGAATATTCACGCATTTTGCCAAGGGACTTGTTCACGATCAAGTTTAAAACTGTTGACTTGCCAGAACCAGAAGGGCCAGATAACCAAAGATGAGGCCGCCAGTCTAAAGCACCTGCTGCTCTGGCAAGAAACAACCAGCCTGCAAGAAGCCTTGCTGATGATTTGTTTTGCCATCTAAGCAACTTCAAAGCATTTAAAAGTTCTTTGCCTTCATCAGCAGTGGAAGCCAAGGAAACAGCAGGCACAATTTTTCTACCGATTTGATAAATATGGCTATGTTGAAATGAATTTAATGGGTGATCATCACCTTTGAAGTGAAGTCTATCACCACGATTGATTACAGGAATGCCATCTTCTAACCAAAGGCCAACACCCCTAACATTTTCATCATCAAACACACCCTGCTTCCTGCAACAAACCATTAAATAATTAAAGGCAGCATCCCAGTTAATACTATCTTTGCCTTCACCTGGATAACGTTTTTCCCAGTAATCAGAAGGCATCAAATCTCTAAGTGTGTTTTTGCTAAAGCCTGAAGCAGTAATTTTTATTATTTGAAGATTAGAAGAACTGGTAAAGAAGTAATCATTGCCCCTATGCCCTAATGCAATAAGAAAGTTAGCAGGGCCTTCACTAGAAAGGACTTGCTTTTTAACCTGATCAATACCTTCAAGCTTATGAAGATCATTAAAATCAGTGGGCTTGCTTTCTTTGTTTTTAAATGTGGGAAAGACTACTCTGGTAGCTGCTGCTTTTTCAGCAAATTCTCTGCCTGAATTTTTTTCATTATAAACATCATCATCAGCACACAAAATTAATTCAGTTTCAGGGAACAGTTTACAGACATTAACCAGGTTGGTTGATGAAATGGCTACAATCACTGGCAGGCCAGTTGCTTCATTCAATGAACAGCCTGTTGAATAGCCTTCACAAATGAGCATCTTCTTTGCAATCTTGCCAATCAAAAAGAAGTTGCCTTTCATCTTAGTTCCATAGGTAAGGCGCTTATCACCATTTTCAAATATGCGTTGAAAACCCCAAAACTTTCCATCAAGATCTTTTAAAGGAACATAGATGGTGCCTTTGGTATCAAACCTGACACCATGGGCATCCTTAACTATCTTATTTTTTAGATATGTATTTTCGCCAGTAAAGGCTTTTTCAAGGGTAGGCCAAAGACGTTCAGAAATAGCAGAACATTCTTCATGCAGTTTATCTTTTTCAGTGTGTAATTCTTTTTCAGCTTTTTCAATCTGCTTTGCTACAAACTTTTTTTCATCCCTGGATTGAACGCCTTCAAATGAACAGTAATTGTTCCA
>SDBT01016272.1_pt1 | contig 11776 bp, 11 predicted proteins | sample 2277101 | NCBI WGS metagenome assembly SDBT01 (sample SAMN10404973, study PRJNA504765) | marine sediment metagenome | isolation source: marine sediment core GS10_PC15, 103 cmbsf | place: Arctic Ocean: Southern Knipovich Ridge | collected 2010
AAGGTATACAAGGGGCTCGGCAAGCTGTATCTGACCTCTCGACCACCCATCGATGCCATTCTTTCTACCGACGGCTCCATTTACGGAGGGTCCGCGGTTTCGTTCTCAGACCTCATGGGTGATCACATTTTTTCTCTCCAGGCCTATCAAGTGAGAAACTTTCGGTCCTACTCTTTTGCCTATACAAATATGAAATCCCGCCTGCAGTACCAGGCAAGCGCCTACCAATACACCTTATTCTACTATCCGCCATATGCGTATTATGACCCGACTCTCTACCAGTTTCTCAGCTACCGCGATGCCATTGCTACAAGAAAGATCACCGGCATATCGGTCGCCGCATTTTATCCGTTTAACAGGTATTATCGTGTGGAAGGTTCGTTCGGATTCATGAATTTTGATGAAGACCATTTCGATCCCTACTTGGCTCAGCAGCTTTTGAATCAAGGCGGTGGATTCCAAGGATTTCTGAGCGGAAATTCCCTCAATGCCTCTTTTTCTATTACGGGAGAAACGACGCGATTCTTTCAGGTTGGCCCTTTGGCCGGACATACTTTTAAGATCACCTTGGGCCAAGCCCTCCCGGCGGGCAAACAATTCATCCAGAATACGACGCTCCAGCTCGATGTACGCAAATATCTCAATATCGGACCTAATGCTCTTTTTGCCGCTCGGTTTGTTGGCTTTGCCAGTAGAGGTAAAACTCCCTACATTTTTTATTTTGGCGGGAACAACGAAATTCGTTCTGAGCGTTACTATTCTATAATTTGTAACGAGGGATGGTATGCAAACCTTGAATTCAGATTTCCCGTCTTTAATTCGGCAACAACGCCGATCGGCCAAATCGGGCCCATTCGCGGAACACTCTTTCTTGATGTGGGGAGAACAAAAGTCAAAGGATTTCCGGCTAAGATGTATAGATTTGATCCGACCAATCCCTTTAATCCCCTGGTGCAATTTGATGCCGTCGGCTCATATGGATTTGGATTTCAATTCTTCTTTTTGGGCTTTCCGATTCATATCGACTTTGTCAAGAGGATAGAAATCCTTGATATGGGCCACCCTTTTCAATTCACCGAATTTAAGGATAGATTCGGGGACTTATTAGATGTTGGGAAATTAAAAGCGAAACTCTGGATTGGATTTGATTTTTAAGGCGGTTTTTCTTTTTTTTATAAAAAACCTAATATTTGTCTTGAATTTCAAAAAACGGGGTGATATTATAAGCGGGCTTTTTTAGCCACCCGAATCAGCAAATTGATTTTTCCACAGCTGTGGAAAAATCCGTGGAAATCTAGGTCGCCTACATGGAAAATCAAGATAAACAAAACCCTTGGCTCCAAATGCTTAAACTTCTTAAAGAACGAATCGATTCCAACAGCTTCGAAACGTGGTTTGAACCCACAGTCTATATCGGGCAGGAGGATACCGATCTCTACATCAAGGTCCCCAATTCCTATTTTAGAGACTGGCTCTCTTTTCACTACACGAGTCAAATCCAAAATTGTTCCAAGGAATTATTCGAAAAACCATTCAACATCAAGTATATTTATGATGATTCTTCCTCCTCCTTCATGAGAAGATCACCTCATGAAAGGAAATCAAAACAAGGGCACCTTTTGAATCCCAATTTAAACCCTAATTACACCTTCGAAAATTTTGTTGTCGGTTCATGCAATCAATTCTGCCATGCCGCTTCTATGGCTATCGCAAAAAATCCGGCAAAATCCTACAATCCTCTCTATCTCTATGGAGGAGCCGGCCTGGGAAAGACACATTTAATGAATGCGGTCGGCCATCAGCTTCTCAATATCAACCGCCGGCTCAAGATCATGTACATCACAACCGAAAAGTTCATGAATGATTTAATCAACCATTTGCAGCATGGAAAAATCCTAGATTTTCGCGAAAAATATCGAAGTATCGATGTTCTTTTAATTGACGATATCCATTATCTTGCCGGGAGAGAACGAACAAAAGAAGAATTTTTTCACACATTCAACCACCTGTATGACAATCAAAAACAAATTGTTATCTCTAGCGACTGCCCCCCAAAAGAGATCCCAAGCATCGAAGATCGGTTCAGTTCTCGATTTGAATGGGGATTGATTGCGGATCTTAAACCTCCGGATATTGAAACCCGCATTGCCATCCTCAACAAAAAATCAAGTATGGAGGGAATAGATCTTCCAGAAAGTGTTGTTCTTTATATTGCAGATAAAGCTCACTCTAATATTCGTGAGTTGGAAGGATACCTTCGCAGGGTTATCGCCTATGCCTCGCTCAAAGGAGAGAAAATTGACCTTGATGTGGCGAAAGACGCACTTAAAAGCTTGCTGGAAGCAGAAACGAATATTATTACAGTGGAAAAAATTCAAAAAATTGTCAGCTATGAATACAAAATTAAACTGTCTAAACTTAAATCAAAAAACAATTCTCCGACAGTGGCTTTTCCCCGTCAAGTGGCCATGTATCTTTCTAGAAAATGGACCCACACATCTCTTCCGGAAATCGGAAAAAAATTCGGTGGAAAACACCATACAACCGTTTTGCACAGTATAAGAAAAATCGAAAAGCTTAAAGAAACAGATACAGATTTCAACAAAAAAATAAACAAAATAATTGAGTACATCCGTTAATATAACAAGAAGTTAGGAAAGTTTTGCACATTTTATTTGCTTTTATTCTTCTTATTACTTAATCTTTACTTATAATTAAATATATATAATAAGAATAAAGAGTTTAAAAAAAAGGTGGAAAAATGAAATTTTCAATCCCAAAGGAAGACATTCTCCAGGAACTCCAACTTCTTCAAGGAATCGTTGAAAAAAGAAGCACCATGCCTATTCTTGGAAATATATTGATGACAGTTACAGAGAATGAAGTAGAGTTGACCGGTACAGACCTAGAAGTTGGTCTGAGGACACATTTTCAAGCAGATGTGGAAGAGCCCGGTTCTCTAACTATCTCTGGGAAAAAACTTTTTGAAATTGTCAGAGCTCTTGCTGGAGGACAAACAGTCCATTTTAAAGAGAGCGAAAACCTCACGATGGATATCACTTCGGGAGCTAGTCAGTTCAAGATTCTCTGTCTATCCAAGGACGACTATCCTCAAGTTCCCGAGCCGAAATTTGAAAAAAACATCGTTCTTCCTCTTGGCATAATGAGGACAATGATAGATAGAGTTTACTTTGCCATCACACAGGAACAGAGATATTATCTCAATGGTGCCCTTATGATTCTCTCGGATAAAAAGATGGAGTTGATCAGTACGGATGGACATCGCCTTGCCTATACATCTGCAGTTCTTGATGGGCTTAATTTGGATAAGGAAATCAGGGGAATCGTCTCCAAAAAAACTCTGGGGGAGTTGAGGAAACTAGAAGATGGAAAACTGGAATTTGATTTGGACGAAAATAACCTCTTTTTTAAGGTCAACAATAGAACTCTTATCTCCCGAGTTATCGAAGGAAAATTCCCTAATTATGAAGCGGTCATCCCAAAGGATAACCCCCTGCTTATTTCCATCTCAAGAGAGGAAATTACCGATGCTATCCGAAGAGTATCATTGCTTTCTACAGAGCGGTCAAGAGGGATTAAGTTCGGGATACAAAAAAATCAGATTACACTTTTCTCATCAAATCCTGAGATCGGAGAAGCACGGGACAAGGTTGATGTTGAATATGATGGACAGGAATTTGAGATCGGTTTTAACTCGCAGTATCTTCTGGATTTTCTGACCTCGGTGAAAGCGGAAAGGATTACATTTGAAATGAAAGATGAAAACAGTGCCATTCTGATGAAACCGGAAGCCGAGGAAGACATTAAAGACATTTATGTTATTATGCCTATGAAAATCTAACCTTTTATTCATTAAAAACTGCCAACAACCAGCCTAGTAAACGGAAAAGGGGTATTCTTTTCCTAGAAAGGAAAGAGTCCCATCCGAAGCCACAATCACGGCTCCATAATCCGGGTAATTCTTAAGAATAATTTCAGGAGTGAGAGATACAAAGAGAGCGGTAGATAGGGCATCGCAGAGCAGGGTCTCCGGTCCCACAATCGTCACGCTCTGTTTGCCTTGGGCAGGATATCCGGTTTTTGGATTAAAAATGTGATGGTATCGAATCCCGTCCAGAATAAAGAATCTCTGGTAATCTCCTGCGGTTGCAGCCCCCAGATCATGGATTTCAAGAACGCCGACAAATCCTTCCTTTCTGGGATGTTTGATGCCGATTTTCCATGAAGCTTGGGTTGGATTTTCCCCCCAGCAGTAGAGATCACCTCCGGCGTTTATAAATCCTTTAGTAATACCGCTTTCTTTCAGGGTCCGGGCCGCCAAATCAATTCCATACCCTTTGGCAATTCCTCCCCAGTCCAAGGACATCTCTTCCGGGAGATCGAGAAAAGTTTTTTGATCGCAAATTTTATCCATTCCGATGAGCCCAAGCGTTGCCTTTATAAGGCTAGATTCGGGAACTCGATGGTCGCCATCAAGAAAGCCCCATAGTCTGGATAGAGGAGCGATCGTAATATCAAAAGCCCCCTCTGAGGACTGGTAAAGGAGGAACGCTTTTCGAAAGAGGGACAAAACTGCCGGCGACGAATAATCCGCGGCTGCGGGTGAAAAATAACAGTCGATATCTGTAAAGATGCGGTGAATGTCTTCCTGTGCAGAGAGGAATTGACTTTGAGAAGCATAGAGATTTACTTCACAGAGTGTGTCAAAAAAGAAGAATGATGCCGTGTGCCATTTCTCCGGGACTCCGCAGTGTGTAGAAAGAAAGCTCCCGAATAGGACAAAGAGAAAAATGCGACCGACAAGGAACTTTTTCATCTTTTTATTTTCTCATTGTGATAAAAAATTAACATTTAATCAACTTGAGGTGTTTATTTGAGAGTCGGACGGAACCCTTACGAGGCATGTCTCCATTCCTCGCTGAAGCTCCGGGCGGAGACACGCTTCTCGACGTCCATCCGACTCAACTGCAGGCGTTACGAAAGGGGGGTCCCGCCTTCATCTCAAGCAGAAGATTACCAAGCATGATTTCTAGTTACATTACAGAACTCGTTCTTGAAATCACAAAATTGAAGATGCGCAAGCGATATTGTTGGTTTATTGACAAAGAGAAATATTATTTATATTGTGGGAGGACTCAAAAGTGGAAGAGGAGAGAGGAGAATGAGCGTAAAAATTCGATTGGGAATCATGATGTTCCTGCAGTATGCCATCTGGGGAGCATGGGCCCCCGTCTTGTCTGAATACCTGATGAACGATTTGGGATTTTCCGGATTCCAGAGCGGGATGATCTACAGCCTCTTGCCGCTGGCAACAATCATTGCCCCATTTATCGGAGGGCAGATTGCAGACAGGTATTTCGCCAGCGAGAAATTCATTGCCGTCTTACAACTGACTGGAGGCGGCCTTCTTATCGCCGTATCATTTGTCACGAATTACCCTTTAATGATGTGGTTGATGTTCATTTACTGTATCCTCTATGCGCCAACTCTGGCTCTCACCAATTCGGTGGCGTTTATCAACCTGAAAAAATCCGATAAGGAATTTGGAGTCATCCGCGTTTGGGGAACTCTTGGTTGGATTGCGGCCGGACTGATCCTTGCTGGATGGAGAACCTTGGCCGGTTCCAACGGAGGATTTGCGAGACAGGGAGACACCCTGCTTCTGGCCGGAGTTTTTTCCATAGTCATGGGATTTTTCTCCTTCGGTTTGCCCCATACGCCCCCAAAAAAAGAAGGGACAAAACCGTGGGCGTTCTTGGAAGCATTAAAGATGTTGAAGGATAAAAACTTTCTGATCTTTATAATCATCTGTTTTGTTGTCGCCACGGAATTGATGTTTTATTACATTCTTACGGCTCCGTTCCTGACGTCGGACAAAATTGGGATCCCCGGAGCCAGCGTGTCGGGAGTAATGGTCATTGCCCAGGTGGCAGAAATATTTGTGATGCTTTTACTCCTGCCTCTGTTGATCTCCAAAATAGGAATCCGTAAAATCCTGGTTTTGGGAGTTTTGGCCTGGCCCGTGCGCTATATTATTTTTGCCGTGGGAGCGCCCAGTTGGCTGGTGATCGCGTCCCTGGCTCTGCACGGCTTCTGTTTTGTTTTCTTCTTTGTGGCGGCTTTTATTTACACGGACATGGTGGCCCCCCGGGATATCCGGCATTCGGCTCAAGGCCTAATCACCCTGGTTACGTATGGATTCGGGAATTATGTGGGAAGTCTTTTTGCGGGGTGGGCCAGAGACTGGTTCACCACCGATGCCGGGACGAACTGGAGGGGAGTGTTCCTTATTCCGTGCGCACTAACGATCCTTTGTGCCGTGGCCTTTCTCCTTTTTTTTAAAGAGGAGGCAACATTAAAACCTTCTGAAGAAGAAAAAGGAGCGCTATGAAAAAAAGATTAGGCATTGGTTTTATTGGAGGGGGATTTATTACGGGTTTTCATATCCGATCTTGGCAGGCCGTCCGTGATGCCGATATTATGGGTGTTTTTTCTCTGAGCGAAAAAGACACCTCGGCCTCTGTGGCGTTGGCCCGGGACCTGAACGTGGGAGAGGCCAAACCTTTTAATTCGATAACAGAGATGGTGGCCGATCCCTCGATAGATGCACTCTGGATTTGCGCGCCGAATTACACGCGGATAGAAAACATGGAAGAGATCGTCCATGCTTTGGAAACCGGGAAAGGAGAGCTGGTTGGAGTGGCTTGCGAAAAACCTCTTGGCCGCAATGTCCGGGAGGCCCGGCAGATGCTTGAGTTGGTCCGGAAGACCCATTTGCTGGATGGATACCTGGAAGATCAAATCTTCCAGCCCGGGGTCCAAAGAGGAAAGGACCTTATCTGGACGCGTGGAGCGGCACTCACGGGACGGCCCTATCTAGCGCGTGCGGCCGAGGAGCACAGCGGTCCGCATATGCCATGGTTCTGGGAAGGAGAGCTGCAGGGGGGCGGTGTGCTCAACGATATGATGTGTCACTCCGTCGAAGAGGCGAGATTTATGCTGACTCCTCCAGGGGCGGCGCGCGATGTCCTCACGCCCGTTAAGGTTACGGCTCACATGGATTGTCTAAAATGGCAGAAACCGGAATATGCTCGCATCCTTGCTGAGAACAGCAAGGGAAAACTGGATTATATAAACCGGCCGGCAGAAGACTTTGCCCGGTCTTTGATTGAATACAAAGATGAGAATGGAGAAACCCTCATAGTTGAAACCACAACTTCATGGTGTTATGTCGGCCCAGGCCTTCGGTTAACCCTGGAGCTGCTCGGTCCGGAATATTCTCTCGCGATCAATACTCTGGATTCCGGAGTGAACATCTTTTTCAGCCGGAACGTCCATGGGAAGGCAGGAGAAGATCTTGTTGAAAAACAAAATGCCGAGATGGGGCTCATGCCGATTGTCTCCAACGAAGCCGCTGATTACGGATATGAGGGGGAAAATCGCCACATGGTGCAGTCCTTCCTGAAGGGAGAGCGGCCGATGGAAAATTATAGCGACGGCCTCAACGTCACGGAGCTTCTGATGACCGCCTACAAAAGCGCCGAAGAAGAAAAAACGATTCCTTTTCCTCCCGTGGACCTGGAAACCTTTGTTCCTGCCGTCGCCAAGGGAGAATGGAATCCCAAGAAAAGAAAAGGATAAAGGAGGAACAATGAAAAAAGGGTATGTGGCGTTTCTTGTCGGGCTTATATTATTGACCTGTCTTTTTTATCCGGGACACTTTCAAGCTGCGGGCAAAGAGGGAGACATAGACTATCAGGAAATCCGGATCAAAGAATTTCCCTTTGCTGTCCAGTGCTACAGTTTTAGACGGTTTACATTTCTGGATACTCTCCAGAAAGTCAAAGATCTGGGATTGAGATATATTCAGGCCTATCCGGGACAGAAATTTAGCGCCGATTTGCCCGGCGTACCTTTCAATCACAACCTCAGCCCGGAAAACATTAAGCTGGTCAAAGCGAGACTTAGAAATTTGGGCATATCTTTTGTCGGATATGGAGTTGTGAATTTTAAGAATGAAGAAGCGGAGATGCGGAAAGTTTTTGATTTTGCGAAAGAAATGCGAATCCCCACTATTGTCACCGAGCCGGAATATGATGACTTTACACTGCTGGAAAAAATGGTCAAAGAGTACCGCATCAACATCGCCATTCACAACCATCCTGCCCCCTCCAAGTATGCCCGGCCGGAAACGGTTTTGGCGAATGTCACAGGACGGGACGATCGCATCGGAGACTGTGCGGACACGGGACACTGGATGAGAACAGGAGTCGATCCCCTCGAAGCATTGAGAATGCTTGAAGGCCGCCTCATCGATGTCCACCTCAAAGACCTGGATGTGTTTGGAGAAAGGCGGGCCAAGGATGTCCCCTATGGATCGGGCAAGGCCAATATCCGGGATATTATGGCTGAGCTGACACGGCAAAATTTTGCCGGCTATATCACAATCGAATATGAAAGTGAGCCAGACGAACCCTCCGCATCTATTAAAAAGGGGCTCGAATACATAGACAGCATCACCTACTTTAAAGGATACACGGAAATCCTGCCCAGGAGTCGCGGCCGCTATTCCAAGCAGGGATGGAACCATTATGGGCCGGGCTACTTTGTTCTGGATGAAAAAACAGGCATCCTCAAGGGGAATGGTGGAATGGGGCTCTTCTGGTACAGCGTCAAAAAATATAAAGACTTTATTCTGGAGCTGGACTTTAAATGTGCCATGGATATCACAAACTCCGGCATCTTTGTCCGGGTTCCTGAAATGCCATCCAGTAACAACTACATCTACCATTCGTTTGAGATCCAGATTGACGATGCCAGCGAGGGTATCCATGCGACGGGCTCGGCCTACGACGCCGAGGCTCCGACACAAAAAGCCTCCAAGCCCACAGGAGAATGGAACCACTTCAAAATCACGTTTAAGGGGGATCGAATATCGGTCGAGCTGAATAATGTTCAGGTTTTGGATTGGGAAGCTGAGCCGAGAGGAAAAATCAGAGATTTTGCATCAGAAGGGTACATCGGTCTTCAGAATCACGACAGCCGCGCTCCCGCATACTTCCGGAACATTTTTATCAAAGAATTGAAATAGGATCAATCCCAACAGAAAGATATTTATACTAAAAGTTATAGAACTACCCAATAATTGTGTCGATTGAGGAGGGTCCGTCGACCAGAAGCATGAATTGATTGGGGGCGCAGATAATGCGTTCTCCGGCATAGGCCGCGGGCGGACAGTGGACACAGATTTTATGACGGCAGGACGATTCTTCCACCCTCGCTTTTCCATCCTTCACGGAGACCGTTATCCGGCCGTCTTTTATCCGGAAAGAGCGGTTAGAGTTTTGTCTGAGGGAAAGGGTCTTGACCTTTTTTCCGCCCGTATAGAGCGAAATCGTTTTTCCTGAAATCAGTTCAGCCGGGCGGGCATGGAAGGAGACAGTGGTCAATCTGCTTGAGTGTGTTTGGTGATTTATCTCTGCCCAAAGGGAACGGAGTATCCGAGTGCGAAGGTCCCAGATCTTTCCTTCTCTTACCAGAGTAAAAGAGGGCACTGCCTGGCTTTGAAGAAAGCTGGAGGCCAATGTCATATGGGCCCTTGCTCCGTTCGAAACAGGGATCCATCCGGATGAGACGAGAGCGCTGGTTAACGGCTCTTGTTGGGGCATTGAATTGTCGAGAGAAAAGGAATTCCCGGGAACCAGCCGAAGGGCGTTGAGCTCCTGGAGGAGAGGGGGCAGAACGTGATGGGGGGAATCTGAAATCAGGTAGAGTTCGGCATCGCTGCTTGAACTCTTTGATGCCAGCAGAAGTGGGGTTAGGAGTGGAGTTAAAAAAATTGATTTAAAAAAATCGCGTCTATCCATGGTGTCCTCCCTTATTGATAATCGCGGTAATAACCGGAAAGAGTCGGGCATTGTTTTTATTTCGAAAAAAACGGAAAAGCCAGAATCCGGATACAAAAAGGCCGATGAAAAGCCCTAGAATACTGGAAGCAGGTGTGGGGAGAGAGAAAAGGGCTGCACTGAAATGGCCTGCGGCCATACCCAAAAGAGCGGCCACAAGGAATGTGCCGAATAGCAGGATCAGGGATTTATTGTATCGCGTTTCGGGAATTTCCAGAGATACCATGTTGCCGGGCAAAGCATGGATCGGATTTCTAGCGGAGAGGAGGCCCTTTGACTGGCTCTGTCCTATGCACAGATTCCGGGCCGAGCATTTTTGACAGGCCGTTAAACACTGGACTTCCACTTCGGCAATGTTATTCCGGGCAGAAATAACCAGGCCGTTATCCTGCATCTCTTTCTGCCTCTGTTTTTTCATTCACTTCTATCTCTTCTATTTTAAAACGCCCGATCGCATTTGTCGGGCACTTTTCGATGGCCGGGATTTTTTCCGGATCGATGTTTTTGTAATCCGTGATGACAGCCAGGTTGTTTTCCATAATGATTTGCTCAGGACAGGCTCGAGCGCATATCCCGCAGGCAATACAGGCGTTTTTACAGAGTTTTCGGGAGGACTTCGGGCCATCCAAAGACCGGCAGTAGACGAACATATTCTGTTCAATGGGGTGAAGCTCATACAATCCCCGGGGGCAGGCTTCCACACATTTTCCACAGGCTGTGCAATTCTCTTCTATCACTATAGGGAGGCCGTCCTCACCCATCTCCATGGCATCAAACTGACAGGACAGCACGCAGTCTCCATAGCCCATGCATCCATAGGAGCACTGCTTGTTCCCCCCTATGATGTGCGAGGCGGCACATGTCGCAACCCCCAGGTAAAGACCCCGGGAGGCCGCCGCCTCTATTGTTCCACGGCAGTGGAGACGCGCAACGCGTTTGAGAACCGTTCCGGCGGACACGCCAAGGATTTCGGCAACCTCGGCAGCGACATCATTTCCCCCAACAGGGCACCCGTGGGCTTCGGCTGTCCCCTTGACGACAGCTTCGGCGAAGGCCCGGCATCCGGAGAATCCACAGGCGGCGCAGTTTGCCTGAGGAAGGGCTTCGTTGACAGCTTCAATCTTTGGATCTTCTTCGACTTTAAGTTTTTTGTAGGCGATGACCAGGCCGGCTGAAAAAAAAAGACTAAGGATAGTCATGGTGAGAACAGGGACAAGAAAGCTCATAGTTTGATCATCCCTGAAAAACCGGTAAATGCCAGTGCCATAATTCCCGCCACGATAAGAGCAATCCCGGCACCTTTTAAGGGTTCGGGAACATCCGCGAGATCGAGCTGTTCACGGATTCCTGCCATAAGCACTATGGCTAATGTAAATCCTATTCCAGAACCAGTGCCGAAGATAACGGATTCGAAGAAACTATAATTTTTCCTGGCCGCGAGAAGGGCCAGCCCCATGATGGCACAGTTCGTTGTGATTAAAGGCAAATAAATACCAAGCGCCTGATAGAGCGGAGGGCTCATCTTTCGGATAAACATCTCTACCAGCTGCACAAGAGAGGCGATAACCAGGATGAAGGCCACTGTCTGGAGATAGCCGATATTGTAGGGGATCAGAATCCAGTTGTTGATCATCCAGGAGATAACGGCAGTAATGGTCATGACGAAAGTCACGGCCAGTCCCATGGAGATGGCAGAATCAAGTTTCTTGCTCACGCCCAAGAACGGGCAGATGCCGAGGAAGTAGTAGAGAACAAAGTTGTTGATCAGAATGGCCGAAATGAAAAGCGCCAGCAGTTCCATCAGGCTCTCCTCTTTTGTGTTTTGCTTTCAATAAGAAGAGCTAAACCGA
>SDBT01016273.1_pt1 | contig 11775 bp, 11 predicted proteins | sample 2277101 | NCBI WGS metagenome assembly SDBT01 (sample SAMN10404973, study PRJNA504765) | marine sediment metagenome | isolation source: marine sediment core GS10_PC15, 103 cmbsf | place: Arctic Ocean: Southern Knipovich Ridge | collected 2010
TCGAACAACCACCTTTCGTGGACCGTTCAAATTGGTGGCATCAAATATGTTACCAACGATGGCCGGTGCAACCGTGTTCGTCATATCAAAACTGCCAGGCACGATCAGCGCCTTGCCGTCACTATCAGTTGCCAGAGCAGAAATATCTACGTCTTTGCCAGCGTTACCTCGCACCAGAAAGTTGTCAGCTAAAAACGCTCCAGCTGTAGTGACGTCACCGACCGTACTCCACGCAGCGCCGGTATAAAATTCAACCTTAGAAACGTCTGTATTGTGGAGCAGCATACCTTCGGTGGCGGCCAATGAATCCCGCTGAGCCTCAGTCAGCCTGTTCAACAATAGGGCTGCATCCGTTTCCTTGAGATCGATGGCGGCATCTGTTGCTGGTGTAGTTGCTGCCCCAACCGACATGTGTGCAGGAGTTAAAATATTATCGTCGTCGTCAATTTGAACAGCAGTTTTTGTTAGTAGCTTCCCAGTCACTCCATCAAATCTTGGAATAGAGTCATCCGAAGACGACGCCGGGCCAACAACGTCACCACCACCGAGCGCCATCGACACCCAGGCCGTGCCGCTGTAAAAATCAGGCGCGCTCAGGTCAGTATTGAAGACCATCATGCCGCCCGTGGGCGTCAAGGCGTTTCGTTCGATCGTTGACAGCCGAGACATCAGAAACGCTTTGGTGGTGCTTCTGATCTCAATACCCGTAGAGGCTGCTATCGGTCTCGAGCCTTCGACCAATAGATCAACAGATGCGTTGATGGCCCCGGTGAACTCAAGACCTGTCTCGCCGGCGTTGCCCTGGAGCACCTGCAGCCCAGCCCCAGCATAACTGCTCGGTGAGTCGGTCAGCGCCAGGAAGGAATTACTTAGCGTATTGGTGAATTCGGCCCACGTAGGCGTAATGCTGGTCAGGACAAAATACCCGACGGTGCCTGACCCGTCAGCATCCTCGACACGAACCACCCTGTTTACGTTGGTAAAGTTGGTATTAAAGACGCTGTCGGCATCACGTTCCGCAATGTCCTGGTAGGACGGCCAGGTAACCGGAGTCCATGTTGGGGCTGTGGAATCCAGCCGAAAAAAGGTAATTTCGATCGCATTGATTGCGACCGTTTTTCCGACGTTCGCCGATGACGAATGAAATGCCGTATCCGCGTCCCGCTCGGTAAGGGAGGTATATTCCGCCCCAAGCGTTAACGGATTACCGGTGATTGCATGGTTGTTGCTGCCGACCGATAGAGGATGTGAGGTCGTTATTAAAGTACTCATCGGAACTGCCTCGCAAACATAACTTCATTGTCGACATTCAGCATCGCGTGTCCATCGGTGTTGCGCATTACATTATTGGTCATCAACTCCAAAGTGCTGAGCTCATGCCCCTCGTGCTTAGTAAGAGGATTATCGTTAGCATCAACCTGCAGGGAGATGTCTGCATCACTCGTGAATTGCATGAATATCTGCTGGCCAGCCAGGAACCCAAGATCGTTGTTGTAATCGATCTCGAGCTCCGCATTGGCCACCATCCCATCCGCCGGCAACACCCTCTTGTCGATAACGAATCCGGTGTTGTCGATGCCGAGGTGGAAGGTCACCGTTACAGGCTGGCTGGATTCGACAGAGCCAACCTCGTGAATGCTTTCCTCGAGGACCCGGCCAGGAGACACGCCCAGATCGATACCGATGGTTTTGGCGATGATTTCTCCAGCGATGCTGGTGAATACGTCGAACACCTTCTCGGCATCCAGTATGGGCGACTGTGGTTGCCTGGTGCCATCGTCTTCGAACTGCGTATGTGGAATCAGGCTGCGAATATGACCGACTGTGCCGGAGGGGTTGCCTGTTTCAATGAATCCAGCAGCGGCTGATATATCCAGATCGCGGCCTACCTGCACAGATGACGGTGCGAAGCGGAAGCTGGTGTCATTGAAAACACCATCCGTTTGAAGCTCGATATGAGCGACCGGGTCCTCCGGAGTAGAGCAAATTCGAACAGTCCCGTCTTCCGTTGGCACGTTGGCGTTCGGCGTAAAAATATAGACGCACCCGGATTCGTTATTGACCGTGACGTCGATACCCGTGGTCACACCGAGCTCCTGGTTCGCCGCCTCTATCCATCGACGTAATTCTTCGACAAGCTGACGCATTTTGTAGACGTCATACTCTTCTTCAAATTGAATAGTGCCGAATGCGTGCATCAGTTACCGCGCCTCCCCTTCCGTCTGATCTGTGCTCGCCAGGTACCCATGCGCCAGTCATCACCCAGATCGTTTGATTCAATGCGGAACGATATCTGCCGGCCGCGTATGCGTGGATTAACGAATGACGTCGTCGACAAGACATTGAACGGGCCCTTCGTCACCACCTCGACCCCGGTGCTGGATGGGTAGGATTTTGCGGTCAGCGACAGATCTATAGACCCTGCCAGAGACTTAAAGTCAGGGATCATCTTTCGCACCAGCGCGTGGTACGTGCCCTCATCCACGTCCATGTCGTAGCTCTCGATAAAGGATAGCATCGGCACCAGGTTGTTGTCTGAGTCCGTGTCATCGACGCCGCTCTCGTGTACGAAAATCTTGCCGTCGAACGTCGCGTACGGCTTTTGAGAAAAGAATGCCGAACTGTCGTGAAATGCGGTGCGCGTTATGGTTCCGAAATCCCACACTTTGTCGAAGTAGTTGTACTTCACATAGCGGTCATTGGTCTCTGACGTCGCCGACGGGTAAAGCCACCAGATTTCCGTGAAGAGCTTGTTGACGCCGGCATAGACCTTTTGGCCCTGGGCGAGATTGATATCGTCGAAAACCTGATTCCTGACCTCGCACTCCATAACCCGGAGTACGCCGTCGTACGTCAGAAAATCGTCTTCGCCCATGAAGTACACGATGCCATTCACATCGACCGCAGCATTGGGGCCGATGATTGTGACCGACTGGCCAAGGTGTCGAATGGCAAAAACGAAAACACCGCTAATAAACTGCAGTGCGTGCAGCGATTCATCCGTCCAGACGATGATGTCGCCGCGCGATTCCACGGCCGTAATGATTTCAGAGCCTACGTCGAGGCGAAGATCGCCGGCTGTATTGGTGCTGAGCGGCGTCCAGTCGGTGAAATTCTCTGAACTTGCCCAACGAATCAGCAACTTGTCTGCATCCCCTGGCGCTGCGGCCGAGCCGGTACCGGCGCCAAAGGCAATCACGTGTCTTGCCTCCGGGGAAATCAGCATGCGCTGAATCGAACTCGGCGCCTCCGGAACAAGCACCGCCCTCGAGGTCGGTCCAGTCGATCGATCCCAGTAGTACAGCTCCTCGCCATTCGGCGATGCCAGCAGGTCTTCACCGAAGTTATCCAGCGACCAAATCCTCAGGTCTTTCAGGATTCCGCTTAAGGGATCACCGATACCATAAAATCCACTGCCGTAGGCCCCGGTGCCATAGCCCTGCACGGTGATTTGTCCTGCCTCGCCGATATTGATCTCGTACTCAAAGGTAACCGTACCGCCGCCAGTCGCGCTCGAGGTCGGCGGCGTGTCTGCCTGGATGGTGTAATTGCTGCCATCGATCACCGATGTGACCAGGAACTCTCCATTGAGCGTCAGGCCGCCCACAGCAGTCGCATCCGAGAAAATCACGGTGTTGCCTACCTTGCTTCCATGAGCAGCGTCAGTCACTCGCACAAAGGTCGGATTACCAGTGCCGTTAGGATCGAACAAGCCAGTGACATCAGTGGTAAACGGATCGATGAGAACGCCGTTTTCCTTGAGGGGCGTGATGTCGAACAGCGTGTCGTTATTGACCAGGTACAGCTTGACATCGGTGCCGATTGCCAGCCATTTCTGTGCGTCGAGGCTGCTCCAGTCTTTCAATGCCCGGGCAAAGCCTGCAAAGGAAATCAGCACCGTATTGTCGGCCGGCACGATTACCATGCCATCCGGGAAGGGCGTTATCGACGAGATAGCAAAGTCCGTCACTGGGGTAATGGCGAGCGCTGTGACGCCCACCTGAGCACCGTTAGCGGTAGTCGCCTGGAAGGGCCGTATGTCCACACCCAGGCCATTGGCGTCTTCCGGTAGCGCCTCGGTGATGGTGACCTCGACCGCGGCAGCCACCGCAGCATTGAGGAATCGAATAACAATGCTCTGCGTATCGCTGATAATGAAGGACTCAGCAGCATAGATAAATACGTTCGGCGTGCCGCTCTGAATGGCGGCAATAAGCGGGTCTGTCAGGCTCAGCGTCGTCGCACCTGAGGAATGATTGGCCGCAAGCGTGGTGATCTGCTCGCCGGAGTCTGTCAGCAATCGAACCTTGGTTCCCGCGCGCAGGTAGGTCGTTAGCGATGACGAGATCTGGATCGTCTCAGATCCCAATGTGCCGCCACCGATTACGTTCGCACCGCCGGCAAACTCTTCTGGATAGCTAACAATCAAAGAGTCGCCAGCGGACGCTGTCACGACGGCGCTCAAGTCAAACGTGAACTGTCCTTCGACTGCATTGACGTCCGATACTGTGCGACCTCCCAGGCCGCCGATCAGCGAGTCATCGAAAAGCCAGACCGCGGCAGCATTCGCAACGGTTACCGCGGTATCCAGGTTGACGGTTGACGCTCCAGCAGCATAGGTGCCGCTCGCTGTGCGCCGCTGACTCGCGTCCTCATCGACGCCATCGACCTCAGTGCCTAAGGAATTAAGGACCCAACCGCCGAGCTTTTCAGGGAGTCTTTTCCGGAATCGGATCTTGTCGCCAGTTTTGTACCTGCCTTTGGCGCCACGGTCTGTCTCCTCGGTCATGATGCCGGGAAGTAGCTGCAGTTCGATGTCTGGCAGTCGACTCATGGGGTTATGATCCCATCGTAATCGACGTTCGAGCGTGTCACGCTGTTGCTGGGATTCGATACCTGTCGCAACGTAAAGGTCAATACACTGTTGGCAGTTCCCTCATCATTGACGTCCTTGCTCCAGGTGAAGCTTCGTAGCGTGCTCAGAAGCACGAACGATCCAAAAGCACTACCCGTCCACGTACCGGGGTCGCCGTTATCCTCGCTAATAATTACAGGAAGAATTTCCCAGTCGGTATTATCCAGGCCCGTTACATCGTCCAGCCAAGTGCCGATAACAATCGGTGTCAGGGCCGAGCCGGTATCGCCGACAGCCTCGGCAATGTCGCCATCAGTTTGAAACTCAATTAATACTTGAGGTCTGTTTCCGCCAGTACCGGCCACTGTTGACTGAAGCGGATCGGACAAAGACCCAAGCTGCGGAACCGGAGATCCCTTATGCCCGCCGGAAATTGCAGCCAATATCAGGGGATGCATTACACGGTGTCTCCATATACGGCCCATGTGTCAGCAACGGTTCGGAATAGAACAATGACGCTATTTTGTTTCGCAGTCGCCACGCCATTGGCGGCTTCTAGTGTCGCTGTCCCTGACAAAGTGACCTTCCCGGTACCTTGCTGTTGAATCAGCATGAAATTGCCAACCTTGCCAAACCCTGTGTCGACCGTCACAGCGACAGCCGACGCACTGGTGTATCTGTTCCAGCGATTGACGTCGCCCGTACCGAGCGTGTCTGTGGCACCCGCAATTATATTTACCGGTATTCCAGCGTCTGAGAATGCCATCGCTTCGTCGAGGCCTGATCCAATATCACGCCATCGCATTAAATCGCCTGAGGCAAGAGCATTGCCTTCTTTTGCTGTTAGTTGCGACAAATCCTGCGCCACCTTCAATTTCAGTGGCGTAATCGCCCGCAGGTCATCAAGTCCGGTGGTGGTTTCTGCCTGCGTTGCAATCTCGATAACGCCAGCTTGAGTCTCAGAGGCCGACACGGATGAATCGATAGCAAAAACATTGTCCAGGGTCGAGTCGACATACAGCAGCACAATCTGTCCCGATTGCACGGTCACGCCGGCGCCCGCTGATGTCTTGATCGTGACATCGAAACCAGGACTGGTCTCGTTCGACACGATGTACGTCTTGTTGGTGCTTGGCACCGTCACGTTTCTGGCCACGCCGGGATTGCCGGTAATGCTCAGTATCGCGTTTCTCGCCTGATCAGAAGCGCCGTTGGCTGTCGTCAGAACGACGTCGGCCGCCGTAACGCTGATCGCAACTCGTCCAGCGATCGCCTCCTCAAGTAATTGGATAGCGCTGGCGTTGTTGACGTCGCCCCACACATTCTGGTTGCCGCCCGTTTCCTGCAAGACGACTCGAAGGAGTGATGTAAATGTATCAGCCATTAGCCTGTAATCCTTATCATTGCCTGTGCCGGATTAGTTGGATCCGGAAATATAATCGTCACGTTACCGCCATCAACGACCAGGGGCGATGCGAAGTTGGTGACCCACATGACTTTGTTTAGCTGTGCCCCAGCCGAGTTGTTGTAAATCACAGCGCCCTGCGCGGCCGTCCCTGCCGTCAGGCCCCAGGTCGCATTGACAAAAATCAGATTAGCAAAATCAATCGCCGGCCGATTAGCGCCGCCAGGCGTGTAGATGACCGATGTCGTAAGAGCAACACCGCCCGCCACATACGAAGCACCAACCAGCTCATTGCCGATAGCCGCCTGCAGATCGACAGTGGCCAGCGAAATATTGGCCAGCGTCGTATACATCGCAAAAAACAACGTGTCATTTTCGACATCGTGGATGCCACTGATCCCTTGGTCGAAGAGAAATTGGAAGGCTGTACCTTGTTCGATTGACATCAGACGATACTCGTCGTTTGAGCTGCAGCCATGATCGGATCGTAATCCGATTTCCATTGGCGCCTGAGCTCGAGCTTGCGGGGCGGCATGAGTTCGTTGTAGCTGGTACGCCACTCCGCCATGTCTGCCTCGTCAGAGATTAAGAATTCATCGGCTGCCAACAAGCAGGCATACACCAGCAAATCGGCAGCGTTGGTGCCTAGCCACGTGGTCTGGTTCGCGACTGTCAGGGCTGCAGGAGACTGGATCTGGCGCAGTTCGAAGCCATGGGTAAGCACTGGCGCCGGCGTTAGCCAGAGCGCGGTGTCCGTGAGCTCAGCGTAATACAGCGGCTCTGCTGTCGCGCTCTCGTCAGGCTCGAAATCAAGACACCACTCATAGGTCCGGCGCTGCAGGAACCGCCTCAGCCCAGTGCCGCCGACGTCCCGAATGTGTAGTGATCGGGTGCCTTGCCAATTGGTCGGCTTGATGGGCTGCGTAAAGACTGCGGCCGTTAACGCCCCGGTCACGATGACGTCGAATATCTCGAAGTTCAGATCAGTTGCCAGGCGACTCTCACCGAGTGAAACGATCGTCTGGATATTGGCAACGAATTCCGCAGAGCTGTCCTCGAGCGCCACCTGCAGGTAAGCGATGAGCTCGTTGTAGGTGAATGATAATGATGTTGGCATGTCACTATTTCCGTTAAATGTTCGTTGCTAATCGTGCCAGTTGTACGCCCGACACATTGCCACCGACCCAAACCTCGGTGGTGTCATTCGGGTTTATCCACACCCTTGACACCAAAAACCCCAGAGAAAGATCTGAGTCTATATTGACAAAAGAGCCGAAGGTTAATGTGCTTATGTCACCAGGCGTTGACATTGTCGCTAGACTTATCGAGCCGCTTGTTTGATAAAAATTAGCAGTGCTCAGAGATATAACGCTTAATCCAAGGTTGTTGGTCACGGTAGCAATCGGAGGATTGATGCTCTCTGTGGCGTCCACAGTGAAGGCGGACAGGTCTCCCGCAGGATCAAGCGTCATCTTTTTTATGAATTCATCAGTACCGACCTGCCCCTCCCACAACAAAGTAGTGTCATCGACGGAAATGGCCTGTTGCCCCTCAGCACTACCGGTGAAGCCAACGTTAGTCTTTGATATGGCGGACTGCTCTGCACCTGTGCCAATGACAAAGTCGACGGCCGGATACGCGCGAACGGCCTCATGCGGGAAGCGCAGCGCGTAAGCACGAGAGCCGTCATCATTAAATTGCAGTGAAGTAGGATTGCTCTCGGTGCGTTGTGCCGTTGGCGTTGCATTGGCCGTATCTGGATCGAAGGGGGTCGAGCACGTAAAGGTGAATATTCTATCGCTGCCTCCGTTGCATATCGAAAACTTGGTTCCGTCATAGCTCCAAGCGAACCCATTGTTAAATTCTTGGCCGCCCATTCCCGATGAGATGTTGTCCAGATCCGTACCAATTCGAGTGCCCCATTTCTGAATCAAGGTCCAGTTAGGCGGATCGTTATACGGAGTTGTGTTCTTCACAACACTAATGCCAACGCTGCCAACCCCAAACCCCCATGGGATAGTCGAACCCGCCTGTGCCGCCTGAGAAACATCTGAACCAGCTCCGGTACCACCACCGACAATGCCATCAAGGCCAACCCCGGGCGCTCCATAATCGATAGTAGCGCCGACCAGGTCGCGCGACGGCGCCGGCCGCCACAACGCTACCGGATCCTCGATCTCGGGCAAGGATTCTTGCGGATGTTTGCCTTCGTACCATTCAGGGTCGACGATCAGGCTGGGATAATAGCCGTCGCTCACCATGTCTTTGAGCATCATCTTACGACCAGAGCGGGCACACTCACCTACGGCAAACTTACCCTTGGCATATCTCTTGGTCATTTAAAGCAGCCCCTTCGCACGGTGTCACCTCAAATACTGTCGCGACCCAAAGGCCCGAGGGATGCCGCCGCCGCGACGCCCAGGGACAGGACCCGCCGTGCCACTAACCTGCCTGGCGATTCTGTCACCCTCGACGCTAGCCGGTGGCGTCTGAAATCCGCCGCGGACTCCTTTCTTGTCGGCGAACCCGAAGGTGCCGGTACCAGGTTGTCCTGGCGGCGTTATTTTGGCCATGCCTCCTCTCGGCGCGCGCCGCTGTGATGGCTGCGGGCGAGCTGTCGTAACGGCTGCCGGCTTCGCTTGCTGCGGTGGAGCGACGCGAGACGTCCCCGCACGCATGGGCTTCGATGCCTGAGCTCGGTCGTGCATGAGGTTCGTCATTGATCGGGCCAAGGCCATTACGGTCTCCCGTGTAATCGTGAATAGTTTGCTGACACAATGAATGGGGCTGTGTCCCGGTCCTCATCGTGCGCTAGAGTCCACTCGTTGTCAGCGAGTGCCTTCAGGGTGTCATAGTCTTTCTTGTTGTACTTCTGCGCCACCCGGGCAGCCAGGTCAGAGACGAATGCTTCCTGGAAGCGAAACGGTACGTTGAGCGTGTTCTGGGCGTTGCCGACGTCCTGGATCTGCTTGTAGACGTTCATGATGATCTGGTCGGTGGTGTTCTCGCCGGCCAACCAGAAAAAGGCCCGCACTTGCAGCACGCCGGCAGCGTCCACCCGGCGATCGACAAAGTACCGATCAGGACGGCCGATCAGATTCTTGTCGTGCAGGATCAGGTAATCCGACCTCGAGATCGGGTAGATCTCGGTGTCAACACCATTCCTGCGAACGATTGCCGACTGCACCTCAATCGTGCCAACAGGTAGATTGAACTCAACTTTGTTGACAGTGACATTCTCAATGACCTGCTCGAAGGTCCACTGTCGATGACCGCGATTCGCCCAGGACGACAACATGAAACCAGCCGATCGCCTGATCGAGATGATGTGCGTACCGCCAATGTCTTGCAGGTTCAGTCCAGCACGCTCAGCCGCCTCGTCACAGATAGTCGCGAGGTTCGGATCGAATAAAAAAGTGCCTGTACTCGCCATGCTCTAGCTCCCTGGGAATGCTTCAGATGGGGGAGTAAAGCTTTCGGTGTATACCGCTACGTTGGAAATTCTCGTTTCATCCAACCAACCGTCAAGTGGAAATAAACCGCCCTCATTCAGAGCGCCAATCCACTGGTCATCAGGAGAATCATTGAGTGTAACTCCACTAAAATCTTCCGCACTGCCAAGTTGAACGCCATCGGCAAACCGTCTTAAATTATCTCCCTGACGAGCGACAGCGACGTGAATCCACGTATTACCAGCTGGATTCCATGAGCGCGGTACGGGGGGACTATCCGATCCAGTGGTCGAATATGAAAAATTGAGATTGTTATTGTTTAGACCAAACCACCAAGAGCGGTTGTCACCAGCTTGCTGCCAATTAGACAAGAACACTTCCAATCCCGTACCAGGATCACCATTAAAACGCACAAAGGTTTCTATCGTGAAGTCTGCTGACCCTAATGCGTAAGCAGCAATATCAGGAAAAGTACAATGATCAACGGTTCCATCAAGCAACAACGAAGCTGTTCCAAACCTCATTTGTGCTGTATCGAGTTGAGCGTCGCCCACGAACGTGGCTACAGCCGCATTGTTACTTTCTTCGGTAAAGCTCGTCGCCCCATCGGCACCATTCCAACCAGCCAGTAAAGTTACATTGGCAAAACTCTCGCCTGGAGTTCCGGCTACGAACTCCAGACCAGAGGCGCCGAGCACGCCAGAGCCAAGCCTGCCTGCGGGATCAGATAAGCCCGAACTTCCAATCCCCATGCTAGTTCCTCGCGCGGCTGGCCTGTGAGATCTCCAGAATTACCGGCCCGGACGTAATCACTGCATTTGATTGCAATCTCAGTGCGGTGATCGGGAACCCAACATTGCCTGTCGTCGTAGCCACTATATTAACGAGCGTGTCGTGATCGTACGGCGTGATGCTCGGGTATATGCGACCAAAGTCGCTGCCACGCCATGAACCCACATTCGGATCCGGAGACTGGCCATTCCATCCAAGCCTGCCCAGTGCCAACAGCACGGTCACATCAGCAGTTGCTGCACCGATGTTAATCGCCAACGCAATGCCAGCAGGATCTGCCTGGTAGTCCATCGGGAACCAATTGGTCTGCACGACGAGGAGCGTCCCGGCCTCAACTGCGCCGGTGGTGTCATCATCTACAAGGATCTCGGTGACAGTCGCAAAGGCCTGCACGGTACTAAACACACCGGTGTCCACACCGACGATAGCCTCAATGATGTTGACCCCCGGCCGACTGGTCCCTTTTACGATAAACACCCGGGCAGTTTCATCGGCTGCCGAGGTAATGGCCACCTGGCGCGGCGTATCAAACGTAACCGAACCACCTGAGGCCAGGGCCCCAGTAATGGTCAAAGCCTGAATACCTCCCGCGGCTGGCGTCTGTGACACCGAGACCCCATTGGGATCCGCTGCAGCGTAGGTGTTCATCGTCAAACTTTTAGGTCTCATTTTGAGTCCCTCCTATAGGACGATGGGCTTATCCGGTGAAGTTGTTACCGTACGCATCCTTCGTTAGGTTCGCGAACCAAGTCAGGATGATATCCACCACGCCATCCGGCAGCGTTGTAGGCGTAAAGGTGCCCTTGGTATCCCCGGTGATTGCCGTTGCCGGATCCGTGACATCGGCCACTATCCAGTTGGCAATAGTTCCTTCTGCTGCGCCGACTCCATCGACCTGATTCAGGACGTCAAACAAATTCAGCAGCTGGACGTCGAGACCAAACCTGATATTGGCAGCCGTGATGCTGGTACCCACCGTGAGGTTGCCGACAAAGACCAGCGAGTTGCTGATCGACTCGACAACGGAGAACGCCTTCAGGCCAGCTACTTCTGTGGTTCCATTGGCGGTGATGTTCTCGACCTGCGGATTACCCATCAGATCGCGTCCAGTTACCGTAATCACATTGGTCGTATCGCCGGCATTCGTCGAGTCGATTATGACGTTCCGGGGTCCGGAAATATCACCGAAGCCGGTTACTGCATTCAGGAACGCGCCATCGATTGGCACATCGCCGGCCGCAGCTGTGGCGCCGGATCCTGCTGCTGTTACC
>SDBT01016274.1_pt1 | contig 11774 bp, 6 predicted proteins | sample 2277101 | NCBI WGS metagenome assembly SDBT01 (sample SAMN10404973, study PRJNA504765) | marine sediment metagenome | isolation source: marine sediment core GS10_PC15, 103 cmbsf | place: Arctic Ocean: Southern Knipovich Ridge | collected 2010
CTAATAACCTGCCCCAGGACTCGGGATAGGGTCAAAGGCCAGGACCCACGACGAACCCTTTGTAGTCCAGATAAGACCCCAATCCGAGGTGTATGTTCGCACGGTGAATCCGGGTGACCCCCACCCTAAGGGCATCTAAGTGTTCTGCGGACTTGCCGACTCCCACAGGACTGCGCTCGCCCCTGTCGTTCGGCCGTTGGCCAGCCGGCCCCCCTCAATGGTGCCACTCCCTATGTTGGCCTTCCCCCAGCCAGCAGGAACTGGCGGAGGGCACCGGAGTCAGATTGCAGTGGCGCCCCGTTTGGAGGGAATGCTACGCTGTGCTCTGGCTGACGTCAAGAGACAGGAGGCACCCGACCGAGTGTCCTCAACCAGTCTATGGTGTTTTGAGTGTCGACCGCACGGGTGACATGTCGGTCCTATGTGGGCGCACAGTGATGCGGCCACAGCTTGCCGATGATCTGCTCCGGCGCATATCGCTTCCTGCTCATCCCGAGGAGCTCCTTCCATCGCAAAACAGGGGCCCAAGTCTAACACTCGATCTGGACTCGTTCTCGGGGGGCATGCCAGCGGGGGCAGGTCACTATCGAGCCCTGTGTGCTGCGACACTGCCCCTGTGCTTGGCTCCGGGGTCCGAAGGAAGCCGATCCTAGCCTGAGTGTGGCAGCACTGAAGCGGGCAGGTCAGCAGCAGAGGCAAGCACCAACCAGCCACGTAGCCGGTCGCGTGCCCGACGCGGAGGGTCGCATGGAGTACATCAGCCTCCACACCATGCGGGCCTGCGCACCACAGTCACCGAGCGCCTAGGAATGCCTGGCATCACGGACTGCCCCGCGGCCACGGCGTAGGCATATGCCCGATGAGAGGCCGTTTCTCTGGGAGACCCACCTTAGCCAAGGGCACTGGACCAACCTGCCGGCTGGCGGCACAACTTGCAGCGGGACTTCGCCAGGATCGTCCAGGAGGCCGGTATCGCACACTGCACGTTGCACGACCTTCGGCGCACGTTCGTCAGTCACTTGGCGATGGCGGGCGTCAACGCGGCCGTGGTGCAGAAGCTGGCCGGGCATGCGTCCATCAACACTACGGTGACGTACTACACGGGCATCCTGCCCAGTGCGCTGCGTGACGCACAGGCGCGGCTGCCGTTCGGTAAGGTGATCCGCGACGTATCGAATACGGATCGCGGGCCAGATCGGAGTCGCAGAAGAAAGGCGGCGCGGGTCGTAAGTGACTGGCGCGCCGCCTCTTAGCTGGTGGGTGGAGCCGGAATTGAACCGGCGACACCAGGATTTTCAGTCTGAAAAGTGGCAATAGAGAGCACTAACGCGTAACCCCGCCCCGGGCCGCCTCATACGACGCAACGCCTGGGCAGGGAGCCACTTAGGTAGTGCAGCAGGGACGTGATGGGATGTAACGCAGTGGGGCGTGGCGCAGCGGTGGGGGACGACCAGGCGTATCGAATACGGATCGCCGCCAACCTACAGGCTGAGCGAAGTGGACGCCGGCGGGCGGAGCAGCTTCGCTGGCGGGTCATGAGCTGGCGGCCCGTGTGGTAGAGGAGTGCTGCCCATCCTCCAGGTGCCACTGTACGTGCTGGGTGTTGACCGGCAGCTGGGGCCTGGGAGGTGGCGCGGGCTCGCGGCCTGCTTAGGGGGGCGGTGCGAGGCGGGCCGAGTTGGCAAGTGCAAATCCCGTGGATGAGCTAGGTTCAGGCAGGGGCAAGTCGATCATTCCCTGAGCCCGTACCTGATGCGGCGCATCTCAAAAGCCTCAGCGCCACCCTCCATTATGTCGATGACTGCCGACACGATGTTCGGAGAATCGATGGAGGCCTGATCCAGGATCTTGCCACTTTCGGCGCTTTCGGCGTCCAGAACAGCCACTTGCTCTGCATCACCAAGAACAACGATGTTGGGGTTGTGCGTTGCCACGATGATCTGGCGACGCTCCTTGAGGCGAGCCAGGATGCCGACGAGAGTGAGTCCGATGAGTCGATTGTCGAGGTTGTCCTCCGGCTGGTCGATGACGAGAGGAACGTCCTGCGTCAGAAGCGTGAGAGGGAGCATCGCACTCGTGCGTTGGCCGGGCGACACCTCATGGACTGGTGTGCCGTTCAAGGCGATCGTGGCAGCATCGTCCCAGGGGATGTCGGCAACGCGAAGCACACTCCGAAGGCGCTCTAGATCCACTACCGGGACCTGAGCTTCGCTATCGTAGTCGCAGAGACGCAGGCTTCCCTGGAGCCGCGTGGCGATGGCAGGATCGAGATTGTTCGCCGGACATGGGCGTCGCGACCAGTAGGCAGTGTCCGTGAACTCCTCCGCCACTAGGCCAGCCAACCAGACGGCAAGTGAGACGGGCGTGAATGACTCTGAGATGTGGCGAGGTAAGTCGCCCTGTCGGTAGCTGCCGTGCTCATCACGTGTCAGCAGGCCGCCTGATGCCAGGGCTTCCCTGAAGGTGAGTCTCTCTCCACAGGGGTGGAACTCGAGAGAGATGTTCAGCGAGTCAGTGGAGAATTCATTGAGTCGCTGCTCTATCTCGTCAGTTCCTTGCAGCCTCTTCTGAGATACAATGTGGCTCGCAGCACAAAGCTCGTCGGATGCCTCTAGCCACTCATTGAAGGCGGCACAGAAGTTCCTCCATGCATGGCAGTAGTCTGTTCGGATCTGAGTTGCGCGTTGCAGCCGCGCACTGGCTTGCTGCCGCAGACCGGCATTCACGGTCTCCTGCGTATCGTCGGCGAGCGCTTGCCTGATCTCCTTCGTAAGTTCCTCCTCTTCAGTCTGTAGCTGGACGCCTAGTTCCTCTAGAGCAGTGACCTTGGGTGTGAAGTCCGAGACTGCAGACCGGATCGCGGCGCGTAGATCCTGTAGAGCGGCACTGAGTTGCAGCGTCTGGACAGTGCTCTCCCACCATTCCTTCATCACGGGGCCGGCGTCTTCAGGCAAGTCGAGGAGCGAGGGGGCTGGTCCAGCGTCCTCGACGTCTCCCAAGGCCCCCAGCCAGGCGCGGACACTAGACAGTCGGTCACTGACGATCCGCTGCTTCTGACGGACGGAGTCGAGTCCCTCGAACAGCACCTTCACGGCGTCAGTGTTGAGTCTCTCAAACTCAGCCTGGAACTCCGTGAATCGCCTGATGGTCTGACTGTCGGTGGCGAAGATGTTGTTCAGCTGGTCGGCTGCCTGCTCCACAGCTTGGCGCTTCCCGGCAAGCTCCGTGCGGAGTTCTTCACGACGGCGCAGGTCGCTCTGCAACCCCGGTATCAGGCGATCCAGTAGCTGACGCTGTCGTGCCCTATCCCGACCCAGCACCTCCAGTTCGCCCCAACCGAACAGGCGGAGTGGGTAGTCGCTGGCCGTCTCAACGTCGGGGACGCGACGGTCCTCGCCGTCGAGGGAGAAGACGCGCGTCGAGTAGTCCTCATCAGCTGAGTAGGTTGCCTCAAGCACATGGAGGTCATCACCTCGAGTGCGGTATAGCACTCGGATCACGGAGCCCGATAGCGTTGCACGTTGAAGGCTTCGGGTCTTCTGCGCGAGGTCGCCGTCTTCATGCTCCAATTCGCCGAGACTACGAGTGTAGCCAAAGACATACCGCAGGGCTTCGATGATCGTGGACTTGCCCGAGCCACGGGGACCAATGAGGCATGTGAGATTATCGGAGAACGCGAGCTTCAGGTCCTCGAAGAAGCCCGAACCTGCTCCGCTACTGATCTGGATTCCCTCAATCCTGGGGATGGGGGCATCTGGCAGTTCGGTGGGGAACCTTAAGCGTGTGTCCGGGAAAGAGAGCGCCTTCCTCAGGCCCGAGAATGAGTTCTCCGTCATCTTGACGTGCGTGACACGCTCTGAGTTGCTGAGGCCGTCGCAGTCGTGGGCGTCGCTCGTCAGGAGGACAGGAATACTGACTGCCGTCCCGCTGCCATCGTAGCGCCAGCGGTAGTGGGTCTTGTGGTCTGGCTGGGACACCTCAATGGCGTCGAAGCCAGCACCTAGGAGCCAGGGCTTGAAGTCGTCAGATACCTCTTGACGTTCGGTCTGCGTAGGTGGCGCCCAGAGAGTGACGGAATCCTCTCCGAGTTGACGGAAGGCAGCTCGCACTCCGCGATCCGTGTCGATGTGGGCAGCGATGCATAGCCCGCCGCACGCATGCACGCTTCTCACGAAGCTGGCGATAGGGATGCCGACCACTTGCTCCTGGCCAGTGCGCTCATCGTCGGCTACGCTCCTGACAGCCACCGGCAAGCAGGGCGCTATCTGGTCGAGACGGTAGCCCTGCGGGAACACAACGATCACATGCAGGCGCCAGTTGCTCCAGGGGGCCGGTGGCACGAGGTTGACTTCCATGCCGGGGAGGATGACAGGAGTGGGATACGTTGTACTGGCGGACAGAGAGCAAGCAAGGCCACACCTCATGTGGTCCGTCACAGCAACGAGGTCAAGGTCAGCATCGGTGAGGGCCTTCCGGAAAGCCTCTGGGGGGCTGAGTTGCTCGTGGGGCCATCTGCCGTCGTGGCTGTCGGGGGAATGCAGGTGCAGCACTACTCGGCGGAAAGTGGCGGCATTCTGACGCAGCCGGTCGAAGTCGCGCTTGAGGTCTGAGAACGGCATGTGGCTCACTCCATGTCTAGAGTGGCGGCACGTGGGATGGAGCAAACAGCTCCGGCCCTTGCAGTCCGACCGGGGCCGGAAGGGAAAAGCGGCGCGGGTCGGATGCCCTCCCCGCGCCGCTGGTTGGCTGGTGGGTGGAGCCGGAATTGAACCGGCGACACCAGGATTTTCAGTCCTGTGCTCTACCTACTGAGCTACCCACCCGTCGATTGGAATCACGATTGTACGGCGCGCTTCGGGCCGTGTCAATCGGAGGGGCTCGAGAGCTAACCGCCTACCGTCTCACGCACCAGCGCGCGCACGCTCTCGAAAGCCTCGGGCAGCTTCGATGCGTCGCGGCCGCCGGCCTGCGCCAGATCGTCGCGCCCGCCGCCGCCGCCACCCACCTTGGACGCCGCCGCGGTGGCGACCGCCTTGGCGCTCAGGCCCTTGTCGATCAAGTCCTGCGACACACCCGCGATGATGGCGACCTTGCCGCCCTCGGTGGACGCCAGCAGGCAGACGAGCGATTCGTTCTCGCGGCGCAGCACGTCGGCCGCGCTGCGCAACTCGGCCGCGCCGCCTCCCATGTCGGCCAGCACCACGCGCACGGCGCCTATCATCTCGGCCCGGTCCAGCAGGCCGCCGGAGGCCGCGCTCTGTGCGGCGCGGCTCCGTTCGTCGCGCAACTGCTTCTGCAGGGAGCGTATCTCGTCCAGCAGCTCCGCCCCCCGGCGCAGCAGGTCGTCGTCCTGAGTGTTGAGCGTGTCGCAGAGGCCGGCGATCTGGTCCTCGCGATGCCGGAGCCGGTCCAGCACGCCGAGCCCGGTAACCGCTTCGATGCGGCGCACGCCGCCGGCCACGCTGCTCTCGTGCGTGATGCGGAACAGGCCGACCTGGCCCGTGGTGGTGCAGTGGGTGCCGCCGCACAGTTCGCGGCTGTGGTCGCCGATGCCGATCCTTCGCACCACGTCGCCGTAGGTCTCGCCGAACAGCGCAATGGCGCCCATCTCGCGCGCCTCGCTCAGGCTCATGCGCGTGCTGGTGACGGGGTCATCGTCCAGGATGCAGGCGTTGGCCAGGTCCTCGATCTGTCGGACGCGGTCGGCGCCCAGCTCGGTCGGGTTGGCGAAGTCGAACCGCAGCCGGTCGGCGGCCACGTATGAGCCGCTCTGCTTGGCGTGCTCGCCCAGCACCTGCCGCAGCGCATGGTGGAGCAGGTGCGTGGCCGTGTGGTTGCGGGCGATGGCCATGCGGTTTTCCTTGTCCACCCGGCACGTGATGGCGCCGCCGACTTCGATGCGGCCCTCGGTCACGCGGCCCACGTGCAGGAAGAAGCCCTTCTCCCGTCGCACGCTGTCGACGCAGAACCGTGCGGCAGCTCCCGTGCGCGACTCGATCCAACCGCGGTCGCCCACCTGCCCGCCGGACTCGCCGTAGGCGGGCGTCCGGTCTAGGACGATGGCGACGCTGTCGCCTTCCTCTGCGGCGTCGACGAGTTCGTCATCGCGGATGATGCCGATGACGGCGCCGGCGCTCTCCAGGGTCTGGTAGCCGGTGAACTCGGTCGGCTCGTGCGCCTCCTGGAGCTTGGCCAGGGGGCCGGTAACGAACATCGTATCGGCGAACGAGGCGCCCTTGCGCGAGAGCATCTGGTGGGCCTCCATCTCGCGCAGGAAGCCCTGCATGTCCGTGTGCATGCCCTCGTCGGTCAGGATGGACTCGGTCATCTCCACGGGGAAGCCGTGCGTCTGGTAGAGGTCGAAGACCTCCTTGCCGCGCAGCACGCTGGCGCGCTGGCGCTTCAGGTTGGCCACGTGTTCGGCCAGCAACTCCGACCCGCGCTTGACGGTCCGCTGGAAGCCGCGCTCCTCCTCACCGATGATGGTGGCGATGTGGGCGCGACTCTCGACCAGCTCGGGGTAAGGGTCGGCGTGGGCCTGGATGATGGGATCGATCAGTTCGCCCAAGAAGGGCTCCTCCACCCCCAACTGGAACCCGTCCCGCACGGCCCGGCGCAGCAGTCGGCGCACAACGTAGCCGCGCTCCTCATTGCTGGGGATGACGCCGTCCGCCACGCAGAAGATGACGGCGCGCGTGTGGTCAGCGATGCGGCGTGCGTATCGCAAGTCTGCGGGGTCGGCGCCGTGCCCGCAGATCGCGGCGATGCGGGCCATCACCGGCTGGAAGATGTCGATGCCGAAGTTCGTTTCCACGCCCTGCATCACGCGGGCCAGCCGCTCCAGGCCCAGGCCCGTGTCGATGTTCTGCATGGGCAGGGGCTCGAGCGTGGCGTCCTCCTTGCGGTCGTATTGCTGGAAGACCAGGTTGTAGACTTCCACGTAACGGCCGCAGTCGCACGCAGCATTGCAGTCGGGGCGGCCGCAGCCGGCCTCCTCGCCGTAGTCGTAGAAGATCTCGCTGCACGGTCCGCACGGCCCGTTCGGCCCCTCGGTTCGGGCGTTCGGCGGCCAGAAGTTCTCGTCCTCTCCCAAACGGAAGCTCCGCTCATGCGGCAGCCCGCTCACCTCCCGCCACACCTGCTCGGCCTCGCCGTCATCCTGGTAGATGCTGACGACCATCCGGTCCTCGGGGACGTTCATCTCGTCCCTCAGGAACTGCCACCCCCAGCGGATGGCGTCCTCCTTGAAGTAATCCCCGAAGGAGAAGTTGCCGAGCATCTCGAAGAACGAATGATGCGAGGCGGTGCGGCCGACGTTCTCGATGTCCCCCGTGCGAAGGCACTTCTGACATGTAGCCGCGCGCTTGAGGGTCTTGTCGCCCCGCCCGTAGAACTCATCCTTGAACTGGTTCATCCCGGCGCCCGTGAACAGCAGCGTGGGATCGTCCTTGGGCACCAGGCAGTCCGGCGGCACGACGCGGTGGTCCAGTCCCCCGAAGAACTCCAGGAAGCGTCTGCGAATCTCATCGGTCTTCATGGTCATACAGCCTCGGCGGGGGAGTAGCGGCCGGGGCAACCATAGGCGGCAGGTGGCGATGGCGTCGGGCGCCCGGCCCGAAAGTCCGTAGCCTAGCAGCCGGGCATCTGCCGGTCAAGGGCTTGCGGCCGCGGCTGCGTGCGCTTGATCGCTGCGCCCGACCGCGCAATCATGTTCGGGCGTTCGTCGGACCTGACAGCCACATGTGCTCCGGGAGCCCCCATGCCCGCCGACAGACCGAACGTCCTGTTCATCCCCGTCGACGACCTGCGCCCGCAGCTCGGTTGCTATGGCCGCAGCCGGATGGTCACGCCTAACATCGACCGGCTTGCGCGCGAGGGCGTGATGTTCGAGCGCGCCTACTGCCAGGTCCCCGTCTGCGGCGCCACGCGCGCCAGCCTGCTGACGGGCATCCGGCCCACGCGCGGCCGCTTCGTTGACTTTGCCACCTGGGCAGACGAGGACGCTTCCGGCGCCCTGACGATGCCCGAGCATTTCCGCGACCACGGCTACTTGACCATCTCCGACGGTAAGGTCTTCCACCACCGCACCGACTGCGCCGAGCGCAGTTGGAGCGAGGACCCGTGGCACCCGATGCCGGCCGGCGGCGACTGGCGCAACTATGTGCTGGCGGAGAGCGGCGCTGGGCAGGGCAGCCGGGGCGCGGGCAAACCGTTCGAATGCGCCGACGTGCCGGACAACGCCTACTACGACGGGCAGATTGCCGAGCGCGCCATCCGTGACCTGAACCGTCTGGCGCAGGAGGACGGGCCCTGGTTCCTGGCCGCCGGCTTCCTGAAGCCCCACTTGCCGTTCAACGCGCCGAAGCGCTACTGGGACCTATACCGGCCCGACGACGTCAACCTGGCCGACAACCCCTACCAGCCCGAAGGCGCGCCGGACAGGGCGATGCACAACTGGGGCGAGCTGCGCCAGTACCTGGGCATCCCTGCCGACGGCCCGCTGCCCGACGAACTGGCACGCGATATGGTGCACGGCTACTACGCAGCCACCAGCTACACGGACGCGCAGGTCGGCCGGCTTATCGACGAGCTGGACCGGCTCGGCCTGGCCGAGAACACGGTCGTCGTCCTGTGGGGCGACCACGGCTGGCAGCTCGGCGAGCACGGCTTGTGGTGCAAGCACTGCAACTTCGACACATCGCTGAACGCGCCGCTGGTCGTGCGCTACGGCGCGATGGGGGGCCAACCCGCGTCGCCGGCACTGGTGGAGTTCGCGGACGTCTACCCGACGTTGTGCGACCTGACCGGTCTGCCGCTGCCCGACCACCTGGAGGGCAGCAGCTTCGCCCCGCTGTTGGAGGACCCGGGCCGCGAGTGGAAGCGCGCCGTCTTCAGCCGCTGGCACGCGGGCGAATCCGTCCGGACCGATCGCTACCTCTACACGGAGTGGACCGACGACGACGGCGCGGTCACCGACCGGATGCTCTACGATCACGACCTGGACGCGGCAGAGAACCGCAACATCTCCGAGCAGCCCGGCAACGCGGACGTGGTGGCCGAGCTGAGCGGCCTGATAGCAGCCGGCTGGCAGGACAGTCGACCGGCCTAGACGTCCTGCCCTTGACGCGCGGGGCCGTGCCCCTGCCTTTTGCGTTCGACAGCGTTGTCGGCTATGCTTTAATGTTAGGAGTATACTCTTTCGCGCGATAGGAGCAGACGATGCAGACGACAACGATCGGCGGTCACGAGGTAAGTCGGCTCATTATCGGGGGGAACCCGTTCAGCGGCTTCTCCCACTTGGGCCGCGACATGGACCGGGAGATGGTCGACTACTACACGGCCGACCGCATCAAGGCCCTCCTCCGGGAGGCCGAGTCGCTCGGCGTGAATACGGCCATCCTGCGTGCGGACGACCATATGCGCGGCGTGGTGACCGAGCACTGGCAAGAGGGCGGAAAGATCCAGTGGTTCGGGCAGACGGCCGGCGAGCTCGGGCCGCCCCAGGTCAGCCTGGAGCGGATGGTCGAGGCCGGGGCGCTGGGCTGCCACATTCACGGCGGCGTAGCCGATAACCTGTTCGTCAACGGGAAGATGGAGGAACTCATCCCCGCCGTCGAGTACGCCCGCAAGGCGGGGCTGGCGATCGGGATGGCCGGCCACCAGACGGGCACGATCCAGTGGGGCGAGGACAACCTGGACCTGGACTACTACATGTGCTGCTACTACAACCCCATTAAGCGGGACAAAGTGGCCGTGCACCGGGCCGGCACCGAGGAGCTCTACCGCGCGGAGGACCGGGAGGCCATGACGGAGCTGATCCAGACGCTCTCCAAGCCGGTGATCCACTACAAAATCCTGGCCGCCGGTCGCAATGACCCCGCCGAGGCGTTCGCCTACGCGGCCAGCAAGATGAGGCCCCAGGACGCCGTCTGTGTCGGCATCTACACGGGTAAGAATCCCGACATGCTCAAAGAGGATGTGGCCCTGCTGGACGAGAGCCTGGCGGCCGCCGCGGGGGCATCGGCATCCTGACGGCTGTCGGCTGCCGCGCGCAGCATTGAGCGGCAGGGGGCGCCACGGGGCATCGTGGCGCTGCCCGCTGGCTTGTGGTTCCAGTCGCTCAGGTTCGTGACGCCCGGCGTCGCATCGTCCCAGGGCAACACGAAGAGGTCAAACACCTCCTTTCGGGCTCTGTGTGACCTCCTGCGCTCGCGGCCCGGGCCTCGGGGCGGCCGCGAGCAGTCTCCGCTTATATCCGGCGCTCTGTCATACGGAATACAATAGTAGAGGGTCGAGCATTCGCCGAAGCTCGGATAGGGACGCCATGGCTGAACCGGAAGCCGCGGTGCTGGCGCGTTACGTGCGCCACCGAGATGCCGACGCGTTCCGGTCGCTCGTGTTGGCTCACCAGCACATGGTCTTCGGTGCCTGCCGCCGCGTTCTGGGCAACGTGGCGGATGCTGAGGATGCCGCCCAGAGCGCCTTCCTCAAGCTGTCGCAGAAGGCCGGGGGACTCAGGGCCCCCATCGCCGGATGGCTGCACAGGGTGGCTGTGACCGGCGCCATCGACCTGCGGCGCCAGCGCAGGTCGCGGGTCGCTCACGAGAGGGCGGCCGGCCAGATCAAGGCGCCTACGCTCGATCAGACCTGGGAAGATGTCCGCCCCTCGGTAGATGCGGCGCTGGCCGGACTGCCGGAGGAACTGCGCGTTCCACTGGTCCTCTACTACCTGGAGCAGCGCACACAGCGCGAGGTGGCAGAGGAGATCGACGTGAGCCAGCCGGCGGTGTCCGCGCGTCTCAAGAGGGGCGTGGCCGCGCTGCGCAAGGAACTGCGCAAAGCCGGCTTCACGGTCTCCGGCGTGGCCCTGCTCGGCGTGCTGTCCGGGCGGATGGCAGAGGCGGCGCCCCACGCCCTGAGTGCGGCGCTGGGCACGATGGCCATGGCGGGAGTGTCCGGCACAGGCACGGCCGCGGGCGGCGCTGCTGCCGGGATCGCATGGTGGCACGTGGCGGCCGGCGTGACGGGTCTCGCCGCGGTCGTAGCAGCCCTCGGCGTGGTCAGTGCGCTTGCAGTCTCCCGGCCCGCCCCGGCCGCGCCGACGGAGCCGCTCATCGTCACCATGCAGGCCGGCGTGGACGAAGCTCCGGCGGACGCGCCTGTGGCGCAGACCGATGCGGCGTGGGAGGACCGATACTACACCGGCTCCGCGCAGCCGGTCCTGCTGGGCGGCAGCGCGGGCGAGACCATGTTCATCGACTTCGACACGGGGCGGCTCCACCCTATGCCGACCGACCTGGCCGAGCTGGACGCCATGCTGGCGTGGATGCGCGCGAACGGGGCGGACGCCCTCTATCTGCGGGCCACCGAGGGGAACGCCCTGATCGGCGCGGACATGGCCGTGGGCAGGGCGTCCAAGACGGCATGGGATGACGCCGACTGGCAGGCCGGCCTGGCCGCGCAACTGGGCGCCAAGGTGCGCGCCCGGTCCTTTGCCCGGATGGCATGGCAGGGGGCCCTGCCGGCCACGTTCGCCTTCCGAACGCGCGAGGGCGGCCTGGGCCTGGAGCAGGTTATCGCCCGGGAGACGGACGGCGTGCGCATCCGGCACAAGCTGCTGGCGACGGGCCGCTGACGGTCCGGGCCGAGAGCGCCCGCGGCAGCCGTCAGCGGTAGTAGCCGTAGTCCTCGATGGCTGCCAGGAACGCGTCGATGTTCTCCAGGGGCGACTCCGGCTCCCCGGCGTGGGCGGGCGCACAGCTGTAGACGCCCCC
>SDBT01016275.1_pt1 | contig 11774 bp, 29 predicted proteins | sample 2277101 | NCBI WGS metagenome assembly SDBT01 (sample SAMN10404973, study PRJNA504765) | marine sediment metagenome | isolation source: marine sediment core GS10_PC15, 103 cmbsf | place: Arctic Ocean: Southern Knipovich Ridge | collected 2010
TCATCCAACGTGAGGATGCCGAGTTCAGCTTCAGTAGCAAGCAAGATGTCAAACACCTTCTCCAGCGTCACGTCGGGGATGCGGCCTGAGCCGTTACAGTTACAATGTTCCGGGTGATGAACTGTCGTCGCAAAGCATGGCATGCACACATCTCTGTTCAGTTCTACCAGGCAGGGGCACTCCCGCGACAGTGGCGGCCAGCGTAAGCCGGTTGAGTCACACGAATTACAATACCCTTCATTCTTGACCTCTTGGGCATATGCTGCATCGGTTTGGCAAGGACACTTCGCTTCCGCTACCTGGCGTTCGTAGTCTACCATACTATTCTATGCTCCGTAAACCAGACGTAGGCCACGTGTGTCCAGCTAGTGATGGCGGTCATTATGAGCGCGCCGCCCAGGTGGTTGTTGAGGTAGTCTTTCATGTTACTCCTTAAATAATTGAGCATCTTTCGCAAATGGCTCCCAGCACCAGTGTGTCCGTTTACTCATGTGACCTTGGTCTACCACGATGTCCCCAGGTCTTATGAGCGACTTCATTGCCAGTGGGTGTTTCTCCATTGCCATGCCGGGCGCGCACATTACTGCTTGGCACCCCACGGCGTACTCTCTCGACTTACTCGACCATACTATGACCAGCGCGGTAGGAAACCTGTCCACAAATCGGTGCATCTCAATCAGACATTGGCGATTGACCCTTCGCGGGTCGTCGAGCGTCAGTAGTACGTCGACCTCGACGAACAGTCTCGGAACGACTAAGTTGCCAGGCTCTAATGTCAGCGAGGACTCGTTGGATGTAGACGACGCCTTCGTCGTAGGTGAGAAACACTGGTGCTTCATAATTATGACTCGCAATCTCGGCTAATTTTCGGTTGCACTCGGGCTTGACCCCGTCGCGCCCAAGGTTAATGCCCGCTTGGGGGTCGCCTTTCCATTCGCCCCCGTCCAGATAGAACAGGTACTGGAGCCGGATAAGTTCCCCCTCGTCATTCTCCAGGATTTTCTTGTAATATCGTATGTTCAGCATTGAGTGCGTCCTCCAAATCATAGAGTAAGTTTTCTTGCAAGACCCCTTCGATACTCAGGTGGCAGTAGTCCCGCCGCAGGTCGAAGATAGCCTCTTTCGCAGTCTTTCCTGCGATGATGGCGAGAGCTGCTACTAACGTTCCCGTCCTCCCGTGCCCCCCATAGCAGGCAATCTCTACCTTACCCCCATCTTCAATCTGGGTCTGAGTCCAGAGGGCGACCTTAGTTAACAGGTCTATCCCAATGGCCCCGAAGTCGGGCCAGCCTACGTAGAGGGACTTCATCTCTTGGAACTCGGGCGGGCCTGCTGCCTGCCCAATCAACCAGTCCGAGGACAGGTACACACCTACGTTGGGTAAGGGCCCTTGCCTGCGTGCTTTCTGTAGTAGGGCCGAGTACCCAGAGAGGTAGACCTTGCCCTGGGGTAACGTGTATGGGGTCAGGTGGTGAGTACACTTAGGTAGGAATGTCTTAGTTCCAAATGGAGGTTCGCCTGTTAAATCCAGTATGTTCGTGTAGGTATGGGTGTTGGTACCATCGTCCCACGGGTCGAGTGAAGGCCCTTCTGCCATAATTTCCCTGGCGATGGCGACCTCAGTGTCTGATAGAATCTCGAACTCGTAGTCGGTCAGCCAAGATTGACAGTCCGAGCAGAAGGGTCCAACATGCCCAAGAGCGGCACCGAACTCACACTCTGCCTCGGGGGTGGGCGTCTGGCACATGGTACAGGTAACTACGATAGGCTCATTACTCATTGATAAGTACCTGCCCCGCATCTCCATCGACGGTCACGTTGGCCCCACCTGGGACAGAGATTAGACTCCCAACACCCACAACACAAGGCTTCTGTAGTTCCCGTGCGACGATGGCGGCGTGGCAAGTGCGGCCACCGATGGCGGTTGCAAAACCTGCGGCCTTAATCATGGCGGGTACCATCTTGGGGGTGGTCATATAAGCGAGCAGGATTTGGTCATCGTCAAAGGCGGCAATCTCGTCGGCCTTATCATCGTCGAGCCAGATACCAGTACCCGTGGCGACTCCCTTACAAGCCGACTGTCCGGTCATGGCGGACTCGACCACGCCACCAAAGGTGAGGGGCCTAGCTTGGACAACTTGCACCTGGCCCATACTAGCGACCCACTCAATATCCATTGGTCGCTTGAAATGTTTGACAATTATACCCGCAATTTGCTTGAGCATGTAGTCAGTTCCCGAGTCGGTCTGGCCAAGGGTCACAGTCGGCTTCTCGGCTCCAAGGTTCCACTCCCATGCGCCCGTTGGATTAACCTTACCCGAGACAAGGTCGTCCGCTAACCCGTTAACCCACTCACATATCATCGTGTTCAGGTCATTGTTCACCGGGTTCGCCGTGAACAAGACACCAGCCTGCTCAGGGGCAACTTGTCGTTGGATAATAACGGCGATGGGTTGAGCTTCTTCGCCCTTAGCCTCACGATAGGCGGTGGCATCAACACCTGAGGCGCGGCAATCTTCAATGGCCTGTCGGGTGGCCGCTAATTCTTCATCAGTGTTGAGGTACTGATTGAGAATGGATAGATGTTGCCCTGCATAGGAGGCGTTGTCCCCATCTTCTGCCAGGCCACTTGACCTAATGATATGTTTCCGGTGGTCGTCGGGGTCATACTTGCTAACGAACCGGCGACGGAGTATCGGCATCACGCTATCGAGGTTGGCGTCGGGGTGAATGACCATCCCGCCGGGGGACGAGATACCTAATTGGTACATCTCACCTAGGTTAGCAGCCTTGCTACCGTAGTGGTCAGCATCTGCCGCGGTCAAGTCCAGTATGCTTACGACGTTTCCTTTGAACATGAAGCCTCCTTATGTAGTTCCATTATGTCGGGGGTGGCATACTTGTAGAGGGTCGGTAGGTTCCAGTATAGGTTGGCATTGAGTACCTTCTGAAGGTAGCCAGACATCCAAACCTTACTAAAGTACGACCCACTATTATGCTCAAGACCCCAACAAATGTCAATGAACATGAGCGGGGTAATCTCCCCTTCTTCCACCTTGCGTAGGGTGTCGGCGATGTTGGCCCATGTCTCGCCTCCGTAGCCCGACTTCTCAAAGGCCCGAAAGCCCTTGATAATATCGTAGAGCGCGGCGGTTCGGTTGACCTCTCGATGTGCATACCAAGCCTGCCACGCTACGCTCCGTCCGCTGTGATAGCTTGGTTGTTGGAGCAGGTTCATTAGGGCCTCGGGTATCTCGACCCCATTCTGACGGCGGCCCAGCAGGTGCCGGATTTCCCCACCGATTGCGAGGTCGGTGTACGCCTGGAACTGGGTACTTAACAGGTCAATCTTGGCCTGGAATAGGCCATTGTCCAGCCCATCCAGGTTCAGGTCGTATAAGAGGTAGAAGTCGGCGGCCTCTTGCTGGAGCTTGAGCTTAGTGTTCAGGCCCCAGACCGTTGAAGCTATACGCGGCTCGTCCGATTCATCATCCTCACAATCGCCACAGTTGCAGAAGGTACGTACTTCACTCTCGTCCCGTCGTAGGGTCAGCCGCCCCTTTTGCTCCGTTTGTATAGAGTTTCCGGTAGGAGTATAAATAGGAGGGCTGTCGGAAACTAGAGATGGTACAAGTGTGGGGTCGACACTTGCATATTTCGCCATCAGTTCCTTGAATGTCAGCAGCGGCGGTAGGTATAACGGCTTATCCGGCCCTGTCGTGTTATCAAACCAGATAGTCTCAACTTTACTAGGGTCTTGGTCAGCCATTATTCAATCCCCCTATTTAGATTACCCCCGGAAACTCTATACACTTTGCCTCTCAAGCGTAAATAGGGGCGTATTTCCGTCCACCACCGGGATAACTTCGTCGCATATGTCTCGAACATCGACAGCCTCCAATTTTGTTAATGCTTTTTCCAACGCCCGGTACAAGTCCCGGCGTGCGTAGATACGGGATAGGGGTTCGGCTTTGCCCGCTTTAACTAGCTGTTCACGACCCATCTTCGACCTCGGGTGCAAGGCCGTCCCAAATAACCGAGTCGGGATAGACCAAATCATCGGGGTATTCTTTGCGATAGGACATAAAGAACAGTATGTTCATACCCTTCTGCCCCCCCACGATGGCCGACTGTTGCACCGGCATTGGGATAGTCACCGTTGCGAACGGCTCATACCCTCTAGCTAGTGCTTCCTTCTCCACTGGACTTCCGTGCTGACATACTTTCGTGTCCCACATATTTAGGCACCCCACCCAGGTTTTTCGCACGCCTTAACTGCACGCTTGTATTCGTCCTCGGTAGCCTCCATCGGGTCTAAACTTTCGATTGAATCGAACTGTTCAAATGGTGAGGGGCACGAGCAACCCGAGTCTTGCGCCCAATATTGTTTGCCGGTGGTGACATCTTCCCAAGCCACTACCATATCAAACTCGTAGGACAAGTCAGGCTTGTTCGTTTCCTCGACTATTTTCAAGCCGAACTTTTCAGGGTTGTAGTAGATGTTCATGCTTACTCCTGTACTATGAATTTTTGGGGATAACCTTCACCCTTAACCATACCACGGCTGGCCAATCCTGTCAAGACCTCTGCTACCATCGTGCTTCCGCGCGAGGTGGTCTGGACTAGGTCGGAGGTCGTTTGGTTCGGGTGCAGGCGTAGCTGGGCCATGATGATGGCTTGGGTCGGGCCTACGTTCTGGTCCCGCGGCTCGAAGTAGAGTGGGTCAGGCTCCACCATCACCATTTTGGTAACACCAAGCCGGTTCTTACGACTCCGTTGCACCGCACAGGACAGCTTGACATAATGGTGTTCGTTGTCCTCGGCCTGGAGCATCCAGAATGACCGGGGCCACGCCTTCCACACGAACGACCCGAAGTAGGACTCGGCCCCTTGCTCCATGAACCGACCACCCTCATCCTTGACGGGGCGGTGGCTATGGTGCAGGAGAAGTACCGCCGAGCCGGTAAGGTACTGGTACTTGTTCATGTTACGAACGAAGTCACCACTCGGTTCATCCTTTACCATTGACCCAATGATGAGCGCGTAGATGGGGTCGAAGATGGTAAGGTGCGGCTTGACAATCGCCGCGAACTCCATCAGTTGAGCGAACCCCTTGTCCACGTTCATGGCCGCCAGCGGCATCGGCCAGTACCATAACCTGTCCTGGGGTACGGTGAACAGTTTCCCCATTGCCTGACCACGTTCCTGCAATTCTTCTATGTCCCCTTCCCCGGCCACGTATAGGACGCGGTTCGCTTCGGGGGAGGCGGTGAAGCCCAGGAAGTCATGGTTCCCCGCGATACAGGATGCTAACTGTTGCGCGATGATACTCTTACCCGCCTTGGGGTCGGCGAACAACATAACCTTGTCGCCTGTAGTAATGACGCCATCTATAAGGGGAGGACGCTCATCAATTTTCAGGGACAAGAGACGGGAGCTTTCGTATAGTTGTTCGCCGCCTTCGTCAGGCAAGCCATGCCCCCAACGTCAACCCCAAAAGCACTCCACCTGTGACGATAAACATACCAGTGATTACACCAGCAGTAAAGTCTCGTGTTGACATATTACCACCCCTCAAGGTTAAGTTCCGGGTCGGTCGGGCCGTGATTCCAGGCGTCCTTGAACGTTTCCTGTACGATGGCCTCGTCCAGTTGGTGTTGGGCGGAACAGGTGACGCAACTACACCGGGTACGCATGGTCTTGGCGGTTGGCCCGAACCGGCGTAAGGCTGTGGCGATGGCTTCCATCTGGTCGCGCCCTTGTGCAAAGTCATAGGTGCCGACGGCAGGCTCCAGTTCGACCAACAACTTGTCATCGTCCACCTGATATGCAAGGCCATCATCATACGTCAGCCAGACTCGGGTGTGGGCTGTGTTCGGGAGGGTGGCGGGGACTACGGACTGTAGCACGTTATAGTCCCCCGGTCGCCACGTGATGCCCGGCCCGGTCAACTGTGACCAGATACGGACGCGCCGCCCGATGTACTTGTTGAGTTCTTCTGCGAGTTGCTCAGAATTCATCCGCGAGTTCCTCCACTTCTTGTTCAAAGCTGGCGATACCCAACCATATGCGAAAGAAGTCTACACCCCAATCGCCTAACAGTTCAGGGTCTATCTCGTGATGGGCGGCGTTGACCTGTAACTTGGCGTCACGTAGGTGTTCCGCCGCCACCAAGAGCCGGTCACTCGGGTGCATTACGATTCCTCGACACGCGTGAACTCAAACCACCCCGCACTCTCAAATTTGTCGAGGTCATCGTCCACACCCGCATCAATCGCTAAAGCGACTATCTCCACCGCAAAATCTGGGGAGTTGGCTTCCACATGGTAGGTGGTGTGGGTGACTTGCTCATACTCTACATTGTAGGTAGGCATGTTACCACCCGCCGAGAGGGTTAGCCCCGCCTTCAGGTGGTGCTGTATCCTCGGGTTCGCCGGGGCCTACTTCGGGGTACACTTTACGGACGTACTTCTTGATGAAGGCGGAGATATGGGTCGTCATTGCCAGGTGTTTCTGTGCCTGGTCTTGGGTGTTGCGGACGGGGTTCAGGATAGAGTCGATACCGCAACCCACGGCAGGACTACACTTCCCCTCGATAAGCTCGCCCGACCGGGCAAAGATGCCGCATTCGGAACAGCGACCATTGGCCGCGGTTAGGCGGCGCATTAGTTCGGTTTGAGCGGACACGGTCAGGAAGATGGGGTGCGCGTCGGATGGGACAGGGTAGACGGCGACCGCTTCGCCGAGTTTGTTGGTTCGGATTAGGACGTGCATTAAGCACCTACCTTACGAAGATTCTTGGCGCGAAAGTCGAACGTCGTGGTACTCTTATCCCCTTGCTCGGGATAGAGAGCTTGCCCAAACTCTACGCCGTAACGGTCGTTGCGAAAATGGGTGACGACTCCACAACGTCCATAGATATAGAGTCCAAGGTGTACTACTTGTACAAAGTCGCCTACCTTGAATGTTGGCTCAACTGGAACGTCCACGTGCGGGTCGTAGGTGTACACGCCACCATCAAGACCCGTCAATGTGACCGTAGTTGGGGGGCGGCTGCGTCCTTGAGTAAAGTCCAGGTCTATGTTGTAGTGCATGTTAGATGGCCTCCAAATCGTCAGGGTAAAATGTGCCAGAGGTGTGGTTGTCGCGCACGACCCTTCCAAACTCCACCACTCTCATGTTGAAGTTAATCTTGGTGACGACTCCACGTTGGTTACGCCAGTCTTTACTATCGTAACAAGAGTCCACCTGAACGAGTGTGCCGACAGGGAACTTAGCCGCGGGTTCGGGACACTTCTCAGGGACGAACTTTATGGTGTGGCCTCCAGTGTTGGTCACTTCCACCCAGTTCACGTAGTTCCCGTCGTAGTGGAGTTGGATGTTGTAGTCTTTGGGCTTCATTATTCTCCTCGCTTGTTGCTACAGACTGTGCAACGGTAGTCTTGGTTGTTCGCCTTGGGTGCCAGGCTGTTGTGTACCCTCCGCCGGTACCCGTACGTCTTGTCCTGGTATGGGTGAAGGCAGGTACAGGATAGGATTCGTATCACGTTCCTCCACACAACTGCACCGATACATAGCACCGGCACAGAAGTGAAAATGTATAGAGTTTCCGGTGGTAGTATAAATAGGATTAACGTCCACTACCCCTCGTACTCCTTGACCAGGGCATCCATCGCCTTAACAACGGTGTCCAAGTCGGCTTCAGTTTGGGCGAGTTGAACCTGACTTTGCAACTCATTGGTTAGAGTGTTGAACGTCGACCGTGTCATTGCCGCCGTGGTAGGTTCCTTGTACCGCCCGAGTCGCTTCATCGTGCTAAGATTCACGTGCTGAATCTGCTCGTACTTGCGTAGAACCGTCTGGTCTTTCAACGGAATCAACGCAATGATTTGAGCCTGACTCATTTGCGTTGGTGCCTTCTTCGGGTGTGCCTCAGTGTGGCGTTGCTCGATATGTCGGGTGATTTGGTGCCGCCGATTAACTGCGACCATTACTCAAACGATACCGTGACGAATACCTTGGTCGCGCCTTCGGGCAGGGACTCTGGGAGTATGTAGAGTGACCCAAACATGTCCCCATTGTCCATCGACTTGGCCTCTAACCGGCGATAGTTGGGCGTCTCTTTGCCGATGGCGAACTCGCCTGATAGGGTACCTTTGCTCTCGTTGGTCTTGGTCATGTGTTCCTCCGTAGTGTCTGATTTGGGCTGTGGACAGTCTACCACATCAAGGTTAGTAGTGTCAACATCTACTACCCCGTGCTCACTATATTCGTGAACGCGAACGGCCATAAGTACGTGATTTCGTGAGCCATTAGCCTCATATTGACAGTATTCGCACGCTCCAGTTGCCATTAGAAGTACGTCCCAGCGTCAAGTAACGCTTGTACTCGTACTACTAATTCGGCTTGCTTGGCAGACGAGAACAACTTAAGCCCCAGCGGCCAACTCTCAGGTTTCTCAACCATGTTGGTGAGTAACTGAATGTGGCCGTCCGTAATCGGGTGGCCTATGAGCATTTTGTACACGCTATACGTGCCGCTCCCTTCTCCATTGAACCCTGTCTCGTTGTCAATTAGGACTACCCGTTGCCGACTGTCAACTAGCCAGTTCGCGTTGTGCCTGTCACGATGGTTGATAACCATGTCGAACAGGACAGCGTTGAGCAGGGATTTGGTTTGGAGGCCCTCGTAGTTCATGTGAGTCGAAATCCAGGCACTCCCGTTTTGGAGTCGTCGCCACTCCATAAACGAGTAACGTTTCTCTCCTTCCAGTCTCGCAACGGTGATTGGGACGAGGCGGCCAAACCCCATCCATTGAGCCAGTTCGTACGATTGTACGCTGGCGTCGTTTTCCTTGAGTCGCGAACGCTTCTTGAGGGCGAACCGACCCGAGGCGAACTTAACTTTGGATGTGGACGACGCGCCACTATACAGCCTTTCTTCCATATAGGGAGCGTATCTCAGCTCCCGTTCAACGTCGTTCATACGGACACTGGACGCAACAGGAACAAAGAATGACTATGGCCCCGTTTGTGTTTCCGGTCGCAGAGTGGTTTCCAGCATCCCTCGCACCGAATGGCGGTGTTTCGGGAGCAGGCTATGCAGGGGGCAATCCGGCTTGGTAGACGCATAAAAGGCTCCTAATGGTCAGATTTTACGACCTTGAGTATCGGATATGGGCCTATGGTAGGCCAGTCTAGTGCCCACGCTTGTACGTGGTCAACTCCATTCAGGAAGAAATCGCCAGCTTTGGCCGGACGTTTCTCGCCGGTGGGTTCCAGCGTCAACACGTTGAACGTGTACTGAGGTTTGACCTCGCGGAAGTATCGCAACCACTCATGCACCTGGTTATTTTGGCGACGGACAATTTCGCCCTTCATCAGCAAAACCCATTGAGCATCATTAGTCGCGTCTATTCCACAACTGACAAGCTCCAGTTCCTTCCCGTCTACGACGGTCTTAATTATGGTAGGTTCCATCCGCGACCTCCTGTTGATAGGCGTAGTTTGCCGTCTGTCCCTTGAGTCGATGCGTGAAGATGGCAAGCTCGTCAAGGTATAGCTTGAACAACTCAAAATCGGCTTGCAGGAATAGGTCTTGGATTTGGGCAAACACGGAGCGGACTTCGATTTCATCCTCGCCATGACGCTGGGACGAGAATACGGACTCGATTCGTTCCTCCGCGACCAGTTGGTACCAGCCACGTTTGTCGTCCATCATGTCCCAACGGCGGACAAACTCTTTGTACGCGTTTACGGCGGATTGGGCTGGGTTAAGGCCCTCGCCAGGATAATTGGTCTTTGGTTCAGTCACGTAACCTCTCCGAGCGTCTAAATTTGGCTTCTACGCTCGCCCCAGCGCGGCACACAAACGCGCTGAGACGAAGTTAGAAACTTCGCGGAGCGAACCTAGGCAAGCCACGACTCCCCAATTTGGCAGGCTTGGATATCTTGTTCCGTGTGTGGTTGAGGCGCGCTTCGATTCCACTCGTTAGTGGCGTAGCTAGCCCATTTTGCTTTTCCGGGGCAGGCAGCTTGCGCGTCCTCTAGAGTCGCGAACACACCAATGATGTGAGTACTTGACTCAGACCAGTTTACATAGGTTTCGTAGGCTACGTAGACAGTCATAGTCTAGAAGCCTCGCGGAGCGAGTGTCAGACCAGGCAGGGGAACTAGGTCAACCTGATACGTGTCCCAGGACGTGATGACGCGGGTATATTCCAGGTCGTAGTCGTAGCAATCGCCGTGGCCCGAGCTATCCCCGTGTAGGGTTATTGTGCGCCAGGAGTGACATGAGAACGCGCAGGTTAGACATTCGTATCGCATAATTGTACCTCAACTGATTCGGTATCTTCGTCAACGGATATGGCATCCGACTCGTCCACATCAACTTCCAACGCGGCGGCCTCGGAGCCAGCTTCAACCTCGTAGGTGCGCCAAATTCGGCCTATGGTCGTAACGCGAAATCTAGGCATATTAGTCACCATCCTCGTATAACGTTATATGTGCGTCGAAGCAGGCCAAGAGCGTGGTCTTGTTACGCCCCGCCCAAAGCTGACCACACTTGCAGGTCAACTCGTAGGACACGCCATTGTTAGCTACGGCTCGGAAGCCATGCGGGTTGCGCGGCGGAGCCGCAGTAGGTTCACTCGGGCCATAGATTCGCTCTAGAGTGCGTTGGGCTTTTTCGGCGTCGGTCATGTGTGCACCTCGTTACGTCTGGTTTGGGGTCGGCCTATAGCCTAACACAGGGTTGGCTTAGTGGTCAAGGTCTGAGACTGAGTTAGTCGCCGTGGGGGCGTCTGCGTATATGGGCCTATAACGCACCTAATTGACGCAATGCGTCCCGATTTTGGGCTATGGCGCGGCGGGCAAGGAACCGGACATGCTCTTGTTCGCGTTGCTCGTCTGTGAGCACGTAGGCTCGATAGGGTACAGCGTTCCACGATACGTGAGAAAGCCAGTTAGCCCACGCCGCGCGTCGTGCTTGGTTGCGTGATGGGGACGAGACAATAGCGTGTGCGAGGACTTCTTCGGACGGAATCCACGCCTGCACATTTGTATGTCTTGGGTACGCCTCCACGTACCCGACCCCGTCGATTGCGTAGTGGAAAATTAGGTACTCTTTCATGCGCGCGCCTCTGCCAACAAGACCGGTAGTATAAAACTTACGGTCACGATAGTAAGCATGATGCATGTCCAAGCGATGTCGCGCCTATGTTCATGCTTGTCTTTACGCACTTCGTGTAATGTGCTCATAGGAGCGGGAGAACCAGGAACCAGAGTTTGCCCAGGCTCAAGCCTCCCGCGAAGCCGATTCCCATGAGTGTGAACGTGTAAATAAGCATGTTAGTTTCCTCCTGCGTGATAGTCTGGACATTCCCCGCCCAGGGGACAGTTGTTGGGTACCCACCCGTTGCCAACCCAGCACACAATCTTGGTCGGGGTGACGGCGGCAGTCATTCCGCTATTTGCGTGGGTAGTGCACGGTTGGTCCTGGATAGAGTACTTGCGTAGGCAATTAGCAGATATAGATGCTTAAAAGGGCGCGAGCAATGTACCAACTCGGATCTCAAGCCCATTGGACTTGCCCTGGCTATGCTTGTCGTTGGGGTCACGATGACGACAGGGAACCGTAACGAAACGGACGAGAGCAGTGCCATGTGGTTCAGGTCGACCTTTCTCAAAGAGCTAAACACCATTGCTAATCTTCGGGGATAGCCAGGGAATGGAGAAGCGGCCACTATAAAGATCTTGCCTATAATACACAGGATG
>SDBT01016277.1_pt1 | contig 11774 bp, 11 predicted proteins | sample 2277101 | NCBI WGS metagenome assembly SDBT01 (sample SAMN10404973, study PRJNA504765) | marine sediment metagenome | isolation source: marine sediment core GS10_PC15, 103 cmbsf | place: Arctic Ocean: Southern Knipovich Ridge | collected 2010
TTGCAACCTATTTTAAAAGAACAGCGTATTAAACGCGATTACTCGGGGATGGTAAATGAAGCATTTAACTTAATTAGTCAGGAGGTGGCATTGAGTGTACCTTGTACATAGTGAAAAAAAAGACTTTATAAACTCAGTCTCCGATGGACACGTGTACAAAATTGGATAAAAAGTCTTGATGCGGCCAGAATCGAAGACAAATAAGGAATAAATTGAGATTTCACCTATGGGTTATGGGAAATAGCAGCGGATTACTGATATAACTGTCTATTTATGAGGAAGTATAGGATGGTCAAGTTAGATAGATTAGCGAATCCTGTCAAAGACCCTATAAAAATGAATATAATGCAGAAAGTCTCAAAGACAGTAAAAATTTGTACCCTGATCAACATTTAGAAGAATTAGTAAAGAGGAGTTTTGTGCAATGTACTAATACAAAGTCTAATACTATTAATATTTTTAAAATTAACAGGGGGGATTGTGATATTGAAGAAACCTTTTCCCACCTGTTCCTCCACTCATTATACAATGTGAATCTATTCTCACTCTGATTCGAAATAAGGACTTGTCCATCGTTCATTAATCTAAGAAGTCGATCAAGCTTGGTTCTAGTTATAGATATATCATTGAAGTCCTTCAGCTTGTTATTGAGTTTGTTGAAAAGAATTTTGAAAGTATAATTTTCTTCAGGATTTAATTGCTGTAAATAACTCGTAATAAACCTAATTTCACTCTTAGAGAGAGATCTAAAAATACGATTATTTTCGATGTAATTCTTCATCTCTTCAGATCCGATAAAAGCAGCAACAATAAGGAAAAGAAGACCTGCAATTAGTACTGTGATGATTAGCTCCCATGAAGGTAATTGTTTGTTAAAAACAAGAAAAACTAACAATAAAATTGATCCACCACTTGAAAGAGAATGATACAACTTGTCGCTCATGAATTTTCACCAAAATCGAAATAAATTTTTCACATTTGATACAATACAATACAATAATTGATTACGAATGAAGATTATATATTCATGAAAAAAAGCATGTTGAAGACAAGGAATTTAAAATGATTTAATGATCGTAGCCTTTCGTTGGGGGATTTCACATACATTTCAGATCAATCTCCCGTAATTAATTTCAGTTATTTTTTCGATTAGTAAGAGACTCCTACATAGCTTTATAAAGGTAAAATGGACAAAAATGGGGCAGACTACATTCTTTTGAATTGAATTGCAACAAAACAAAAAACGGAGGTTGGAATTAAAGTTGCCAATTGAAATTAGGATTTTTAAAGAAGCAATTGATGTAATTAGTAAAATTTGGAATGGATTTAAGAAGATAACAAATATTCCTCCCGAGAGTAGAAAATTTTATCGAGAACAGTTTAGAGAAACACTAACACTAATAGACTCAGCTCTTGTAATGATGATAGTAAGGTTAGGTGACCTATTAGCTCTAGCAAAAGAAGATGAAAGAAAAGAATTTTCAAAAGAGGTCGGAAGGCTTGACAATGTTGGCGAATGGATAAAAATCGAACGTGAATTCCGCATATGCAGAAATCTAAGGATCGCAAAGAGTGAAATGCGTGGAATCATTGATGAATTCAAAATAAATGTTTCAGTGAGCAATAAAGACCTTTTTGAGGAATCTTTTGGCAAGATTTTTGCACTTGAAGAGGAATTAGGGTACTATATTGGCGATTCTCTAAAGAACCTATCAGTAATGAAAGACATGCCACTGGGATCGGAGGAAGATTTAGATAAAGTAGTAGAAGAGATTACAAAATTCAGAAATTTCTTGAAAACTGAACGAGATGAATTAATCCAGCTTGAAATTGAAATTATAAAGAATATTTAGCTGAATTTACTGATAGGAGGAATAAAAAGAGAATGAAAAAAGCAATTCTTATAATACATGGTGTAGGTCATCATGGGAATCGTTATGCCGATAACATGATTGAGATGTTAAAGAAGAGGTATGAAAAAATGGGAGGTAACTCGACCGATTTAATTGCTGAACCTGTTGTCTGGAGTCCACTGATCGAACAAACAGAAAAGACACTCTGGGAGAATATGACAAAAACAGGGGCAGAGATGGATTTCACTCGGCTTCGAAGATTTATAATTAATTTCATGGGTGAAGCTATCGCATACCAACCAGTAGAAGGGAGAAAGGATCTGTATGATAAAATACATAATGAAATCAAAAGCATCCTCAAGAAATTAGCTAGAAATGATAAAGCTGGGCCTAACGCACCGTTATGTGTGATAGCTCACAGCTTAGGATCGGTAATAATGAGCAATTTCATTTGGGATCTGCAGGAAAATCCTGATGGTGAAACTCCGTTAGAAAGGGGAGAGACTTTCAAATGGTTTTTTACGATGGGTAGTCCATTAGCTATTTGGAATCTACGATTTTCAAACTTTGGCACACCTATTTCAACTGAAAACTGGATAAACTTTTACGATAAGGATGATATTTTTGGTTACCCTCTTAGCAATCTGAATAAAGAATATAATAAGCGAGTAATCGATAAAGAGATTGATGTGGGTAATATCCTTGTCAATTGGAATCCACTATCACATATGTGTTATTGGACAGATGGGGACGTGATAAACACCGTAGTAGATTATTTAATAAAAGAATGAATATATAATGACTTGGTTATCGCTAGTTCAATACCTATTACTGTATTTCACTTAAATACTCAAATATTAGGTTTTTTTCTATCTTATTTCTTACAAAGGGAAAGAAAACGGATTTACTCTTGTTGAGATTTGATGACTAACATCTGACGAGTAAGATGAGCAAAAATATCAGTTATAACGCGTTTATCAGAAGGAGTGGTTTCAAAATAAGAAAAGTGAAGGTTATCAGCGACAGACTGGACTTGATGAGTGGGAATAGCATCGGAGGCTGTAATGAAACCGACTAAAACAGTAGGAATATGAAAAGGGAAGTGAATTTTGATTTCTTTAGGCAAACCAACAACTGCAGTAGTATAGGAGTGTAAATCACACTTGTCAAAAGAAACGATGATGCCATTAGCTCCCCGATAGGAAGGTGTACTGGGTAAAGAATTACTCACTCCTTGATAAGACACAGGATTAAGAGGGAAATCAAATGAAGGTAAAATAGTACTGACGAGAAGGAGTTTAACAAAGACATCATCAACCTGAATACGGTGAGATAAAATGTCTACTCCGACCTCTAATTTTTCAGAGGGTAGAGATTTGTGCCCAGTTAAGGTGTGAATCATTTGCTGAATTTGATGGAGAGGAGTGCCGACAAAGGTGATTTTAAAAACAGGTTCGTAAGTATAGGACATATGAAGATTCATAAGAAGAAAAAACAAAGATATTAATAAGATCCTAATATTTCAGTTTTCACGCATCTCCTCCTCGAAAACACCCGTGAGGAAATATTTCTTGAAGTACAAAACGCAAAAACCACCTACTAATACATACTAATTCATCGAAAAAAGAGATGTGAATATGGGGAAAAAAGATAAACAACACTACATATCTCAAAGTTACTTAAGGAACTTTTCTGATGATATGGTCAAGTATTTATTCATCAGAGAATCCTTGACTTCTAAAGAGAGGAAAAAATTCAAAGAGAAAATGAAAATTCACTTTTATGATATTGAAAATACTTTTTTTGATTATTGGAATATTAAATCATTAGGAAGAGTCGATCACTATTTATTCCCAAGCGTTGATACTATCGTTAAAAAAACTGAAAATAATTTGCACTTATTAAGGGAAATAATAGAAAATAGATCAGAGGATTTTTTATATCAGAATAATAATCAAGAAACATTATGGGAAATAGCTAATTGCTTTAGAGCTAAATGTATTACTTTTCGATGGGCAGCACAAGAAATTAATTCCCTATATACTGGGAAAATCATAAGTAAAGATACATCAAGAATAGAAGGATCAGTTGAATATACTGAAGTAGCTGCAGAATTGTTTCAAACAATGAATCTTACAGATGACCCTGAAATATTATTACCTTTATTTTTGAAATCATTTAAAATCATAATTCCAAAAAAAATGGTGAATGAAAATTTAGAAGATTCCTTTCTAAAGCTGGATGAAAACCAAAAAAAAGAATTTTTTGTATCATTAAAGAAGCAATTCAATATTCAGATAGAACCTATGATTCCTCGAACAGTATATCCAATTTTAATAGAGAATAAAACTTCTATGCCGTTTATAACAGGTGATGATTGTGTTCCTAAAGGAGAAGTCGTTTTAAATAATATTTCTACGACTATTATTAGTTATCATTTTCCAATAGCACCTGATTTAGCAATAATGTTCTTAGAAAAGAAAGAATTCCAAAAACATATCGCTAGAACAATTACTAGTGAATATGAGGTTTATAACCAAAATAGATTGATATTTAATTGTTCTCAGTATTATCTTTTTTCAAATGAAACAAGATCATTACGAGTAACAACATTAAATCCAAAAGAAAAAACAGATTTTTATAAAATAATTAGAAATAGTACATAAAATTAGGATTCTTGATTTGAAACAATATCTACCTTCAAACCACTAATTTTGAATTATTCTAATCAAAAATGATTAGAAATCTTACAAAACACATTTTTTAGAAGTGCTACAAGAACTCCAAGATATCTACTTTCGGATCTAATCGTCTAAACAGCGTTGAAATAAATGAAAATTAATAAGAGGTCGAGAGAGAACCACACTGTCAGCAATTTGATCCTGTAGTAATTGATGAGTTTTTGTAAACCAATTCTCGATAAATAATGCTTTGAATTTTGAGTCTAACAAGGGAAAATGGTTATTGAAAGATTTTGGACGATAAATGAGGGGGTAATACTCTGTCAATAACGTCTTTTGGAGCTGATTATCACTCGATTGATAGAAGCTTTTGCGAAGACACTTGCTTAGATGAGAAGCATGTCTGCGATAAGCAACGCGAAAATTGAACCATCGGTTATTGTATTGTATCTCGTTTGAAAAAATTGCATTTTCAATTACTACATCTCTCAATTTAATTAACGTCTGAGCATAAGGTACAAAATAGGCGAGTTTATTATCATCAAATAATTGACGAAAGTGGTTGCCCTGAAGCTGCTGGTTAGCAATCATAACAGCCAACTCTAAACGAGCAATCAGACGGCCAACCTTTTCTAGACTTAATTGTGAGGCGAGATCAAGCTCCTGACCTTGTTGATCGTGAAAAAGGGGAACAGAATTAAAATCAAACCCTGTTTTTGCATTGATAACAAATAACCGATAACGTAGTAGACGATGGGTACAATTCAGTGCACTATTAAAAGATGTGTATCCGCCCATAAAATCCATTGGTCGTCTGTTTGCTTTGTTGATACGAGTGGCATAAGTCTGGTTAATAAGAACATTTAAGAGGGGAGAGATAGAATTTTGAGGAAACATCGGCAGTTAAATCTTTATTTTGGTAGTAAGATTTGTACCCGATTGGGAAGTACAAAATTGGAAGTTGAAAGCGATTGAATTTTAAAACAAGACAAAAAAAACTTTTATAGTGAATTTACACGGAATTATAAATAAGGAATTATTCCCATATAAAAATAATTTAGGAATATTAAAAATAACTCCTTAGAAGACCTTAATACAGCAATAAAGAAGTTTGATATTGTTTTCAGGATTTTAATGAAAACCTCCTAAAATAGCATATTATAGGATTTGTTTATTAGGAAATCAATATATCATGAGTCTGAATGGAATTATTGAATGTAAGCTCAGGGGGTATTGCATTTAAAAGATAATGAAGAAATATTGGGTGTAGTTAATCCGATCTCAGAAAATTCAACTCTAACCTTACATAATACCTTGAATCGTGATAATTTTGAAAAATTAGATGAGATAACATATAAAATAGCTTTTCCAGAAAAGATAAATTTAGTAAAAGAAGACTTAAAGATTTTTGACCCTTTTAAGGCAATTATTGATTCAAAAGATCCTAATAATCTTCTTATTACCATAAAATTTACTGTGCCAGGAAATCCTGATTTTATTATGAATCAGCTTCTGGATTGGATAAAGTTCATTACCCATAGAGAAGCAAAAATAGTGACGAGTTCATTGCTTGAAAAATTTAAAGAAAATCCAAACTATGAAAAATCTGAAAAATATTTAAGTTATGGTAATCCTTTAAAAAGGCCAATTACGATTCTGACTCCTCCACACTTTCTAGCATTATCGTTACTGACTCTAAAGGATTTAAGGCTAGATCAGTATAACTTTTTTATGCGTTGTTTAGCATTATATAATAAAGCGACAACAGCCATGGAGATAGATCATAGCATTTCTTACTTATTATTTATTCAAGTTATAGAAACAATTTCTTTGGTGTATTCTGACATTAAAATTATTTTTAATGATTATACCAATGCAGAGAAAATTAGAGAGCTAACCAAAGCAAAACTGAATGAAGAAGATCAAAAGAAACTTGAAAAAATACTGCTTACTAATTTCGGTATCAAGAGGAAGTTTATAGACACGTTTATTAGGTTCTTACCATCAGATTTTGGAATGAAAGAACCTTCTAGCATTGATTATGATGTTATGGTAGAGAAAGCATTAAAAAATCTACTTTCAAAACTATATGATCTTAGGAGTCAATATGTTCATGCAGGACATCAATTTCCTTCCCCTCCATCTTATTTTAGAAAAAACCCATTTGTTTATTTTAACGAATACACAGATGGGGGAAATTATAGAAAAAATAAAGATGGATCTATTAGAATTTCGAAGACAATTTCCTTGAGATGGTTGGAAGGTGCAGTTAATACTATATTGAAAGAATTATTAGAACACATGTTAAAAAATAATGAAAACGAAGAAGATAAGTCAAGATTCAAGAAAAAGGATAGTATCATTTATGATCCAAGCATTTTGCGTGTGAATATGAAACAAGATTCTCCAATCGCTAAAGATCCTCATTTTAAAGTAATAAGATCCTCTGATGTTAAACTATAAGTAATTAAGGTTAGTATTATGGATGCCATCACTTTTCTAAATAGCAGTTATGACACAAAACGAAAATTGATAAGCTCAAATCAAATATTTCAAATTATATCAATTGAAGAATTAGTAAAGATTTTAGTAAAGGAGCGTAATATCCATATTTTTTCTTCTCTAACCAGTATCTTAACAAACACCGAAGAAATCCAAAAAAATTTTAATTTCATACCTCTAATACGAATGATTCAAAATGATGAAATAAAAAATGAAAGAAAATTCTCGTTTATTTCAATTATTATTGGGGTTTTATATCGGAGAAAAGATCTTGATGTAAGAGAGAAAGAAAAAAAAGAATTGATTACTATACTAAGAGAAATAAATTATCCGCTATTGAAAGCGTATGCAGTTTTACAGGATAATTTAAACAAAATTTTTACTCCAGATGAAATTAAATGCATTTATGGTGAATCAGAAAATTTGAATCTCTTCTCTATGAGTTTAGCTGATAGAAGAGATTTAATTGTCAATACAATTGACTTTTTATATAATATTCCATCTTCCAATCCAGGTAGTAGTGAAACTCAGTCAACAACTATATTTGAAGGTGAATCGGGTCCTAGTTATGAATGGTTTCTTGCAAATAGTTTAAAAGGAACTTTCAGCAAGAAAGAATATTATAAACCTAAAAAAATGACCTTACTACTTGAAGCGATATTATCTTCTAATTATTTCCCATTAGGAAAACCAACTGTAGGTTCTAGTCTTCAAGACCTTTATTCTACATTCATTGAAGTTGAAAATTTGTTATTTAATGCTTATTCAAAGCATCGCGATCATGCTTTTCATTCATTTCATGTTTTTTTACTTGGATTGAACTTTTTAACCCTTCGACATGAACTATTTCGTTTTACAGACAAATATCATCGTGAAGAGTTCCTATGTTGGGTGATGACATCTTTTTTTCATGATATAGGTTATGGTATTCAACAAATTGATAAAATTACAGAAAAAATTGATAAACAGCTAAAAGGTTTTGGTGAAGTAATAAGACCAGAATTTAAGATTTCTGAATCTTTACGTCTTTTTGGAGAACAGATATTGAAATATATGAATAATATTTTGATAGAAACAAAAGATAAGGAAGATCATGAATTATCAATATATTCATCTTTATTAGAATCTTGGGAAAATCGAGATCATGGAATTATGAGTGCCATGATTATGTTAAAGAAAGTAAATGAATATATCGTTAATGAACCTCATTTTACAACTGATTACAATTCGATAAAATGGGCAAATGTTTTTTTAAGAGCCGCTCTAGCCATAACAATTCATACTATGCCTAAAGAAAGAAGATGGAAAATAAATGTAGATAAAACTCTTGCAAATAGAAACATTTTTCCTTTTATCCACGAACCACTATTTTTTGCATTTTTGCTCACACTTCTCGATACTATTGAATACTTGAATCGTCCTAGATTTGTAACCTCTGATGATGGAATTGGAACTGTTCCTGTTAAAGATGTGAATTTAAACTTGAGTATAAAATGTAACTTTACCTTGAAGAAATATCTTCTAATAGATATAGAGATTTTATACTCTGATATAGAATATCTTGAGCTTATTAAAATTGCAAAAAACATGTATCATAGATTGCAACACTTCTGTTCTGATTCATGGGGTGTGAAAATAACGTTAAAAACTGACAAGGATTGGCTTAATGAGAATTTTATCGAAATGAAAAATTTAGATCTTTTACCATACAAACCAGAAGTCAATTTAATCCTATTCAGAACAGAGATTGAGGAATTTCTATCAATTTTCGAATCGAAGATTGAAGAATATAAAAATTTTGAACTAGAATTATATAAAGCATTTTTTAAAAAATCAACATTACTTTTGAACATTGACCCAAATATTATATTAAAGCCAGTCACAAGAGATTATGATACTTTGATGGTGAAACACTTTATTAAACAAATGGATGACGAAAGGACCTATGGATTATTAACAGATTATTTCAATTTAGAAGAAATCGATTCATTTATACCAGCAAATATGAGTATGCAGCTTCTTGATTATATAAGAATGAAGAAAAGGATATATTAAGGAATTACAGATTAACTTCTATCTAATAAACGATTCCATTTGTTATCACCTGTATTAATCTAGTCGAAAATTCCTTTCAGGAAAAATACTTGGATAAAAACAACAAAATATTCAATTTAAAAGGAGAACGAAATGAAATGTTTGAATTTTTAAACGATTACATAGGAGAAATAATTACGGGATTATTTACGGTAGGAGCAGGGTTAATTGTTTGGTATTTAGCGGATAGAACTGTGAATAAATTTCAAAGAAAAAAAGAAACAATAACTATACGAGAAAAATTAGAAAATCTATCAAATGAAGTCTCTAAGGAATATAGAAAGACAAGTGATTTACTTTCAGAATGGAATAAAGTTATAAAAAAGAATTCCTCATCCGAGAAAGAAAAAACACTTGATTTAGAGGATAAAATATACGATATAAGTAGAGAGTTACGATTTTCATTGATCAATTTACAGGCTAGAGTTACGTTGTGGATTGAGTTATCGACAGAGGATATCAGCTTGATTAAAAATTCAATTCTTAAAATCTTTGAGATTATGAGCAGTTATTTTATCAGCATTGATAATTCTTCAGCTATTGATGAAATTCTATTGAAAGAATTTGAGAAGTTAGCATCAGAACTTTTGGGAGAGAAATTAACCAATATAATTATTGGAAATAAAATGATGTTATAATTATTGGGGAATTTGAAAGACTTAATAGTATATTTACCCTTAATTTTATATAACAGAGTTAAACTAAATCGGAGTATCACTACTCCGACTCGTCTTCAGAACCGTGCGTGCGCCTTTCAACGCACACGGCTCCTCTGAATTGTGGCCTTTGTCAATAGCACCACCAAATAGCTTATAGTATCTAGTTGAACGACGAGACCAGTAAACTGAACTGTTTGAATTGTAAGGACTTTCAATTCCTCTGATCTTAATATGTCGTCTAATCCGCTGGTCACTGTATCTCCGTAGGGTTAGTTTATCGCTCGTACTGAACCGCCATTGGGAGGTATGAAGCCAATACTTCCTTGCAATCCATTTCTTTGACTTATTTGGATGTCGTCGTATAGCCCATGCCCAGAGCCGGTCGAAAAGAATAGCATCTAGTTTATTAAATGTTTTCCTTGAAACCACAGTCCGATAATAGCTTGTCCATCCACGAATGATTGGATTCAAAACTTTGATCAATTGTTCTTGTGTCGAGCTTTTATGATTCTGGATGACAGAGCGTACCGCTAGAAGATGTCTTCTTACAGTTTGTTTGCTAGGAGTTATTATTGTTTTAAAGCCTAACAAGCCTCCACGAGTAGTCTTTCCCGAATGGGTTTTTCCTACCGAGAATTGGCGCACTGCAAACCCCAGAAAATCAAAACCCGCTCTTCCATCCTGTTTCTGGAGGGTGTGAGCTATCCGAGTCTTTTCTTGGTTCAGTTCTAACCCCAACGGGGCTAACCATTCCTCCAAGATGTGTTTGGCTCGGATTATTACCTCCAAATTTGGGTGAAGTACTACAAAGTCGTCAGCGTAGCGGATCAGTCGTGGGCACTGCGACTTCGGAAATGATGCTTGAAGCACAGCTTCCATTCCGTGTAACGCAATATTTGCCAATAGGGGTGAAATTACCCCACCTTGGGGTGTACCACGTTTCATCGGAAATAAATTCTTCCCATCTAAGATACCTGCTTGTAACCACGCTTTAATTGCTTGACGTAGTTAAGTTCATACAAGCGAGCATGAAAATATGGTAGTAAAACTAATAATTAATAAGGTTTAAATTAAATGAAAAATCATAATAGACTTTAGGATTCGGAATCGAAAAAACAAGCAATCGGAATCGAAAGAATTTAGTAGTCAAGAGAGGGAACTATCAAGCTTTTATAGTTGAAAAATAAATAATAAGTAGCTATTCATTTTACCCAAGCTTCCATAAAATCAGCAATTAATCGTGAAACATGATATTGTAGATCACCAGAACAATACGATAGGATGAAATCTGCTCGTGGATCTAATTTTTCTTCGCTAAACCATTGTAATAATCGAATAATTGGAATTAACATCAATAGTTGGGACTGTGGAAACATATCGATATCTGGTATGAACACTACTTTTGGGTGACAATTAAAATGATGTTCCTCAGGATCATGGATAAATCTAAGAGTATCTTTTGGTGTCACCACTATAATAGTGCTATCATTCTCTTGAGTAAAGGATGTCAAAGGATAGTTACGAGGTTGTTCGATCATATTCTCCCACTGATTGTTAAAAATAGAGTACAGGTCTCGTTCACGTAATCCATTTGGGACAAATACTAAAAAACGACCATATTTAGGATTAAGGTGTCGAAAGTATAGGAAAATATTCTCAGTGGTCTCTTTGCGATTGTTAGTAGTGATTATTACTTTTGGGAAATTTGAAAGTTCTTCAATTAAATAAGGTATTCGTCTATAATAAAGGGAACGTCGCTTTTGATAGGGACTTCCAAGAAAATTACCAATCGACCAGTTAGATGAATATTTTTGCGATTGGCTTTCAAGTTAAGGCCGTTCAAAATACAACAAAGCCCTCTCATTATATAATTGGGTTAAAGGTAAAGTTAGCTGTCGATCCATTATTCATCCAATATTAATTACATCTATAGTATTTATAATAGAAAAATAATTATCAGTTCTTCCTTCTGATTCGTCTCTATT
>SDBT01016278.1_pt1 | contig 11773 bp, 7 predicted proteins | sample 2277101 | NCBI WGS metagenome assembly SDBT01 (sample SAMN10404973, study PRJNA504765) | marine sediment metagenome | isolation source: marine sediment core GS10_PC15, 103 cmbsf | place: Arctic Ocean: Southern Knipovich Ridge | collected 2010
ACCGTCCTGATCCTGATCGGCATGGTCGAGTTCTACGCCATGGCGCGCACGCGCGGGCTGGCGCCGTACAGCTTCATAGGAACCTCGTGCGCTCTCGCAATCTGCGTTCTGGCGTGGATCGGCCGTCCGCTGAGCATGCTCTACTCGCTCGCGGCGTGCACTATAATCGTTTGCACCATCGCCATGACGCGCAACGCGCGCGACGCGATCGCCAACATCTCGGTCACGGTATTCGGAATCATCTACGTCGGCTGGCTGTGCAGCCACATAATCTCGCTCCGCATGCTCTCGCTCGACGGGGGAGGCGCAAACGTCAACTTCGGCGGCGCCGGATATGTTATAATGTTGTTGATGCTGCTGTGGGGGGGCGACAGCGGCGCGTTTTTTGTCGGAACCGCCTGGGGAAAGCATAAGCTCATCCCCACCGTCAGCCCGAACAAGACGGTGGAGGGGGCGCTCGGCGGCCTGGTCCTCGCGCTCATAACCTCGATGCTCCTCAGGGACACCGGCTTGTTGCTCGACAACATGGGCGTGGCGCTGTTCCCTGATTTCGGCGTGGGCGGCTATTTGCTGGTTGCGGTCGGAGTCACCGTCGCCGGCCAGATCGGCGACCTTTGTGAATCGTACTTGAAGCGCGACGCCGGGCTCAAGGACACGGGGAACCTGCTTCCCGGCCACGGCGGCTTTCTCGACAGATTCGACAGCCTGGCCTTCGCGGCCCCGCTGCTCTATTTTTTCCTGAAATTCGTGAACCCCTAGACCCCGAAAAAGCTTTAGAGGGAGACAAAGCGATGTGTATCGAATGTAAAGAACGAATCGACTCGATCCGCCAAAACGTCACCGAAGTCAGTGACTGTCTTTGACCCCGCTTCCGTGCGGCAAAAAATAGAAACCCTTGAAAAAAAGTCGGGCGAACCGGACTTCTGGAACAACTCCGACTCGGCGCAGCAAACGCTCAGGAAACTCAGCTCGCTCAAAACATCGCTGCAGGAAGTCGAGGAACTCGACAGTCGTCACAACGAGCTCGCCGAGCTCATCGAGCTTACCGAACTCGAGGACGACGAATCGCTCGAATCCGAGATCAGGGCCGGCCTCGACGAACTCGAGGAATCGGTCGCCGAATGGTCGCGCCGCAGCATGCTCAGCGGCGAAACGGACGCGAACAACGCCATCGTAACGGTCCATTCCGGAGCCGGAGGCACCGAATCGTGCGACTGGGCCTCGATGCTGCTCCGCATGTACCTGAGATGGGCGGAGCGGCGCGGTTACGAAACCGAGATAATCGATTCGCTCGACGGCGACGAAGCCGGCATAAAGAGCGCCACCTTTACCGTCAGCGGCCCATACGCGTTTGGATACCTCAAGAGCGAGACGGGCGTCCACCGCCTCGTGCGCATATCGCCCTTCGACGCGAACAAGCGGCGTCATACTTCATTCGCCTCGGTCGAGACGCTGGCCGAGGTCGAAGACGATATCGTCGTCGAAATCAACGACGCCGACCTTCGCGTGGACACCTACCGGGCCAGCGGGGCCGGCGGTCAGCACGTGAACAAGACGAGCTCGGCCGTCAGGATCACGCACGAGCCGACGGGCATCGTCGTGCAATGCCAGAGCGAGAGGTCGCAGCACAAGAACAGGGCGTCGGCCATGAAGTTGCTCCGCGCCAAGCTCTATAGCCGGTACGAGAAAGAGCGGCAGGCCGAGCTGGCCGCCCAAAGGGGAAAGCAGGAAGAAATCTCGTGGGGAAGCCAGATACGGTCGTACGTGATGCAGCCGTATCAGATGGTCAAGGACCACAGAACCGACGTCGAGACCGGCAACATCAGCGCCGTGCTCGACGGCGACATCGACTCATTTGTCACCGCCTACCTGCAAATGCGGTTCGCGGCCGAGGCGGGCGACTCGGACTGACATCGACCCGCCGGGACCAGCGGAAATCAAACGTTTTTCCTCCCTTGACACCCCTGTCACGGGACACTATAATGGCTCGAACCAAACCGCCGAAAGGTGTTATCCCAGATGGAAGAGAAGATGGAAGAGAAGCAGGATCTTTACAGCCAGCGCCTCGAAAAACTCGCCCGAATACGCGAGACGGGGCAGGAACCGTTCAAATATTCATATCCCCGGACGCACGCCGTCCAGGAGGCCCTGGAGGCGTACGAAGCCCTCGTTGCGGGCAAGGCGGACGATGAAAAAAGCGGTGAAGACACCCTCCCGGTGCAACTCGCGGGCAGGGTGCGCGCCATGCGCTACCATGGCAAGACGACCTTCGCCGATCTCGACGACGAGACGGGCAAAATCCAGATCTTCCTGGGCAAGAAAGATCTCGGCGACGAAAAGCACGAATTCGTAACCAAACTGCTGAACATAGGCGACTTCATCGGCGTCGAAGGCGAAGTGTTCACCACGCGCACGGGCCAGCCAACCGTGAGGGTGCGCGACTTCTCGCTCCTCACCAAGTCGCTCAGGCCTCTGCCGGAGAAATGGCACGGGCTCAAGGACGTCGAGACCCGACTCAGGCGACGCTACCTCGACATGCTCGCCAACCCCGGCGTGCGCGAAACGTTCCGCGCCCGCAGCCGAACCATCAAGAGCATCAGGGATTTCCTCGAAGCGCGCGGCTTCATCGAAGTCGAAACGCCGATGCTGCATCCGATACCCGGCGGCGCGACGGCGCGCCCGTTCGTAACACACCACAACGCGCTCGACAGAGACCAGTACCTCCGCGTGGCGCCCGAACTCTACCTCAAGAGACTGCTCGTCGGCGGCTTCGAAAAAGTATACGAGATAAACCGCAACTTCCGCAACGAAGGCGTCTCGCCCAGGCATAATCCCGAGTTCACGATGCTCGAACTCTACGAAGCCTACGTCGACTACGAAGAGATAATGCGGCTCGTCGAGGAGATGATAAGCCACGTCGTAAAAGACATCATCGGCGCGGACACGCTCGTCTATCAGGGAAACGAGATAAGCGTAAAGCCCCCATGGCCTCGGATACAGTTCTTCGAGGCAATAAAAGAGCACGCCGGAATCGACGTCGAATCCAACGCCGAAAGCGCCACGGCCAGAGCCGAATTCGCGCGCGAGACGGTCTCGGGGCTGAGACTCGACATAGAAGACAACGCCGGCTACGGCAAGATCTGCGATGAGCTTCTGAAAACTTACGTCATCCCGAAACTGATTTCGCCGACGTTCATAACCGACCACCCGATGGAGCTCTCGCCGCTCGCCAAGCGTAAAAGGGGCATGCCCCATCTGACCGAGCGGTTCCAGCCCTACATCGGGGCCCTCGAGGTCGGCAACGCCTTCTCGGAACTGAACGACCCATTGGAGCAAAGGGCCCGTTTCGAGGAACAGATGAAGCTTCGCGAACACGGCGACGACGAGGCCCAGCGGTTGGACGAGGACTTCATCATGGCCCTTGAATACGGCATGCCGCCCGCGGGAGGCCTGGGCATCGGCATAGACAGGTTAGTAATGCTGCTCACCGACTCCCCCTCGATAAGGGACGTAATACTGTTCCCCCAACTCAGGACAGTCGAAGACACCTCCACCGAGGATTAATAGATGCGGTTCGAACTCTTCGTGGGTTTCCGATATCTGCGCGGCAAGCGCAAGAACTCGTTCATCTCGCTCATAACGCTCTTCTCCGTCTTCGGCGTCATGATCGGCGTGATGGCGCTCATAGTCGTCCTCGGCGTGATGACCGGATTCGACAACAAGCTCTACGAAATAGTGCTCGGCACCACGTCTCACATCGTCGTCACGGGCGACGGCGGAATAAAGGAATACAAGAGCCTGATCGAAAAGATAAGAGAGATGCCCGAGGTCGTCGACGCGGCCCCGTTTTTCGCCGGGCAGGTCCTGATCCGGTCCGAGGACAGCGTGCTTGGGGCGGCCATCCGCGGGGTGCTGCTCGAGGAGGAGCAAAAAGTCTCGAATTTCGCCGAATACCTGACGGGCGAGCTGTCCGACGGCGGCATCGTATTGGGCACAGAACTTGCAAGACAACTCTACGTCAGACCCGGCGATGAGGTCAGGGTGATCTCGCCATATTTCGTCTCCACGCCGTTCGGCGAGAAGCCACACACCAAAATCCTTGAGGTGACGGGACTTTACAGGTCGGGTATGTACGAGTACGATTCGCATTCTTGCTTCGTAACGCTCGGCGATGCGCAGCGGCTTTTTGGGGTAAAAGGAACAATAGCGGGCATCGAAGTCAAAATCGAGGATCCATACACCGCCGGAACCGTCGCCCCGGCAATCTCGCGCGAACTCGGATACGAGTATGTCGCCAGAAGCTGGATGGATATGAACCGCACATTTTTCGCGGCCCTTCGGCACGAAAAGATAATCATGGCGGTCATCCTGATCCTCATAATCGTGGTAGCAGCCTTCAACATAGCGAGCACGCTCATAATGGTCGTTATGGAAAAAACGTGCGACATCGGCATCCTCAAATCGATAGGCGCCCCGCCCTCGAGCATAATGGCCATATTCGTGATAGACGGCCTCATGGTAGGCGGCGTCGGCACGACGCTGGGAATAATATTCGGATATGCACTTGCCAATTCACTAGATTCAGTGGTAGACTTAATGGGAAGGATGTTTGGTATAGAGTTGTTCCCCAGCAATATATACTACTTCGACAAGATACCCGTCGATACGAGTATTGGAGATACGTGCTGGATAGCCGCAAGCGCCATGATCATCTGCCTGGCCGCATCGATATACCCGGCCTGGCAGGCCTCGAGACTCAAGCCCGTCGAGGCGTTGCGCTATGAGTGAACGGATCAGGGCCGAGGGGCTTACGAAAACATACGGCGTCGGTGACGTCGAGTTGAAAGTGCTGAAAGGAATAGACCTCACAATCGAGCGGGGCGAGATGGTCGTGATCCACGGGCCTTCGGGCGCGGGCAAGAGCACATTGCTCCACATCCTCGGCACGCTGGATAGGCCGACGAGCGGAACGATCAGCTACGGCGACCTGAGCGTCGAGAGTCTCGGCGAAAAGACGCTCGCGGGGCTGCGCAACGAGCGGATAGGATTTATCTTTCAATTCTACCACCTGTTGCCCGAGTTCACCGCCATCGAAAACGTCGCTTTGCCGTCCATGGTAAGAGGAACGCGGCTCGACGAAGGACGCCGCAGAGCGCGTAAGCTGCTCGAGTCGGTGGGCCTGAAAGACAGGGAGAAGCACAAGCCCGACGAGTTGTCCGGGGGCGAACAGCAGCGGGTGGCCATCGCCAGGGCGCTCATCAACGAGCCCGACGTGGTCTTCGCCGACGAGCCCACGGGAAATCTGGACGAGCAAAACAGCGTCGAGATATACAACCTGATGACGAGGCTGAATGAGGAACACGGGACAACTTTCGTGATCGTCACCCACGAGCCCTCGCTCGCAAATGCCGCGGGACGCTCGTTTCGGATGGTGGACGGCCGGATAGAGAATAACTAGAAGAATACGGAGTAACAGAGGAAAGTTGAATGATCTGTCGCATCTGCAAAGATAAAGTCGCCTCGATCCGACTCAAGGAGATCATCAACGACGTGGTGACCGAGTTCAACCTGTGCCAGGCGTGCTATGACGCCCGCGAAAGCGAGGGGACAGGCGTTACCGAGTCTTCCACCGACAAAATGCTTAGTGAGCTTTCCATTGCCGGCGTGAAGGTGATGGAAGAGGAAGCGACCGATTGCTCGGCCTGCGGGACCTCGAAAATGGACCTGCGGGAAAAAGGACGACTCGGATGCAGCGACTGCTACAGCACGTTCTCGGTTTCGCTCGAGCCGATTCTCTCGAGGATTCACGGGGCGGTCGAGCATCGCGGCAAGCTCCCTCACCCGGCGGCGAGCAACCTCGATCTCAAGAATGAGCTTCGGCGGCTTCAGGAAGAACTGCAAGACGCGGTCGTATCCGAGAACTACGAGAGGGCCGCAAAGTTGAGAGACAAGATAAGACACTACGAAAGCATGTAGCCTCCCCGACGAGATGGGGAGGAAGAAGCTTTCGGGGGACGGTCCCGCGAATTTTGGGGCTCTGAGGAATCCGGCTTTAAGGAATTCACGGACAATGTTCGAGCAAATGGTCGCAAGCGTTGGGCACTGGCTCAAAGAAAAAGGGCCCGACGCCGACATAGTTTACAGCAGCAGAATACGCCTTGCGCGAAATTTGAAGGGGTTTCCCTTTTCCAGCCACTGCACCGAGCAGCAGCTCCGCGACATCATTTCGCTTACGAGAAGCTGCGCCAAGAAGTGCGCTGCCCTGAAAGACGCGCAATATTACGGCTTCAAGCAGACGACCATTATCAACCGCCAATTCCTCATGGAGCGTTTCCTGATAAGCCGCGATCTTGCGAAAAGCAGCGGAGAGAGAGGCGTCCTTGTCGGCGAAGGCGAGCGGATGAGCTTGATGATCAACGAGGAAGACCATATCCGCATGCAGGCGCTGGGCTCGGGGCTGTCGCTTTCAGAGATATGGCGCGAGCTGAACGCGACGGACGACGAGTTGGACAACCACCTCGAATTCGCCTTCGAGAGGCCGTGGGGATACCTGACCGCCTGCCCCTCGAACGCCGGCACGGGGTTGCGCTCCTCCGCCATGATCCACCTGCCCGGACTCATAATGACAAAACGCATCGTGGGCGTCCTGCAGACGGCGGCCAAGATGAACCTGGCCGTGCGCGGGCTTCATGGCGAGGGCTCCGAGATGCTGGGCGACTACTTCCAGATATCGAACCAGGCCACGATGGGCCGGGCGGAAGACGAAATCATCGAGGCCACCGAGCAGCTGACGCGAAACCTTGTAGATCAGGAAAGACGAGCCAGGGACGATCTGATAAAAAAGGAAAAGATCATCGTCGAAGATAAAGTGGGCAGGGCCGTCGCAATACTTTCGTGCGCAAAAATCCTGAGCGTGCGCGAGGCGATGGAGTTGCTCTCGAGCATCAGGCTGGGCATATACTACGGACTGGTTCCCGGTATAGACGCCGATACGCTCGACGCCCTTATCGTGAAAATTCAGCCCGCGCATCTGCAAAAACGCTCCCCCCATCATCTTGGGCCTTTGGAGCGTGATATCGAGCGCGCAAAGCTTTTGAAAGAAATCCTAAAATACGGAGAGGGGTGATGTCGCATGTTTGACCGGTTCACCGAACGCGTGCGAAAAGTGATCCAACTGGCGCGCGAGGAAGCCATGCGCTTCAACCATGATTATATCGGCACCGAGCACCTGCTGCTAGGTCTCGTCAAAGAGGGCGAGGGAATAGCCTCGGCCGCGCTCGCCAACCTGGGCGTGGACCTCAAGACGCTCAGGCTCGAAGTCGAAAAACTGGTCGAGCAGGGGCCGTCGACCGTATCGATGGGCGAAATCCCCTTCAACCCGCAGGCCAAAAAGGTGCTTGAGCTCTCCGTCGAAGAAGCCCGCAAATTCGGCCACAACTATATCGGCACCGAACACCTGTTGCTCGGACTCATAAAGGAGGGCGAAGGAATCGCCGCCCACGTGCTCGACAACATGAAGGTCGACGTCGAAAAAGTGCAAAGGGAGATAGTAAAGCTGCTCGGCGGGCCGTCCAGCAAGTTCTCCACGTCGACGGATGCCAAGAAAACACAGACCCCCGCGCTCGACGCCTTCGGCAGAGACCTGACGCAACTGGCCCGCGAAGACAAGCTCGACCCCGTCATCGGACGCGAGGACGAGATAGAGCGCGTGATCCAGACACTCAGCCGCCGCACAAAGAACAACCCCGTGCTCATCGGCGAGGCCGGCGTCGGCAAGACGGCCATAGTCGAAGGGCTCGCCCAGGCGATAGTCAACAGGAGCGACAACATCCCCGACCTGCTCGTAAACCGCAGAGTGATGACGCTGGATCTCGCGGGACTGGTAGCGGGCACGAAATATCGCGGGCAATTCGAGGAGCGCCTCAAGGCCGTAATGAAGGAAATACGCAAGGCCGACAACATAATCCTTTTCATCGATGAGCTGCACACCATAGTCGGGGCCGGCGCCGCCGAGGGCGCCGTAGACGCCTCGAACATGCTCAAGCCTTCGCTCGCACGAGGGGAACTGCAATGCATCGGCGCGACCACACTCGATGAATATCGCAAATACGTCGAAAAAGACGCCGCCCTCGCGAGGAGGTTCCAGTCGATCATGGTCGAAGCGCCGTCGGTCAAGGACACGATCAAAATAATCTATGGCCTCAGGGACAAGTATGAGGCGCACCACCGGGTCAAGTTCTCCGACGAGGCGGTCGAAGCGGCGGCCAAGCTCTCCAACCAGTACATCACCGACCGCTTCCTGCCCGACAAGGCCATAGACGTCATAGACGAGGCCGGATCGCGGGCAAGGCTAAAGAGCACGACGCGTCCGCCCGACCTCAAAGAGGTCGAGGCCGAAATCGAACGCGTGACGAAGGAAAAAGAAGAGGCCATCGAATCGCAGGAATTCGAAAAAGCCGCCGCGATGCGAGACACCGAGCGCAGGCTCAAGGAAAAGCTCGAGAGCGAGCAGAGCAAGTGGGAAAAAACACGCGAGAACGTCAGCTACACGGTCAGCGAGGAAGACATCGCCTTCATCGTCTCCAAGTGGACCGGCGTGCCGATCCTCAGGCTCGAGCAGTCCGAATCGGAGAAGCTGCTCAACATGCGCGAGGAAATCCACAAGCGCATCATCGGCCAGGAAGAAGCCATCGAGGCCCTGACGCGCGCCATCCAGCGCTCGAGGGCCGGCCTCAAGAGCCCCAAACGTCCCGTGGGCTCGTTCCTGTTCCTCGGGCCCACCGGCGTGGGCAAGACGGAAATGGCCAAGGCGCTCGCCGAGTTCCTGTTCGACGACGAAAACGCGCTCATTCGCATAGACATGACGGAATACTCGGACAAATTCACCGTTTCCCGACTCATCGGGGCGCCCCCCGGCTACGTCGGTTATAGTGAAGGGGGCCAGTTGAGCGAAAAAGTTCGACGGCGCCCGTATTCGGTAGTGTTGCTCGACGAAATCGAAAAAGCGCATCCCGACATCTTCGACACGCTGTTGCAAGTGCTCGACGACGGCCGCCTTACCGACTCCTCGGGGCGGGTCGTCGACTTCCGCAACACGGTCGTTATCATGACCTCCAACGTCGGCAGCCGCGAGATCAGCATGGGCAAGACACTCGGCTTCCAGCGCCAGTCAGGCGACATCGACTATGAGACCATGAAAAGCAAGGTCATGGCCGAAACCAAGAGAATGTTCAACCCGGAATTCATCAACAGGATAGACGAAGTGATCGTGTTCCACTCCCTCTCGAACGAGAACCTGGAAGAGATTGTGGAACTCCTGCTCAAGGAATGCGCCGAGAACGTCAAGAACCGGGACCTGACGATGGAGTTTGGGGAAGAGGCCAAAAAGTTCCTGGTCAAGGTCGGCTACGACCCCGCATATGGCGCCAGGCCGCTACGGCGGGCCGTCCAGCAGCACATAGAAGACCCGTTGTCCGAAGAGGTCCTGAGGGGAACGGTCCCGGACGGCTCGACCGTATATGTCGAACCCGACGAGAGCGGCGAAAAGCTCCGATTTACAGTCAAAAAGAAATCTTCGAAACCGGTCGAAGAACCCGAGTATCAGATGAAAAACTGACAAATTCCATTTCACCGACATTAGGCCCCCGGATACACAGCGACCGCGCCGGAGCCGGAGGGGCAATAGCCGAATCAAGAGGCTTTTCAGATTGAGAATCGGTAGACCCAGCTTGCTTAAACCCCATTCACCCAAATTTCGCCTGCACGGATTTTGCGCGCCCGGATTCTGTCTGTCCGTCCTGGCCGCGCTCTTGCTCCTGCTGGCGCTCCCTTCCGGCGGCGCCGCCCAATCCGAAGAGGGCCTGGTCGTCAAATCGATCCGCATAACCGGCAACCAGGCGGTCAGCAAACAACTCATCCGCGCGCAGATAAAACTCCGAGGCGGACAACCTTTCACCCGAGCCGAGGCGCAAAAAGACATCAAACGCCTCTTTGCCCTCGGATACTTCTCCGACATAAAGGTCGACGTCACGCGCGAAGACGACGGCGTCGTCGTGACATACATCGTGAGCGAAAGAAAGATCGTTCGGGAAGTGCTCATACTCGGCGCCAAGAACCTCAAGGAGTCGGACATAAGGGCCTCCATATCCCTGAGGCGCGGCGAGACGTACATACCCAAGTCCATCGAAAAAGATATCGTCGTCATCAGGAGCATGTACAGGGGAAAAGGGTTCTCCAAGACGTCGGTCGCCGCGTCCTACCGCGAGATAAGCCCGACCGAAGTCGAGGTCGTATACGAAATAACCGAAGGCGGCAAGGCCCGCGTGCGTTACGTGACGATCGAGGGGAACCGGGCGCTGAGCGACAAGGTAATCCGCAAGAGAATGCGTACGAAAGCCCGCCTTTGGTGGTTCGGCAGCCTGTTCGACGACTCGGTGTTCAAAGCCGACATGAAACTGATAAAAAATCTCTACGCCGAGCACGGATATATCGACGCGCGGGTGGTGGACGCCAACGCCGAGTTCTTCGATGAAGGCGCGCGGGTGCGCGCGCGCGTCACCGTGGAGGAGGGCGAGCGGTATTTCGTCGACTCTATTGACATTGCGGGAAACATAATATTCGAGACGGAGTCGCTCCTCGCCCTTACCCAGACCGAGTCGGGCGACTTTTATAACGCAAAGCAGGTCGAGTTCGACGCATACGAAGTGCAGACTTTCTACTCCGACCAGGGGTACATCCTCGCCCTGGTCAAACCGAGCATTTCGATAAGCCGCGAGAAAAAAGAAGTCGCGATAACCTATCGCGTCAGCGAGCGCGACCTCATGTACGTCTCCAAGGTCAACATCAAGGGAAATATCAAGACGAAAGACTCCGTAATAAGGCGCGAACTCAACATCCTTCCCGGCGAGCGTTTTGACGGCGGCAAAATAAGGCGAAGCAGACAAAAACTTCTGAATACCCAATACTACAAAGACGTCCTGATAGACACCAAAACCACCGACAAACCCGGGCGCCGCGACATCACGTTCGAGGTCGAGGAAGACAAGACAGGCAATTTCATCTTCGGCGCCGGCTTCAGCTCGAACGACAGCCTCATCGGGCAGATACAGATCACGCAGAACAACTTCGACCTCTTCAACGCGCCGACCTTCACGGGCGCGGGCCAGAAATTCAACCTGGCTCTGAGGCCCGGAACCGTACTGAGCGAATACCAGCTCAGCATCCTGGACCCCTACTTCATGGGCTACCCCTTCGCGGCGGGATTCGACGTCTACTTCGTGGACAGGGAATACGAAGAGTACGACCAGCAATACTACGGCACGGGGATTCGGCTGGGCAAGAAGATTACCGACTTCAGCAACGTCGGCCTCAACTACAACATAGTCAGGTACGACATTTCCAACGTCGACGACGACGCGCCACAAACGATAAAGGGTGAAGCGGGAGAGCGTTCCAAGAGCAGCTTGGCGCTCACTTTTTCAAACGACACCCGCGACAGCTACCTCGACCCGACGACGGGACACAAATACACCGCCGAGATCGAACTCGCCGGCGGCCCGCTCGGCGCCGAAACCGACTTCATCAAGCTCGAGGGAAGCGCTCGCTGGTACAGACCGTTGACCGAAAAATGGGTGCTCATGGCCCGCCTCGAAGTAGGCGTCGCGGAGGAATACGGCGACTCAGACTTCGTGCCCCTCTTCGACCGATTCTTCACCGGAGGCTCGTCCTCGGTGCGTGGCTACGATTATCGCGAGGTAGGCCCCCGCGTGGACGG
>SDBT01016279.1_pt1 | contig 11773 bp, 6 predicted proteins | sample 2277101 | NCBI WGS metagenome assembly SDBT01 (sample SAMN10404973, study PRJNA504765) | marine sediment metagenome | isolation source: marine sediment core GS10_PC15, 103 cmbsf | place: Arctic Ocean: Southern Knipovich Ridge | collected 2010
CTGCTTAGATCATTCCATGTCTCCCATGCCTCTCTCCTGAGTTCTTCTGTTCCATTCTCTATATGTTGGGCACATTCTTCCGTGCTAAAACAATCGAAGGAACTATCTCCAACAGAAATTTTGAATCCTCCGTTGTTTAAGGGAGAGAAACCGAGGACTTGCAGTTCAGCAAGCAATAGATCGGATTCTGGTGAGCTATGTTGTTTTAGATTGAACATTCTGGTTCTCTTAGGGCTGATATAAGTTTACGAACATATTCCCGTGGATACAGCGTACTAAAGTATCTGCCTAGAAACTTCTTGTTTTTAGGTGATAATTTAGCATATATACAAACCCAATGACCAGTGTTAAGATCTATAACCTTATCCAATACTCACTCCTTAGACAAAATCGATTTCTTTATTTTGTTCTAATGGTGGTTCTTTGCCCAACACTGGATGTTGAGCCCGACGGGCCTTCTCTTGTTCTTTATCAACAAACAGAATGTCGAAATCATCTTGTTCGTTCTTTATCATGGCAGCTTCTTCTTTTGACAACGGGGTGACTTTAGGTGCGTCATCAGGTTTGGAAGATTCCATGACTGTTGGGTCATACACTCCTGTTTTTGTGGTGACGGGTTTTCCAGTTGGATTCATCACTGTCGCAGGATTAACACGAGGATCATCGACGTTTGGGTTAACTCTTATGGGCTCTTCAGAATCAACATATCTGGTAGGAATAACTCCTTTAATCACTTCTGCTGCTGCTGGCTTTGATTCTGATACATCAGATGTTCTAATAGCCCTGTCTGCTAAAGTAGGTTTGCCTTCACTTTTGACTGCTTTTTTGGTTCCTGGATTCCAAACAACCCCTTCGTCTACCTCTTTAGATAATGCTCCAATTTCTTCGTTGGTATCCAGTTTTTGTTTTTGTTTGGCAGCTTCCACTAATTTCTCTTGGCATTTCGTAACATTGTCGCCTTTGATTAAATCTTTAAGCCTAATCGTTGTTTCAGAGCAATCGATTTTTTCCTTGTTCTTCTTTTCTTCATTTTCCAGGATTTTGATGAGACCAGCGGAAATGGCCGCTTGGACTTCAGGAACATTAATGTGTTTCTCAACAATAGTAAACACTTCGTTAGCCCTAATCTCCTTCTGGAAAAGCGGTTTGCCTTCTTCGTCTCTGCGAAATGGCAGTGCCAACGGTCTGTCCAACATGTTCTGGCATCTTATTTTTCGATTAGGATCTCGTGGGACAATGGGTTTTCCCGAACCCTCTGAAACTGGTGTATCTGAAAATATTTCAAGCAACCCCATGTTTATAGCAATCTGTATGTCGGTGTTCCTTAAATGATCATCGTGAATAGGGAGTGTTTGTCCATTCTTAATTTGTTGTCGAATACTTTGCAAGTCCAGAGTTTTCTTATTTAGCTTTCGTGTGCCTCTAATTAACATTCTTATCTCCTCAATTTCTATCTACAGGGTGTTTTTTCGTTCTCAACGGTGGGGGGATTTCTCTTAAGAGATCCTTATAATGAGACCGAATACTATCGTGTTTTCCCTGTCCTTTCAAAGCCAAATCAGAAAACAATTCATTATCCCAATCAGAAGTGAAATACGGATCTCTTCCTCCGGGACTATTGCCTGGCCCAGTTTCGTCATCGGCTTGTCCGCCGTCATTATACCCAGAACCTATCGACCTATCTTTAGATTCGTTCTCATCTCTCCCCAAACCCATGCCTGCACCAGGGTTGTGCCCACGGTCGTTACTGCCCAATCCGGGCACAGAAATAACCGTTTTCTTTGTTCTGTGTATTCCGGACTCTTCATCCGTACTATATCTATCTCTGTTAAACACCCGATCACGGATGTTTTTGAAGAACTCTTCCTGCAATAGTCCACCACCAGGGAAGAGAGCCGTTACTATTTTACTGACAGTTCGTTTCATTTTTGTAACATTGATCTAGTTCTGGCTACTTTTAGTTGCACTATGGCCTTTCGTTCCACTTGTGTTAACTCTCGTTCTTCCTGGTCTGCCTCACGCAACATAGCAACAATAGCCGTATCGTAGTCAATGGAGACTCCAGTTTTTATCTGTTCGGACACCTTATCAATATTAGCGAGGGTGATATCTCCAATGAGTGGTGTAATCTCTTTGGAATTACCACGAGCCGCGTCATTTTTGCTTTGGTCTTGGTGGACAGGCATATTATCCAATCCTTCAAAACGTGCAGGATCATTGTTGAGTACAGGCTTGTTGTGCTGAGCCGGGTCTTTGGGCCACTTGGGCAAAGAACCTTGTTGCCTTCTCTCGCTATTTTGGGTCCAATGTTTCTTTTTGTCCGTTGTCCAATCTTCTTCAAGCCTCTTTTGTCGAAGTTTCTCAACAAGAGCCTGCATTGGCATCACCGGCAGGTCAGAATCGTCACTGCGATGCACGATATAGCTTTGGGCCTCGTCAAACAGCTTCTCCAGAATCTTATCATCAGACTCTTTTCTTTGCCCGCTACCTTCCATTTGATCCTCAGTAATGGTCATGGTATCTCCTGTCCAATGAGGGAGTTTTTTCTCCCAAATAGGATCACTATCATTAGCTTTCGGTCCTAGATTCTCTTTTCGGAAGTATTTCTCTGTCGAGGTAATCTGTGCCTCTTTTTTACGTTTTAGGTTAAACATAACATGTTCTCCAATGCTATAATTAAATTGGACTTTGGTGTGTAAAATCCTTGCTCAATACTACAACTTGCCAAATTTTCGGGACAAATACCGCCAATCACTTGTACTGTAAGATCCATGTCCAATGTTCCACATTTGATCTCCTGATCTAAATTGGGGTACATTGACTGTTCCTCCTCTGGCATACCCTGAATAAGTCTGTTCCATAGCAACACCACAAGCTCCAGCTAAAGAGTCACACATATCATCAGTAGTGACTTGGCCTTCTGGGTCTGGCTGTATTTTGAACCCATTAGGACTGTAAATTCTCTTTAGGCACTTTAATTCCATCTCCATCTGGTGAGCGGCTGGACCCTTGGGGGGCAAAGCCAATTGATGATTCACCAACAAGTGTTCTAATTGATCATAAATTGCCATCTTGTACTGTTTACGAAATGGTGTCACTTTACAGGGTATCCCCTTGGATCTTAACTTCTGGACACTTGCCAGAGAGTTCCAATTGTCATATGAAACCATCGCGAAACGGAATCTCTTTGCAAGATCGATAACATATTTATCAACTTGATAAACATTGATGGCAACACCAATGCCTGGCTGCCATATTTTCATGTGATCGATTACATAGATCTTAACACGTTCTTTGACCTTAACTCCATTCTCTTTTTCCTTTATCTGAATTCGATCTTCAACATGTAGCACCACCAAAGCATAATTATGAGATGTTGATGCTGGGTCGAGGTGCGCGTAATAAACCGCACCAGGATAACCTGTTAACCTCTGACTTAATCCGAATTCTGAGCCAAGTTTAATAGCATCATCCACATAGGAATTAGGGATATACTTCTCACCAGCAGTTCCAGAAAATTCAGCACCGAACTCCATCTGGAACGACATGGCACTCATATATCGATTTTCATCACGCAACATCTGTTCGGTAATACCTAGATTAACTTTCCAAGTAGGCAGCCGAAATACTAAACGAGAAGGCTCTTCAGGGGCAGCGGTGTACAGTTTATAAAATATACCTTCTTCGGATCTAGGAGATGAAATCGAAATGATTTTAGAATCAAGTTGCCTAACTTGATCCCCAAGCTGGTCATATAGAATCTTCGCCTTGGATTTGTCTTTGGGACTGACAGTGCGTTTCCCATCTTCCAGAAAGACTGGCTTGTTAAACGCTGAGATACCTGGACCTAATGCAGAATAAAGGCGTTCCCCGGATTGCAGTCCAATGGTTTTGAATGAAGCTACCTCATCAAAAAGTAGGCAGTAATACCCCTTCCCAAGCAAAGCATCACTATTCGAGTGACCGGACATAATGCAAACAGTGCCCTTGGTGGGCTTCAACCCGTTCTTGATCAACTCTTTATTACGTCTCTTATCTTCGGGCGTTAACAGCCAAATTCTATCTGCATCAGTATGTCCAACCTTGTTACAGAAATAATCTGACATCTCAAGTTTGGTTTTAATCTCGGTAAACAAAATCTTAGCTTGGTCTGCCGATGTCGCTACAGTCAGAATGTAAATTGGGTTGCCGGGAGCGATGCCGTAGTATTTGGCTGGACACCCACCTGGGGATTCCAGCAGCTTCATCGATTCATATAGAGCAATCAACGATACCATAAAGTCTTTCCCTGAGTTATGACATATAATGTTATTAATTGTAAAGTTTTGTTCATTAGGATTGTCGCTAACCTGTAGATCAAATGTTCTTTTGTTACCCAATGATGTTATGGATCTAATAGCGACAAAAGATATAACGTGACTTTTCCTTGATCTTCTGCTCGTTATCTTTGGCGTTTTTTTTCCAACAAAACCAATAGATTGCAAAAATAATTCAATGTATGTTGTTTTCTTAAAATATACTTCATAAGAAACACTATCATACGACCTGCCGTTCACAGTCGTTTTTTGTTGCCGACGACGAAGATGCGCGATAATCGAAAATCGAGACAGCAATTTCTGTACAGCAATAGCTTGCTCTTTATTGACAGTTGTAAAAGCAATCGTAATCTGGTTTTTGTGTTTGTGAATACTTCCATCACAACTATACAATGCTCTCAGATAAGTCGCTATTACGTTTTTTGGACATTCAAACAGCAATCTTGGTGCAACCTTGTGATGACATGTTTTTCCCATTAGGCCATGCTTGATGAGCAACTTTTGTAAGTCTGTTTTACTAAGTTTACTCATTACCTTTTGGGTTTTGTTGTTGTAATATTTTTCTTGCAATCTATCCCTGCAAGTTATTTTATATTGATATTGTTTCGATTTGGCACCGGTCCAAGGGTCATTGAAAACTTTCAAATTGTCACTTATATGGTCAATTCTTTTCGTGAAATCTTCTAATATTTCATTATTAGAACATGTAAAGAATGTTGCTGATTGTGAACAATTTCCATCGCCAGTCATGTATCCTAAAATTGCGGCCTCGTCCTCAGTAATTACACCAGAATCTCCGAAAAATGGCTGTGATTCAACTAGTGCGACTTTGTGTGTGTTGATATCTAAGTTTTTAAGTTCTACCCATCCTTGTTGTGTCATAAGTGGATGATTATCAGTAGTTTCGATTTCATGCCCACTTGATGTTTGCAATCTATAAACTGGTCTTGATCCCTGAAAAATAAGATTGCAGTTAGGAATAATTTTCATATCCTTGGTTCGTTCGTCGAAAGTCCAAGACATAATTCCTTCAGTCTTACCATAATCCCACATTTCCCCAAGAGACCATTCTCTCCCGGTGTTTGGATCTATCATGGTCGAGTCTTCGCTTAGGCACCGGCGGCCTAACACCAGAACCAACTCTTTGAATAAACTATCGGAATAGTATTTCTCGATAGCATTGTTTAACTTGTACTTCTTCATCAAATGTAGTTCGTCTTCTGTCAGACTTAGATATTCGTTGCCTCGCTGTTTACGATAGAAAGTTTTTAAGATAATTCTCTGCATAGGGAACAATTTAATGCCGTGCCCTAATAGATTTAGATACTTTTTGGAATCACAAAATTGAATTATATCAGGCATGTATGGTTCATGAGACCCATCATCGTCAAGAGCTAATTGCTCTTTCAATCTAGTGAAAATTTCCGAAATATTGAATTTTGAAGTTACTGTACTCATTTTCTATTACTTTGGCTAATCGGTCTTCCAAATAAAACCGAGATATTCGCATATGTAGCAAATACTTGTATGCCCCTTTCTGTTAAATAATCATCTACACTCTGTCCAGAGAAACGTTCTATATGGGAGGACAATTCATTGAATGATTGCTCCATTGGGTTTAACCCAAATGCTGCACTGAATACTGTTTCATACGATGTCTGCAAATTGTCAATCAATTGGTTTTTTATGGCAGTTGCGTCTTCGAATATTTCGAATGTCTGTATATTAGCATTCGCAGCAACGTCGATAGCAGTGAATAAGGCTTGAGCACCCTTTTGTCCCGCACTTGCAGCAAGAGCAAAATAGTCTGCATAAAATGAAAATCGTTCATCAGTTATTAGTGTTTGCATTACTTATATACCAACAACGGATCGGCATCTATTACATAATCTGTGATCGGAGTACCATCGGTCTCAACAGCCCTCCATCTAACATAAAAAATCTCAGTCCTGAGAAGACGATCCTCTGGGTTAGAAACAAACTTAACCCTTCGTCCACTAAAATTGGATGGAAAACCTGTGCTCACTAATTGCACAAAAATGTTAGACTCTTGTTCATACTTCCATCCATCTATATCATCTCGACTTGCGAAATTCGCTACTATAGATGTAAATTCTATATCTAACGATATTTCCAATTCAAAGTGAACATTCTCAAAAGTCAGTCTAGGATGTGTGTATACAAAAACATATTCCCATTCACCTTCTGTGTAGACAAAATCTGTGCTTATGTCTACTCGGGCGGGCATGCTAGCTAGAGCAGACTGCAAGCGTTCTGTGATTTTTACGTTTTCACGCACTAACCAATCATCTAGAGTCAATTGTGTGGTTTTGAAGATGTAGCCTAACCACCCCAGAATAGGAGTATTGTATATCTCATTAAGTGTTGTGGCATTCTTCCTGTTTCTCCATTCTGTCAGTCCATAAAGCAGATGGACCTCCTCGGCTATGTTGCCTTGTGAATCTACATTTGTATTTAATGCATCCTGGATCAGGCGAAGTTGCCGTTGTCCCCACCCTAGCGCAATTTCTATCGACTCTTTTACACTACGAATGACTTCGTTATTGTCGATGGCAGAATTGGAGGGATCTTGGTCTGGCGGCAAATCACTTGAAAATGATAGAGTCATCAGTGGATCACCAACAAGGATGATCTTCCAGTTCACAAATCGAGATGAAAACAGGAACGCTTCTGCCAACGAAGCTCCTTGATGTAACGCCTCAAAGAAAGGACGAGGGCGTAAATACGCTTCCTCTCCTGTTTCTCCAAGCCCATATTCATCTATCCCACCAATAGAACCCGCCGTTGCAGCGTATCCGGGTTCTACGTTGATTGCCAGATTAACCCACGGATCACTACCGTTCTCGTCAAACGGGGTACCGTCCGCTGCCAAGAAATGGATTTGACAGGCCCCATCGTCGTCCGCGTTGTAAAGAAATACACGTTTTTCATTCTGGTTAAGGAACAGATCCTTAGAATAGGTTGGATTGAACCACCCCCAATAGAAGGAGTCATTTTTCAGGGAAGCAACTGTGGGTTCTAAATCTGGATCGGTTTCTTCTACCGTGGTCTCAATAGCGAGCCCCAGATTAGGGGCTTCGTTGTCCACGAAATCTTGAATGTCTGCTTGATATTGAATTTGGTCAACAGTGTCTTTTTTCCCAAAAGGATCAACATATATCTTACCCGATACAAATAGTAGTTGGCTTACCTCTAAGGAACGATCAATAAGTTTTTTTACCGCATTTGCTGTTGGCCCATCTAGCACCGCTGTTAAACATACCTCCGATGAATCGTCTGTATCGTAAAATTTCCACGAACCCCTACGATCATAAGTATGATTTCCCAACCTCCGTTCGTAATCATGGTTAATACGATGCAGACGGCTTGCAACAGCAATGACTTCCCCATCATCTTCAGTATATGAGAGAGGAGTCCCGAAACCTAAAATGATGACAGCACATTGGAATCCACCTGACGCTACGATGTCTGACCCAGCTATGCTTTCTCTTAATGGGATTAGAATGGTAGATTCAAATTCAGCTTTTGAGATAGGAGTCTCACAACTTGCAGCAGTAGGAATCGACATATCCAAACCGATTAAATTCGCCGCTGGCAAATTGCGTTTATTGCGATAGTATTCAGCTACTTCTTGTGAATCTGCTAAGTTGATATTGTAAACATAAATTGCTGTCTCAGGAGACACGTTATGCAGAGAGACATCCTGATCTGGCTCTGGAACAGCGTTTAGTAATTGTTGCTCTGTGAAATCTACTGGGACATGCAACACTCGAACATCTTCATCCAGGAAACCAACTGAACTTGCATCCAATGTGAGTATATTGCTTCCATGAAATTCTTCCCAATCATCATCTATCCCGTCGGCTGGCCATAAGTTAATTGATTGATCCACAGCAGTCACAGGGACAAGATTGCACACGAGAGATGAGTTGAACCTTGTGTCGCTTTCTTTGGCGATAGTATAAATATCAAATGGACGTTCACTTAAGGCTATTTGTAAAGCGCTGTCTGCTGTGTAAAGAGGACCAGCCCAAGCGGCACCAGTATTAATACCTCCTCCGACAGACCCCAGTAGAGGATCATTGCTGAAATTAACGGCCGTTGAAGACGACTTAACTGCACACACCCTGTTGCAATAAGTTGCATCATTCGCTGATAATTGGAAAAGACCATAACTATAATTGTTTGATGCTGCAACAACCCCCAACGATAATCTATTGCCTGTGGGAGAATCGGTTTCCTCAGTGTGACCATATGACTCTCGCATACGGATCGTTTCCCACTGAGGAAGTGCTGCATAAGTACCGACTGTGATGTAATTCACATCCTCGTTGATAACATGAGAGAACTTGTGGTCATGCCCCTTAATGAATGCGGTCACCCTAAACTTCTTGAACATCTCATGTATTTCAATCTCTTCGGGACTCTCTGTTGTCCCCTCATAAGAAGCAAAGTCATCATCTATGGTTGTGGTTCTTTTTATGTTTATCCCGGACCCTCGCCCATACCATGTTGAGGCAGTAGCGCTGGCCCCCCCAGCAGAGATGCTTTCTCCTCCGACCAGATGATGAGCCCACACAAATTTTCGTTTTTGTGTAGAGCCAGACAGAACACCTAGTAACCATCGCTTTTGGGTTTCGCCTAATCTCCAACCTGGACCGGTTCTGGCTTGCTCACCACCAGTATTTAATGGGTCTCCTGGTTCGGTATACCTAAAAATATCTAAAACCACGAATAGGGCATCGCCCCACGTCCAAGCATAATAGTTTTCTAATGGTGATCTATTTTGCCCATTCGGGTCTAAGGAACCAGTTGTTCCCAATACGAATTCGTCGCGATAAGCTTGGTTGTACGCAATAGTCGAAGTCCCTGGTGTTAACTGGTCACCTTCAGTGCTAGAACTTGAATCAATGGCAGGCACCCAATCATTACCATCCGCCGGGATCCAATCGACGACTCTGGGGTTAGTTGGCGTCTCGTTTTCACCACCTTGGGGATATGTATCATATTGAGGATTGGGAAAGAAGGTTTTGCGTGCTACAGTAGCACGTAATTGAATATATGGATTAGTAGAACTATTTTGTCTCTGAGAAAATCCTCCTTCACCCTCCCAATTACCCTGCACTGTATATAAAACCCCCGATTTGAATATAAGATTGCACCAATTTCTATAAAATCTCCCTACATAATAAGGAGTATTACTTATAACATCTCCATTATAAGTTTCCCCATTTCTAGCAAAATAATAATCACCGCCATGAACAATAAAATGTGGATCTTGGTTTATATAGATATCATAGTGAGAACGCCAAGCATAGAATGAGGTTCGGACGCGGTCGCCAGTGGCTATGCGATGCCTAATGATATCTCCACCATACCCAACATAAGGAACAACGAAATCGTCTGGTGGTCCTCCCTCATTACGAGAAAAGCTACATATATGATCGTCAGAAATTGATGCGAATGTGAAGTTGGGGCTGTGTCTATTCTGAGTATAAAACCTACCTCTACCTCCAGGGAAATAAAACCATTCATTCCCATCAACACTATATTGAGCTAGCCAGAAATACTTTGTTCCCTCTCTTAATCCATCAATAACAACATTCAGTTGCCGCCTACCTTCATTTTGAGACGACACTGGAGAAATTTTGAATGAAGATAGAATAGGACTAGTGCTATACAAAATACGCATGTAGACATTAAACCCAACCACCAGTTCTTTAGACGTAACAACACTAAAGGTAATTTCATCTGTGTTGCTGTCAGGGTTCAATCTGGGACGACATGGCATCGGGTTGACATCTGTAGCTAAGATTTCAATTTCATCACTTCCCGTGAAATCTAGGGCTCGTGGACGAAATGGCAAATACGCATCTACAAAAAGTTCTTCACGTTCTACTTCATGAAGCTGGTAATCCCACATACAAAAGGTGTATAAACGAAGATCACCATAAATAGTATCGTTATGATTTAGTCCGAGATATGCTTGTTGACCGTTCCGGATCACCCAACCTTCTGTCGTGGATTCCAAATTCCCTACAACTGTATTGACAGTTCCTGCCTCATTATCTAGCCATGCAGAGTTTTCCCTCTCTCCCCAGGTATATATAAGGGTTCGAACGGTATCAAATGTGGATGAATCCCAAGCAAGATCAAATACTATCGTATCTGAGGGAGAAGTGGAATGCGTTATTCTGATTATGTTATCACTGGTGAATTTGTTTATCTCTAACTGGCTGAACGTATTAGTCGGGAAGCCGCTACTAAAGATAGGCTGTAATGTTGCAGCAATAAGAGACGCAAATGAAAATCTAATCATTATGGTTCCACGAGGGAAACTAACAGTTTCTCCAACGAGATTATCAAACAGTTGGAGAAGATGCTCAGAGATCACATCTAAATGAAGATATGATCCTTCAGAATCACTTTCCCAGGCGTCAACAGGAAACCCACCATTGTCTATTACCACTGGATCAAAAGTCAAATCTCCCCCAGGGGGATTTGTGACTGGATATCCTAATCCGAGATCAGTAAGAGATGAACCAGATCCGGAATCAATTGGCAAAGCTACTGATAGACGGTCAGCACGAGGTCCAAATGGGTTTCTTAGAGATGTGGGGGGCTTCTGCGTAATCATATCTTTGATTATACGCAGAACTTAGAGAATCTACCTTGGCGGATTTATGCAATAGTGGCGCACAGCATGCGACAGCATGCAATAAGATGCTGTTTTTACATTAACCGCATTTTGCGTATCCGCATCCGGGATCAGGACACTCCCAGCATCCTGCCCGACAGATCATCTCAGTGACTTTGCCTTTTTGAGCACACATAGGGCAGGCAATGTCCTCAGCAATCGCAATATGATCTTCATTCGTCATGTAGCTTTTCTTGATGATGCGAGCCGCTGCTTTACTAAATGAATTCAGATAGTCATTAGACTTGTCTATCTGCTGAACAATAAATCTGGGGTGAATGCCATGACGTAGTTCTAAACTAAAACGGCGGGTCTCAAGACTGATCTTTGGGTCGATCTGTGATTCTTCCTCAGCTAGATTATCAATCAGAACTTTGCCGTCATTATCAATCAATGAGTAATGTTGCTTCTTTCGTTTGACAATTTTTCCTCGTGTTGGCAACGAAATACGACCATTGACAGCAAATAGTTCATAAGGAGTATCTTCATATTTGCCAACCATAATATGCCAATCAAACCCGTCAGCCCGAGTTTTGTGGATATCACAATCTAATTGCCTTGGACGTGGAGGGGCCTGTGTGCTACCCAATGATGATTTGTCAGTCGTATTCAGCACTTGTATCGACTTGCATCCATCACGATAGATAGTGATGCCCTTACAACCCGATTTCCAGGCCATCCTGAATGCCTCTGCGACTTCTTCCTGTGTCGCAGAGTTAGGCATATTCACTGTTTTGCT
>SDBT01016280.1_pt1 | contig 11772 bp, 14 predicted proteins | sample 2277101 | NCBI WGS metagenome assembly SDBT01 (sample SAMN10404973, study PRJNA504765) | marine sediment metagenome | isolation source: marine sediment core GS10_PC15, 103 cmbsf | place: Arctic Ocean: Southern Knipovich Ridge | collected 2010
TCTATCCAGGTCGAGTCGAGGAAAATTTGGGATATTATCATTCAGACAGGCTGATCGAGAGTTGAGATATGTCATGATACCACAAGACAAGCAGATACTGTGATAAGAGCTCAATACCTGAAAATGTTCCGCACCTCTTGAGCTATGAAATCTGAAAAGAATAATCACGAAATCCCGTAGGGGTGATCGCCACCGATCATTTGTCTGAATTTTGGATTTGACACGAAGGCAGGTTTTAATGGTGGTAAGAAACTTCAACGAAACATTAACGCACCGGATACAGCACCCGAAGAACAGATAGCAACTTCCTAAGATCCTCTTCCGGGATGGATTTGACAATGCTGACTATTTCCCTCTCGACCTCTTTTCTGCTCAATTCCTCAGATTCAAACCTGAACAATTCAGGCAACTCTACGCCCAAGGCAGCGGCAATCTTCACCAACACCGCGTAAGAAGGATTCTGCTGGCCACGCTCGATCTCACCGATGTGCTTATGATTTGTAGCCGCCTTTTCACCCAGTTCCTCCAGCGTCCACTTCTTCACTTTACGGAGGTAACGAATCCGGCGGCCCAATAGATTCTGAGCTTTTTCTACTGATTTCTCCATAGATTCAATATACCCGTCCAGAGATGCACAATAAACCCACCGCTTCCGGCTATTATGCTTGACACAGTGGATATATTCGTATTTATTGTGAATGATGCCGTAAATGGATTGTAAATGATGCCTCGAATCTTGAAAGAAAGCGATGAACGATGCTCAAAGGAGGTTATTTCCGGATATGAAAAAGTGGTTCAACTCACCCGTCTCTTTTTACGCTGGAACCCTGTCTGAAATCGGCAGTCATATGCCTGAATTCGAACGGCGTACCTTTGGGATAACGCAACCTGGAAAAGAGCGAACACGAATAAATGAACGACTGGACATGATCGTCAGAAAACCCATTAAGACGGATCAGAACTTCGTACCGTTGGGTGTGGTTTCTAAGGAATATGCCCTCGTACCTCATAGCATAGTTCTGGAAACTGCCGTTAAGGCCATTGAAGCGGCTGATGTGAATCCCTCAGAAGTTAAGGCGGAACTTAGTATCACAGAGTATGGTGAGAGAATGGCTTTGAGCCTGTATCTACCGGATAGATTTTCCTTTGATCCTGGTGACGGTCATGCTCTTTCGCTCCGCCTTGAATGTTTCAATTCGGTTGACGGCAGCACTCGTTTTAGAGCGCTAATGGGTTGGTTCCGATTTGTATGCAGCAATGGGTTGATTATTGGTGTAACACGTTCCGACATTCGCCGACGGCATATCGGCAACCTCCGTCTTTCGAACATTGGATCAGTACTGAGGTCTGGTATAGAGGAGTCAGAAAATGAGAAGGAAACCTTTGCAAAGTGGCAAAAACGTGAGGTTAAATCTGGTCGGATTGCCCAATGGGCCGAAGAAGACCTCCGCAAAGGATGGGGATTCAAGGCGGCGGCAAGAGTCTACCATATTTCCAGAACTGGCCACGACGCTGACATCATAGGCCCTTACAAAGACAATACCCCGGTCACCATCCCTGTTAGGGGAACCGTGCGCGTCCCCGGGACACCGCAAGAATCCAAAAACCTTTATGACTTGAGTCAGATTCTCGCGTGGCTTGCCAAGGAAAGGAGGGATTTACAGGAGCAACTGGAATGGCGGGAAAAAATCACTGAGCTCTTACAACCTTTGATGAATTGATAAAACCATAGAGAATTGCAGCATTCATCAACAATGAAATTCTTGTGATGTTGAATTCACTGAAATCAATAAAAATGTATTTTCCGATTTGAAGGGGGTTTAAGAATCGTCTATTGGGAAGGGGTAGAATATGGGGTTTTTGAAGGGTATGTTCAATAAAATGGGGCATTCTCACATAAAAATGTTAACAAAAGATTGTGCAAAATTGATAGTAAGTACCCTGTTAATGTTAAAAAATCAACAGGGAGATGAAGTTTCTATCGATAGAGCATTAGATTTATTAATCGATGAGGGGGGCTATAGGGTTATCCAAGAAAAGAACATTGAAAATTCAAAAACTAAATTTTCACAGTATATTAGATTTTATGTGTTCCGAAATTTAGGCAGAGAAATTGATTTGCTTTCTGATGATATGGAGGTTTTAGAAGAAGAGATTGAAAAATTTTGGGATAATATTAAAGAAGCAAGATTGATATAAACCCATTTATAATACAAATATTGCGATTTTGGTTTGCGCATTTTAGGTAAGAATAAAAGGGTGCGGTGGAAACAAATGATATTAAAAGCTTATTATTCGCTGAGCATGGATGACAAATGAAAAAAGAGATGATAATTATTTTTTCCCTGTTGTTAGTTTGCTTTTTCTGCTCAAATACATTTGGCCGATGTATGGAGGGTGACTGCAATGACGGCTACGGTACAATCCTTTATCCCGACGGTACTAAGACCTCAGGCTATTTTCGAAATGGTAAACCTCATGGCTTATGCACTGATATTTGCCCTAATGGAAAGATGATAAAAGGTCATTTCAGGGACGGAAAACCGGTGGGGGACATACTGTTTGTTAATCCTGATGGCACCACCTATGAAGGGCAGTTTTCGAAGGGAGCAATAAACGGTAAGGGGGTTATGAAGTACCCAGATGGAAGAGTGTACAATGGTCATTTTCGCAATAATAAGTGCCATGGTTACGGTATTTTGATTTTTCCTGATGGAAGAGTTCTGTCTGGAAATTTCAGTAATGGCACTATGAATGAAAGTGGAACATTAGAGTTTCCGGATGGTGGAAAATATGAAGGACAATTCAAAGGCGGGAAAATACACGGCATTGGTACTTTGGTTTTCCCCGATGGCACTCGCTTAAATGGCACATTTAGAAATGGAAAACTGATAAGCCGTTGAGGGCACATCCCTCGCCGCCACGCCATGCCAAGGTGACCCGTATCGGAAGGCATGGGCGCGCTCCCGGTTGATATTTCCTCCTTAGGACTTCTCGCCGGGGATGGAGGTTCCGAACTCCCACCCTGGCTTTCATACTCTTTGATTTCCTTTTTTCTCTTGATCATCGGTTATCTCCCTCATACCCTCGGGCTCATCCCGGAAATCACAGTTATCAAAAAAATTGCCCATATCATTTTTCGACCGTCCCTCTGAATCCTCATCCTGGTTTTTCAATTTGGGGGGGTTGATTCTATACTCCCTATAGCCTTCTGGCTCATCCCGGAACGCGCAGTTGTCGAAAAAATTGCCCATTTTATTCGCAAACGTCATAACCACACAATCTAATTCGTCTGGTGAGCATTTTAATAAATCCCTCATGCAAACCTTTCCTTCAGTTCGATTCTTCGGCATAATCTTGACTTTGCCGTTGGTTACATTGTATGTAGGCGTCAACGACTGCTGAATCAACCTTTCATCCGGTGGAATCATTGCACCTGGATCTGTTCTCAACCATTCGCGGTATGTCCAGTAAAGTTGGTCCCTTAACTGTGTAAACTCTCCTAATTCGCACTTGTGCGTAGGCCTTTCGGCAACCTTTACGCCGATAGCTACACAACCCTTACGGTGCATTTTTGGAGCAACACCCGCACCTATCCCTGTTGCGTCAACATATGACGCTGAGGCCCCAAGTTCATGATATTCAGTGGCAAAGATATCAGCGGTGAGGTCAGGGTCCATCCCGTTCCATTTTTTAATCCTTGCGATAAAGCCGCCATACCGGGCACATCTGGTATTATAGTCACGGCCTTGCTCTGCGATATCACCACCGATGATGGGTTTAACCCCTACGGGCGGGATCTCTCCATGTTGAGCTACATACACATCCCACCTGGTCCTTGCGTTGTCTATCCACTCTCTTGAAATAAGCTGTTGTTCGGGTTGTGGGGAGTATTTACCTAAAACCATATAAAAAAATGCAGACTCATTAACAAAATAGTGGCCCGGCTTTAAAGGTGGATAGGTTTCATTTGTGCCCTTTTTCCTGGCTATAGCGCCCTCTAAAAATTTAGGTAGTTCAAATGTGTTGATTGACTGTTTTTCCTCTTCCGCCAATGGCCGGCACCAATCATTAATTCTCTGAACGGTAGTCTCACGGTCAACTGCGCCGGGGATAATGTCTTCGCCTGTCGTCACATTGGGATGATTAAACGCACTCAGATGGATTATGTTAGCCGTATGGTTTCGCTCTAAACGATAGGGTTCCCCGGCTTCGTAACGGGGATTGAACAGGATCAACAAACGGACATGACCACCACTCATACATCCTTCAATGCCTCGATATGCAAAATCCGGAACGGTGTCTCCCTCGTCCACAACAAACAACATGTGTTCATGATGTTTTCCCGAGAACTTACCTTCCTTAACCTCATCAGTGCCAGTGGTAGGGACGGTTAGTGATGTGATAAAATCCTTAGCTGACCGCTCAATGTGCATGGTTGTGATTTTATCGCCACTAAACAGCTTGGAATTTTCTGACATAGCACTCAGTTCACCCCATAGGATCTTCTGATTCTCATAGGGATTTGCTGTAGTGTAGACCCTTGAGTTTGGAAAACATTTATAGAACCATGTTGAGACTGCTGATGCCCCGTGGCTCTTACCCGTCCCCGTTGCAGACCGTGCTACCGTAATCCGGTTATCCCTCACACTCTCAACCATCTGCGCTATATCGTCGGTTAGAGTGATACCCATCTCGTTGCGGATGAAACCAACAGGGTCATCTTGGTATTGGGTGAACCCCTCTTCCCCGGTCCCAAATTCCTGATTAATCGAACCTAAGAGCTGTTCGTATAATTGAGTTTTGATTAAGTCTACTGATGATTGCATTTCGTACCTCTGGGCTTGCCTCACCAATGGCGGCTAAGATCTCCCTTTGAAACTCCTGATTGGCCTGCATGTCATAAGCGGTTTGGAAGATTTCAAGTTGTAGCTTGAGCTGCCCGCGAATTTCCGCCATGGCCTTTAAGGCTAACTCCCGGGGGTCCTTCAGTTTGTATTCAACAACCTCTTCTTCGTCCTTGCCTACTCTCACCTTCTTCTGGCTTTCAAGGATCTGAAGAGCCTCTTCATCCCCCCGCTGCCATCGCATCAGAAGGTCAAGGATCTCGTTAGCATTATTGTTTATCTTCTGGATCTGCGCCATAGCATCAAGCCTTTGATTAACAACCTGTTCGATCTTCTTGACCGCTATGACCTTGGTAGTCCTCCCCCGGAGTTCAATAAGGCGTTTACTCACCGCCTGCCTGCTTACACCCAACTTCCTTGCCGTATCCGCTTGACTTCTGCCTTCGTCAACGAGACGTACAAGCTTGGTATCATTAATTTTTTTAGAGTTCATGGTTGCTCCCTGGTTGACAACTCGGTTGACATAGTTGACATCACACATTCATTCTTTGATTAAGTTTGACTACTTTTAGACGGGGTATTAGTTCTGCTTGGCGGGCCTCCAAACCCAAAACTGTAACCCGAGCATTGTTTAGGCCCTGCTTTAATTGGGCAAGCTCATTACGATGCTCCTCAAGTTCACCATCCGTGATCTCACCCAGGGCATGGGCCGCTAAGATAAGATGGAAACGGTCTTCAAGACATATAAGCTTTTCTTTGGTGATCGTTCCCTGCTCTGTTAACTGGTCAATCAGGTTGCAGATCCTTGAATACTGTTCTTTGATGTCTTCCATACTTGCTTCTCCTTTTTGGTTAGCTGATTGGTAATCATAAACCCTCGCCGTATAGCCATATGTTCCATCCTTTATCCTGTCACCGCATTCAATCTCTTTTCAAGCTCCCTCGCATATTTCAAAAGGAGACTCTCCGTCACCCGCGCACCAAACTTCCTATTCTCGACAAAGAAAACAGGCAGGTTGTATCGAATAGAAAATGCCATAAGGCTTTGAACTGCGGCCTTTGGCAGCATCTTCGATTGATACTGGCCATTAGATAAGTCTGATAGGCTGGCCTCGATAAGCAGGGCAAAATAGTCAAGGGCTCTCCCCCGGTGAAGTTCCTTCTCGAAACGTTCCCTGTCGGTGGTCAAGCAGGCGATTAGATCATTAATGGTCTTTCTCTCAATCGCTATAAGATGGGACGCGCCCTTCAATGAATAGTCTCCAGTTGTCAAAGTCGCTGTCTCACTTGCAGCTTTGAAGGTGTAAGGGAGTTGCTCTCTGCTATCGATTGTGATCGTGATTTTCATAGTTCGGTAACGGTTTTTCTCTCATTTTCCAAATTGCGTTTCTATTTGCTGAATCGCCTGTTCAATGGCAAGATCCCTCTCAGCCTTATTGATCTTTGGAGGTTCCCTTCTGATCGCTCTTGTGACTTTTCCCTGAAAGCCTTTGTATGATTTCAGTTGGTCAAGGTAGGTTTTTTCACTATTAAAAAGCTGACCATTTAGCTCCTCTGCGACCGCTGCATCAGGGATCGGATAGTCCTCAATATCTGGCATATTTTCATCCAAATCCTTTCGTATGCCATGCCAGACGTTTTGAATGCGCTCGTTTAATGGCTTACAAAGTTCTTGAATATCATCTTGTAATGCTTCATATTCACCTTCAATGTCCTCAATATCGCCTTCGTATCCTTTTAAGATTTCTTTCTCGATATTCCGATAGTCTGTAATGAGTCTCCGTTTAGCATCACTAACCTTTTCATCCAGATTATTGTCTCGATACTGGCGAATAGCATGGATGACAATCCTTCTAAGTTCTCCAGGATGCAAAGCCTCTAATGCGTCAAGTTCGGTAGCACCTTGTCCAAACCTTTTTTCAAACGAAGCACCTCGCTTTTCAGTCTCTTTTATGGGAGTCCGTGGCAACTCATATTTTTGGCATTGCTCATATGTCAGTATTATCGGGATCAATCTCACATCAAAAGGCTCATCAGAATCATCTAAAAACTTCTCAATTTTTCGTGATACCGCAACTGGCATTGACAAACCTGCCGGATCGAAATCAGATATGTAGAGAATACGGCATGGCTTCTTATATTCTCTCATTCTGCTTATAAGTTTAGCCGTCGAAGTGATCGAAAACTCCCCTGCTGCTGTAACAAGATTCACCCTGTATCTTTCACAAATCGGAACGAGGATATCGTTCATTGTAGATTTCTCCGCCCAAATCTCGACGTGATATCTTTGGTTGCCTCTATACCTTAGCAATTCAAGATTGTAATGTGGCATCTCTGGCAGTGGATCAATCTCAACGTCCCAATCTTCAGCGGCAATTTCAATACGGGGATCTGGTTCGTCTTCGCCTATGTTGATTATCGGTTCAGGGTTACGCCGGTCTCTAAACGCAAAAGGATTTACCAAGCCAATGTACCTGGCATATTTTGATGCATCGGAGAGTTTTCTCCAACATTCCATGATGTTTTCGTATATCTCGCCATTCGGAAGTGAAAGAGGCGGATCTTGGGAAATCATCTGATAGTGTATACGCCGGAGATGGATACCTGAGGTATAACCAAACCGCTCCCATATATCAGCAAACCACTCAGCGTCTTTTAGTTTTGTTTTCGTGCCGATATAGAACGGATCGTTTGCCGATGCCAATACGATCAAATCAGTAACAGGGCAGTGTTTTTGTTTTGCTAAAACCTTGATCTCCTTAAAATCCATATGTACCCCCTGTTTTTAAAAGAAAAAAAGTCACAGACAGCGTAAAACCCTCTTTTGGGTTTTGCGCCATATTAGTTCATTCTTATATGCATATTAATAAACATACTTCATACATACTTACCCGGTAGTTTTTTCCATATTTTGGATCAGCTTCCGAGTACCTTTTTCCATCTCTGTGGTAGTTTTTTCCACCCATTACCGGTACTTTTTTCCATGCTGATATCGGTTGATAATCTGCTCATTCAGCCCTGCAGCTTTAAACCACCGGGGTGGTTTGGGGAAAACCTTCCAGGTCCCCCCGAAATTGCCTTCAATCAAGAAGTTGCCTTGCAAGCTATCCTGTGCTGCCTTTATGGATCTTCGAGAAATGCCGCTATATTTCGCTAATATCGGATCTTCCGCCTCGCAAAAATCAAAGTCCCTGACTTTATAGAAGTCATCGAACTCAATGGGTTCAGCGTCCACGTCACCTTCCTCGACATACCTATCGAAATCGAAATAGCTGAAATACCTCATGACAGGGTAGAGAGCCCTGGCGGTCGGTGTAAGTCGGGACCAGTTTCCGCCGTAGATGATGCCGCGGAGAAACGGGAAGGTCTCTCCCTTTTTTATCGCAGGCAATTTCAGATGAAATCGTTTGGCCCGTTTACCCCGCTTGGTTGTATAGTAAGCGACTTTGAAGTCTGGAAACCCATCAAGACCGTTTACGCCCTCTCGTACCTGCTTGTCAGTTCTACCGGATAAAATTGCGATCCTTCGCTCGGAAGGAAATGCCAAACCTTTTCCATTGCAATGCGCCGCAATAACCGGAAAAATCGCTTTTGATGCTTTGGGAAGTGCTGCCCAATTCATGTTCTTGATCCACCGCTTATCGAATACAAAAAGAGACTCGCGGTCTATCTGATCGGTAAATTGATACATGAGACCCCCCTGCAGGTCCTTGCCTGAACTGGGCCAGGTTCAGGGAAACCCGGCCCTTGACCCTCCCACAGGGCGTCCAGGCAAGCAGTTGCTAAATTCTTACTTGTTGTTGCATTTACCTTCCGTTCTTTATCCCACCGCTAACCCGCTCCACCGGGACATGGAGCACGACCTGTTTTGATGCGTTTGTGTATTTGACCCCTTTTAGCTAATCTTTAAAAACCCCTAAAGGGATGGTAATCTATAGAATAGTGTTACTTTTGACACTCCAAAGGGTTACAAAGAATAAATAGCCTAAATGTGGTTTGTCAGTAATTATATCCACGCGTTACGTCAATTTTCACCGTTGCTTTTCAAGTGTCACTCTTGACACTCGAAACCTTTGTAGGCAGCTCTTGGAGTGTCACTTCCGACACTGATTGGAGTGTCATTTTTGACACCCATGATTGAACTTTGACGCCTCTTCCCAGGGGGGCGAAGCGGGATATTTTCAGGCTTGCTGTTTCGGCCATATGTATTTCCCTTTTTAAAGCCTCTGCCTTGCCTAATGTCTTTTTGCCTTGTCTTGTGTATAAAGGCATCAGTTCCCCAGGCTTCCCACCGATCACTAATGCTATACTTGCTTACGTCACCCTTCCAGCCACCATTTCCTGGGTGGTCAATATCCAGAAAACCGTATTCAATTAGCTGGTCCAAGGCCCTCGCAAAGGATTTTCTTGAAATAGGTGGTTTCCTATTTTCTGCTTCGGCATAGGTGTATACCAGCTCGCCATTATTCAAGATCGTATAAGTGGGCGCACGTCCGGATCTTGGCTTATTCTTCTTAACCCTGCATCTTCTCCGAAAATCGAAATATACAGCCATAGCAGTGCTACTCAACCGCCTGAACGGCTCAGATTTCAGAAGCGCTCGCTCTATAACGATGCTGTCGAATGCCATTTTGTTGTCCCGGTCAGTGTGTTAGCGACTACAACGAGTCAATATAGCGATCCAAATCCCTCAGCCTGTTTTACTCACAAGCCACTGCCCTATCTTCCAACCACTTGACGAAATTTTTAACCGGATACGCAATCTTACGCCCGACCCGAAACCGCCCCTTGGGGCCAAGGCCCAGGCTGTCCAAGTTTGCGAGGTATTTTGGTTTGATAGTACCACCTGTGAAATCATCAGACTTATCCCGGCTTACGATTCCTGAAGGCCATTTTTCTTCCAAAATACGGAGATCAATTTTTTTCATGGCTATCTTCCTCCTTCCGACCCTGACTAAATAGAACCTCCTCCGGGAACCCAAGATATGCAGATATTCGTGCTCTCGTCTCCGATTTGGGTATCAGATAGCCCCCGCATATAAGGCTGAAAGTCGACCTGTTCAAATTTAGATCGTAGGCGGCTTGAGTTTGTGTAACCCTTTGTTTGTTCAGCTCTTTTTTGATGATGTTGTTAGGTTTGCGATGTTTAAGTGTCGTACTTAGGCGTGGTTTGGCCATGATTTTCCTCCGTTCACCGGCAACAAAAAAAGCCCGGACCTGCATGGCACTCAATATGAGTGTTTTTCCATGCTGATCCGGGCTTCAGAGTGTCCTACCTTACGGTAGGGCCGTGCTGTATCCGGTTATATGGTTTATATTCTTCACAAAATCCGGGCTTCAGAGTGATCCTAAGATTTACTTAGGGGCCGAGCTGTATCCGGTTTATGATTTTTTATTTGATATTTCCTAATTGCAATATAGCAACAACAATTAGAAATGTCAAGCTACATGGTGTTTTTTCATTTACACCCACTATCTGTTGTGGTGGCCCGGGAAATGCGCCTCATCAGTCCTGCAGCACCTATCCCCAGGAACTGAAATTTATTCATTAGCTTCTTTCTTTAATGGTACAACCTTGTCCTGTTTTTTCTTTCTATTCAAATTCTGCTCGAACCGCGTCATAGAGCCTTTCAGAGCATCCGGGGCAAGGTGGGCATAGCGCTGAACCATGGCTAAACTCGCGTGGCCCAGCAATTTTTGAACTTTGTAGAGATCCTCTCCCTCGGAAACCAGCCAGCTCGCGAAGCTGTGGCGTAGCGAGTGGAAAATGAGCTTTTGTCTCCTGTCCACTATGCCGTCATTGAATCCAAGATCTTTGACAGCCCTATTGAAGGCATTGGATACTTCCTTGATTTGTTTCCCATTCCGATCCTTAAACACTGGTTCACGCGGGCGACCGTGAGGCAGTCGTTCAAACATTGCCCGGACCTCATTTGTCATAAATGCTGTTCGATCTCCACCCTTGGCGTCGAGAATATCAATGGTCGCTCGGTCGGTATGGACATCATTCCAGGTTAGAGAGAAAATCTCCCCTGCTCGCATCCCGGTGTGCAGGCTAAGCAAGGAGATGTCGTGAAGCTGCTGTGATCTCACACTAAGGTCTTCAAGTAATAGGTCAGCCTCGTCATGGGTAAGAAAACGCGTCCTCCTATTATCGATTTTAGGTGTTTTAACATTCTTGGTTGGTGATTCGCGGGCAATGAGTCTGTCCCTGCTGGCCATATTCCAAATTTGTCTGGAAACTGCAAAGGCGTATTTAATGGAGCTTGGACTTTTTTTTGAGTCCTGCATGTTCTTTTTGATCCGCTCAAAGTCTAAAGCCAAAATGTCTTTAAATGACTTTTTTCCTATAACTGGCTTAATCCATTTCTCAAAAAGAATTTTTTCTGCCTTAATGCTTCCCGGCTTTTTGTCCCTCTCAAGAATTGGTTTATATGTGTCCTCATAAAACTGGCCGAAAGTGATATCTTCCTTTTCCTGCCTCTCCTGCTCTTTCCTTTCGGCTTCACGCCGTTCATATTCGAGTTTTCGTTTTTCAGATAAGGTTCGCGGCCCTGTCCCTCGTCTCTGATTCTCCTGAAGTTCTGAAAGAATGGCAACCGTTTTTTTTTCATTAAACCCTTGAGAACTCCAACCCAATGCCTCGGTTTTTGTTTTTCCATCCAATTTATAAAAAATAGTCCAATACCTATCTAGCTTCACCCCATGACGCCTAGTTGGATGTTCTCGATACCTGATCCCAGGTCTAACTTTTACCCATTTCACACTCATAAAAAAACCTCCTCGTTTCCGGTTTTGTACAACCCCTGTACAACTTTTTTTGATGAAATAGAGTGTTTTTAGGTGACGCTATGTGAAGGTATTTTAAGGTATAACATATAGATATGTCAATAAAAAAGTGGTAAAATATGAGGGTATGTGATGT
>SDBT01016281.1_pt1 | contig 11772 bp, 14 predicted proteins | sample 2277101 | NCBI WGS metagenome assembly SDBT01 (sample SAMN10404973, study PRJNA504765) | marine sediment metagenome | isolation source: marine sediment core GS10_PC15, 103 cmbsf | place: Arctic Ocean: Southern Knipovich Ridge | collected 2010
TCCCGCCCTTCTACGACGAGCCTGGCTATATTTCGGAGATCCAGAATCCGCTGTCCACAGAAGAATGCCTGCATGTCATAGATAGCTTTGTGGGGATGCTGGAGCGGCTGTCAAAAGAGCATGGCGTTGAAAAATCGGCGATCTACGAAAAGGTGTCTGACAAGCGCACACAGCGAAGCAACGAAAGTGAAGGTGTAGGAAGTGGTAACTAATGCCATACACGCGGCAACGCTTATACAGATAGGCAAAGAAATAACACGTGGTACGGGGGTTGCCGCAACCCGGCGAATCCTCACGAAGTCGGCAAGCTTTCGAATAATCGAAGAACTCGAAAACATGGAAGGCGAAATGCACGGACTTTTGGTGCGGTCAGTTGTCGCACCCGTGCTTACACATAAGCAAACTGAACTTGAGATTGTAACCGATCTTGATTTTGAGCAAATCCTGTTTCCGTTGCTTTCGGGCGTCAGGGGAGGTGTTGTGCCGACGCAAGAGGGCGGCGCTGGCCCGGCTGAACTCTGGACGTTTACGCCCGCCGTTGCCGCTGACCCGTTAATTGACACGTACACGCTTGAGTATGCCGAAAGATCAATGGAGGCAAGCCCGGTTGAAATCGGGCTTGAATCGCAATATGGCTTTGTAACTGCCTTCAACATTCAAGGCGGCGAGGAGGGCGTACCTCAGATTAGCTATTCGATAGTTGCACGGGGGGCGGGTATGGCTGCATCTACGGCTTCTATTGCCTTACCTACACGTACACACGTTGGAAATCTTAAATGGACAGTTTTCATTGACAGCACTTGGGCGGGGCTTGGCACAACGCAAGTATCGGCGCAAGTGTTCAATTTGAATTTCGGCTTCAGTGATTTCGTAGCGCCTGCTCGATATCTCGATGGGCGTGGAAATCTCGACTTCAGCACTTACGAATTCAGAGCCGGGCGTGTCGGTGACCTGAGCTTTGATATAGTTATTGACCCGTCTGGACAGATCGCAACTGAAGACAGCCTGAAGGGTGACGGTACGATGCGCTTCGTTCGTATCGAAATTCTAGGCCCGGCGTTCGCGGCACCTGACGCCGGGTTCAATCATCGTATCAGGATCGACGGCGCGTACTATCACGCGGGCGATTCTATGGTTGAACGCGGCGGCGAGCGCGAAGGGCAAAGCATGACTTCCATGCATTTGCTTTCCACGTATGACCCGACGCAAGCGCAAGACCTTAAATTCAGCGTACAAAATACGTTGGCAACTTTCCCTTAAAACAAAACCCGAACCCAATCAACGAGGTGAAAAATGGCACTTGTAAACGATCTTCAGCCGGGTCAAGAAGACATACCGCACGAAAAGGGCGAATGGTTCAAGTTTCGCCCGTTATCACACATGGAAATTGAAGCATCAAGAGGCGCGAAGCAACGCAAAGCATTTCAGATTTTCGACGGGCTCGATGATAAGACCCTGAAGGTTATGCAGGGTGTGAGCGCTGACGCTTTGAATGCACAATCCGAAAGCGACGAACCTATTGACCCGGCTGATGAATTAGATGTTGAAATTGCGCTTCGTCATGGCATTGTTGAATGGTCTTATAAGGCTGAATTGACGCCCGATAACTTGCGCATGCTTGACCATATCACGTCAATGTGGGCGTTTGATGTCATATGCAAAATGAACACAATTGGGACTGAAGAAAAAAACGACTAAGCGCGCAACTTGAAAGCTATTATCTTTCAGGCGGCGCGTATCCAAGTTCAATGATTTACGTGTTGATTTGTAAGCGCATGGGTATTGCTTACAAATCGGGCGGGTTCGAAGATCAACCCGCGTTGTATATTTCGCACGTAATACTTGACGCACAAGCTGAAAATCGAGCGAAGGCAACACAGGCGCTTTGGCAAGCGCGGGCAAATCGCGAAGGTAAAAAATAGCATGGCGGCTGGACAAGCTGAACTACAGCTTTTAATTAAGGCCCGCGACACGGCGTCTACGACCATGAGCCGAACGCGTGAGAATATCGGCAAGCTTGGCAAGACGGCTGTTCTTGCGTTTGGCGCGGCGGGCGTTGCGGCGGGCGCGGCGGGCGTGCTTGCGGTCAAGGGTGCCATTGAATTTGAAAAGGCAATGGCTGAAGTTGCAACTCTGATGCCCGGTATTTCTAAAGATTCTTTCGGTGTGCTTCAACAAGGTGTGCTTGATCTTTCCAAAGAACTTAACCTTGCAACAAGTGAAACCGTGCCCGCTTTGTATCAAGCGATATCGGCGGGCGTACCGCCCGAAAACGTGCTTGACTTCATGCGGCTTGCGTCTAAGGCGGCAATTGGCGGCGTGACCGATCTTTCGACAGCCGTTGACGGTATCACAAGCGTTGTGAATTCTTACGGCGCTGAAATCGTTGGTGCTCAAAAAGCGTCTGACATTATGTTCACGACGGTCAAGCTTGGCAAGACTGATTTTCAACAGCTTTCGAATTCACTCTTCAATGTCATACCGACGGCGGCAACCCTGGGTATAAGCTTTGAAGAAATCGGCGCTCAATTGGCAGTCATTACCGGGCAAGGTGTACCAACATCAGTTGCAACAACTCAATTGAGGGCGGCGTTTGTTGAGGCATCAAAGGGCGGTACGCTCTTAAACGACGCGATCAAAGAACTACACGGCAAAGGTTTCAAAGACCTGATCGCCGACGGCATGACAACAACCGAAATCTTTCAAGCCGTTCGTGATGAAACAATTCGAAATGGTACTTCGTTCGGCGATCTTTTCGGGTCAGTCGAAGCGATGAATGCCGTTCTTGCTGTCACCGGGCCGAACGCTTCAAAGGTTCAAAAAGCCCTTGCGGAAATGGCAAATTCGGCGGGCGCGGTTGATGCGGCTTTTAACGTGATGAGTGAAACGGCAAGCTTCAAGTTTGGGCGGGTGATTAATAGTCTGAAGATTCGGTTGACTGAATTAGGTTTGAAACTTTTGCCACTTGTCATGCGCGGGTTCGATATGTTGAGCGTTGCATTTGGTCGCGTGTCGGTTTGGTTCAATGCTAATAAGTCGGTGATAATCGACACAATCAACGGCATTGCCGACGCCGGGCGCTCGCTTTGGTCACGATTTAGGCGCGGGCTTGAAGTTGTCATACCTCTTTTGGTGAGCTTTGGAAAGCAATCCGCCGACACGTTCGGGCCTTTAATTGAATGGGTGAAACGAGCAACGCCGGTTGTGAAGGCCTTTATCACTGATGCTTTCGGCGCGGTTGCTGATTGGATACGTGAAAATGGGCCGAAGATCGTTGACTTTGTGTCGGGCGTACTTGGTAAGGTTTTTGACTGGTTTGCAAGTGCTTTGCCTGTCATTAAGACCTTCGTCACTGATGCCTTCGGCGCTGTCACGGGTTGGATTTCAGAGCATGGCCCTAAAATAATCGGCTTCGTTTCGGGTGTACTTGATAGGGTCAAGGGTTGGTTTCTTGACGCCGCCCCAATCGTCAAAGATTTCGTCGTCAATGCGTTCGGTATCGTCGCCGGTTGGATCACCGAAAACGGGCCAAAGATTCTTAACTTCGTAAGTGGTGTACTTGATAGGGTTAAAGATTGGTTCATTGACGTTATACCAGTTGTGAAAGATTTCGTTATCAATGCATTCGGCGCTGTCACGGGTTGGATTTCAGAGCATGGCCCGGCGATCCTTGACTTTGTGTCAGGTGTATTGGGTAACCTGTTGACTTGGTTTGTTGACGGCGTAATGGTCATTAAAGATTTCGTTGTAAATGCGCTCGATGTATTTTCTAATTGGTTCGCGGAAAATCGCGAAGGCATAATGAATACGATTCAACGAATCATTGATATAAGCATCATACTTGCCGAATCGTTTAAGACGGGTTTTCTTGAAGTTATCGTACCCGCGTTGAAGGATTTCGCCGACGTTGTAATCAAGACAACTTTTCCCGTTATAAAAGAGCTTTTCGAATTCATCATCGGCAACAAGGTTGCAATGATCGCCGCAATAACCGGCATTGGTATTGCTATTTTCTTGGCACTTGGGCCGGGCACACAAGCGATTATTGCAATCGTTGCGTTGATAACTTTAATTGGTTTCTTGCGTGACAATTGGGACGAAATATGGAGTTTCATTCAAGAAAAATTTCGTCAAGTCAGTGATTTTATTGTCGGTTTTATTGACTCAAAATGGTTTTGGCTTTTACCGGGCGGGCCTTTGATAAAAGGCATCTCGTTCATATGTAAAAATTGGCGCGAAATCTGGACTAAAATTAAAGATTTTACGTCGGATACTTGGGACGGTATCTTGAGGATCGTCAAGGGCGGGCTGAATATTTACGTGTCATTATTCAACAAGCTGATCGACATGTGGAATAGTCTCGAATTCAAAGTGCCAAAGGTCAGCGTCGGCGGTATCAGCTTCGGCGGCTTCACAATTGGCACGCCGAAAATTGCGCCGATTCCTGTCTTCAGAACGGGCGGCATTGTACCCGGCGCGCTTGGTTCACCGCAATTGATTCTTGCGCACGGCGGTGAACGGATAACGCCGGGCATCGGCGGCGGCGGTATCGGCGGTGGTGGCTTTACGTTGATAGTGAACGGTGATGTCATAGGCCTTGATGACCTGGCGGGCTTCGTGGTCGAAACGATACGTGACGGCAAGCGGCGCGGGCAATTCCAAGGGGTGATTGATTGAAGCAAGATATAGTCTTTTCTGCATGCTTGTTTCTTACGGTCGGGCTATGCATTGTCTTCTTATGGATGGTTGTCTATGACCGTTCTTAGGTATAAATTAAAAGTCGATTGGAACGCCGACGGCGATTATGAAGACACCGGCGAGATCATTGACTCGCGCCTTGTTTCGTGGTCTTCAGAGCGCGGGCGCGATTACGCGTCAACACTTGTACCTTGCTGTTCGGCGGGCAAGTTAATTGTTGATATAGACAATACGTCTGAAGATTATTCAAGCTTTAACAGTTCATCGCCTCTTGCCGGTAATCTGTTGACCGGGCGTGATGTTCGCATGACTCATGAACCGCCGTTGAACAATTACGGGCGTTGGTCAAGTTCTGCTGGTGAAATAGTTATTGGTGTCGATTCTGCTCTTGATAATGTTTACAACGGCGGCGGCGTTGTCGAAGCCCTTATAAGGCCTTTTTCTGGTGGTTCACCAAATGGCAGGATAATTGACAAAGCGACGGGTTGGTTACTGCTTGTTTCAGGTGAGAGTAACGGCTTCACAAGGATGACTTTCGACTATCATTGGTCAGGTGATGATTACACTGCAAACACTGGCTTCACTATCCCGCTTTACAAATTCAGCCGTGTATCTTGCGAGTACAATAGTGACAGCGATGGTAATTCGGCGGTCTTTCGTGTTGACGGCGTGATTGTTGCTACGGCTGAAACCTCAACGCCGACGGGAACCCGCGAAGATGATTCAGCCCAGTCGGTTACAATCGGAAATAATGGCGGCAATACGCGACCCTTTGACGGTGATATCGACGACGTTCGAATGTGGAATGTTGACCGAACCGCCGCCGAACTTGATGACAACAAATGGAATGAACTTGTCGGCAATGAAACGGGCCTTGCCGGATATTGGAAAATCAACGAAGCGACGGGCACGACGATTGACGACGCAACCGCAAACAATAAGGACGGCACAGCGGTTGGTATTGAACTTCGAAGCGATCATTTCTTTAACGGCAAGCTTGAGCGCATCACACCCTTACCGTCGTTGTCAGGCCCGAAGCGCGCCCGTCTGACTGCATGGGGTTCGCTTGCGTCGATCAACGCGGACAAAATCGACATTGCAATGGGGACGAATATTCTAACTTCAGACGCGCTTGACGATATTCTTGACGCCGTTTCATGGCCCGCCGCCGAACGTGATATAAACACGGGGCAAACAACTATGAAGCGTCATTTTGTCAACGGCTTGAACGGCTTCGAAGCTATCAGGGTAATCGAACGGACTGAAAACGGTTTCGTTATCGAAGATCGCGATGGGCGAATCAGATTTGAAGACCGTCATTTTCGTTTTATAGTACCCCAAACAACAAGCCAAAAAACTTGGACTGACGCGACGGGTTCAACTCTTACTTACTCAAAGCCTATACAGCGCGATTATGAAGCTTTTTTATTCAATCGCTTTGAAGCTGATATTCCAATATTCACGGTTGGAAGCCTTGCAGTCCTTTGGACTTTGCCCGAAACCGGCGCTGACAGCCCGCAACTTGCGCCCAGTGAGTCAAAAACCTTTGCAGCATTTTATCCGACGCCCGCCGCCGCAAATGACGATTTAGGTGTTGAAGCATGGACTACTTCAGTTTCAACAACCGATTATACGGCGAATTCACAATCAGACGGCGGTGGTACAGATTTAACGTCTGACATCGGTGTTGCCGTTGTAAAGTCTTCAAACAAGATGGAAGTGACCCTTACTAACAATCACGCGACGCTGACGGCGTTCGTGACGCTGCTTCAAGCAAGAGGTACGCCCGTCACGGTTTCCGACCCTGTACGGGTCATTTCGAACGATTCAGCAAGTCAAACCGATCACGGTGTCAGGCGCTTCAAGCTTGGGGAAAATTTCATACCGACAACTGGTGAAGGTCAAGATTGGGCTGATTCGAATGTTGCGCAATTCAAAGATCCTTTGCCGTTGGTTGAATTGACTTTGACGGGTAACGTTTCAGATGAGATTTCACATGAATTGATTACCCGTGACATTTCCGACAGGATAACGCTCGTAGCCTTGGGCCTTGGCACGGGCCTTGAAATCAATGAAGACTTTTTTGTTGAGCGCATAATACATAAAGTAGATGGGCGCGGCATACATGAAGCACGGTTTACCTTGACACCTTCAAGTATATCTTCGGGCTTTTGGATACTTGGCACAAGTGAATTGTCAGTTGATACAGTGCTTGCATATTGAGTTGATAAATGCCCGATTCGAAAATAATTTCGACAATTGAAGACCTTGTACCTGGTGTGAGTGCGCACGGCTTTTTTCTTATTATGTATCAACGTACATTTGGTGAAGTCGTAATAGAAATTCCTGAAGTTTTTTCTGACGATCACGTACCGTTTAAGGCGTATATTAATTGGGGCCGATGGTGCATTGATTGTGATTGCGGGTCTTCAAGTTTGGCTTCGCGTGATTTTCAATTTTATATCTGTCATGAACGCGGTTGTGACAGATCGGCGGATTGGTCACGCGTTGAATTTCCGATTGACGTAATAGAAATTGAAGATGTTTTACTTGCAAGGCCCGTGCGTCAGAATGGCCTGGCGGTAAATCGTAATTGGTTTGTCGGCGAAACCGTAAGTGATCTGAAAAAAGAAAATACTGATCGCGATTTACCCGAAAAAGTAAGTCCAAGGGCTATATGATGGCATGGACGACGCCCGCAACTTTTACGGTTGGCGAACTTGTCACTCATACAAAGCTGAATACACAGGTGCGTGATAATTTTCTTTTCTTGTCAACACATGGTCATTCAGGTTCAGTCGGTGACGGGTCAACAACGCTCGGTAATTTGGTCAAGGCGATCTTCACCGACGCCGCCGCGCCCGCCGCGCCCAGTGCGAGCCTATCTCAGTTTTATTCCGTTTCAGGTACGTTGCATTTTCGAACAAATGGCGGCGCTGACTTGGCGATTGATAACACATCGCACGCGCACACATAGAGGTTAATTATGGCATGGACAGCGCCGCGAACATATGTGACGGCTGAAGTTCTAACAAGCGCGATTTTGAATGTTGATATACGTGACAACTTCGGCGCACTGTCAACGCATGGCCATTCGGGTTCAGCCGGTGACGGGTCAACAACGCTCGGTAATTTGGTCAAGGCGATCTTCACCGACGCCGCCGCGCCCGCCGCGCCCGGCGCGGGTCTTACGAGTCTTTACGCGGTTTCTGGTACGCCTCGCATACGCTCGGGTGCGGGCGGCGCTGACACCGAACTTTCACTTGCCGGGCATACGCATACGCCGACTGAAGAAGCGAGTCAAGAAAACGGTTCTGTTTTCACCGCTTCAACAGATACGGTTGACGTAACGGACTTGACAACTTCGTTCGTTGAACATTTCGCAACTACCGTGCCAGCATTCACGGGTTCAAATAGAGCAAATATTCTTGTTGTCGGCATAACAACCGGGCAAGGATCAGGCGCGGGCGGGTCTTCGACTGATACATGGCAACTTAAAGTCAATGGTTCGATAGTTTTGACAGGTACATTGGCTCATTCGGGCAATAGTAATACGGCGTCAGATGTAGATTTTTTCATTGATACCTCACCAGTTGCTACACAAACGGTTACAGTTGAAGTTAAGGCAACTGGAACGGCGGCGGTGATAGGTATAACAGTTGCGCAAATCTTAGTATACAGTGCTTAATTTTTAATGTGGGGTTTTGCAAGCAATGGAAAATTTTAACCCGGTTGACCTACTTAATTTTGTAGATTTGGGTGTGCTTGGCTTGGTGCTTTGGTGGCTGATGGTGAGGGTAGAAAAGAGGATTGAAGCGCATTCACAGTCAAACAAAATGCTTGCCCGGCAAATTAACATCATGGCGCGGGCGGTTATACGTGCGCTTGCTTTGCGCGAAGCTGACGGCGGGCATGTCGGGCTTGCCGCCGAATTTGAAGAAGAACTTCAACGGGCGGCAAGCGCTTCAAATATTAACGGGTAGGTGAGTTGTTAGCCCGGCGACGTTCTTGGCTTCGCCGGTGTCTTGGAACGGTTTCAAGGCTGTCTTTGGGCTTATCATTGAACACCGGCGCGGCGTCGAAACGGCAACCGCAATTGATGCAAAGTTTTTCAAGTGCATTGTCAAACGTTGCGCCGCCGCATCGCGTGCAGTCGTTAAGTTTTAATAGTCCAAACGCCATGATCTGAACCTCGTTTCACTTCGTTGAACATTATCGTGTCAAGAATCGTTTGCCAGTGACTAGGCCGCCATACGTAAACCTCGTTCGCTTCGTTCGATGTCAACATGTTCAGCCATTTTTTCTGATCTTTGTCAGCGTAAGCGTTTTTTTGCCTTTTCAATTCGGCGTAGATCGTGCGCCCGTTGGTTGCAAGTACCAAGTCGGGAAAGCCTTTTGAGGTCACCGGCGTTAAGTAAGATACCCTGCCTTTTTTGAAAGTTCGAATCGTCCGGGCATGGTAGACTTTCCACTCAAAAGGCGAATGTTCAAGCAAAGCAAGTATTCGGCGCTGAAAGTTTGCTTCGCTCATTGATTCGTCAACCCATTCATGAAGCTGTTCAACGCTTACGGTGTTGAAGGGTTGGTTCACGAGTCAGGCCCGTCGGAATCGACGCGGGCAGATAAGATCAGCGCCGCCCAAACGAAAGCAACGAGCGCAATGAGCGCGCATATTAACAAGGTGACAAAGAAAACCTTTGCGCTCATGAAATCAACCGCATATCCGCCCGCCGTCAATATGCCTATCAGGACTAAGAATCGTTTAAGCATTCCAATTGCCCCCTTGCGCCTTCAGGGTCGCCGTATTGCTCCCAATATAGCGCGGCGATCTTGACCCGCTTATTACCTATTTTGATTTTGAATAGTTTGTATAGGTTGTGAAGGTGACGCCGCACGGTTTGTTCGTTGGTTTTCGTCAGTGTGGCAATTTCATTACTATCGAAGCCAAGGGCAACGAGCGCCCACACGCGGCGCTTTTCGATGCTTAGTTTAAGATTAGGATCATTCAGACAGGTGACGCTTTTGAATGGCTCTATGGTGATAGTTGTCAATTTCTTATACCTCTTAAATAGCTTTGTAGCACGTCAGGCCCGCACGGGTAAATCATATCAATTCGAAATACGCTCAAAACTTCGTAAGGGCAAATGCAATGCTCGATTTCGTTTTCGGGTTGTTCGTGATGTTCACCGACATTGTGGGCATGACAAACCGTCGAATGAAGTCTTTTTGCGTTAACATACGTGCCCGGCATTGGTGGCAATTCTTTGCCCGTTCTGTTGTTATAGGCCTTGACTGGCTTGTTTGGGTTAAAGTTGCTGAATCTTTGCATGCTTAGAACCTCCGTACAGGGACTTACAGGTGCGCCGGGTACAGGAACACCGGGCGCACCTGATGCGCTTGTCTAGCCTTGACCGTGTTCGGTTGTGGGTGCTATATAGTCGGTTTCGTCGGTCACAATCGCGACAACCCAATCAAAAGGCACCTGACCGAAGAACACACACCATTGGTCAGACTGACCGTCACCGGCGTCATTTAGGTTGTCAACCCATTTCTTCGGAATATCAAGCCAATTGCAAACCTCTTGCCATGTCTTGAGTAAGTGCAAGTATTCATCAGGTATGACGATTGCGATGCGCCCGCGCCATTTCGTGGAGTCGCCCGCCCAACCTTGCTGATTGACGAAAATTTCGTCATCGGTCAGGTTGACGGCTTTGAACCCAAGCGTGCTTGAAGTCGGTACGTCGCCGGGCGCAATGCCAAGGGCTCGGATAAACGGCATGCTTGCCGGGTTCGTGTAGTGATACATAAGTTTAGACATCTTTTTCACCCCATTTCGATAAACCGGCTTCGATTCTATCTCGGTCATTTCTCTCTTGCCTGTTTCTAATTTCGAGTTCAGCACTCGCTATGTGCATGTCTTCAAAGATATTTTGAAGTTCGATATGCCTGACTTCCCAAATTGGAAAATCATGTCTTTCGTACTTCGTTTGAACTAATATAAAAGGCATAGTATTTACTCCGTACAAAGCTTGAATTGCGCGCCGGGCATCCGTACACCCGGCGCTTCCATTGTGTTTGTCTAAAGAACCTCTTGCGCGGCGATCTTGCGCCCGTCAAGCATCTCAAGGGCTGTTTGTTTGTGCTTGTACGCGCCGCCGTAACTTGCGCTTATGTACTTACCGTCGGCTTCGCGTCTTAATTGGTTGATGCGCTCGGCGTCGGATACACCGACGGGTACAATGAATTTTGCGGCTTCGGGTAACGTGACCTTGTGACGCTTGCATTTGCGTATTGCAACGTCAATGTTTGCGCCAACCCAACCCTTCAGGTCAACTTTGTCGGCTTCGATTTCGTCGCGATCAACGCCGTATTTTTCAAGGCATACTTTCAAGATGAATTCACGTTCGGTTTCGTCGGGTATATCTGAAAAGAAAATACCGTCTGTAAATCGGCGCTTGAGTTCGGGCGGTAAGATCGTCAGAGCGTTCACTGTCATGATAAACATTGGTCGCCCGTCGCTTACGGCTTCGATGGTCTTGTAGGCATTACGGAGATTCGTTTCACTCGTGCCGACAATGCCGCCCTTCATCGCGCCCATATCCATTTGAATTACAGGTATACCCGTCACCGAACCCGCCGCCTTTGCAATCATTGACTTGCCTGACCCTGACGCACCAATTAGAATCATTCCCGATGCGTCTGTTTCTTGCATGAAGGTCAAAGTTTGGCCCAAGTAATCTTGCGAAACGCCGGTGTTGTCGCCTTGAATACCGGCAAACATTTTTTCGCCTTCGTCAATCCACACAATGACCTTTGGCGGGTCTTCGGCGGTCAACTCAAGGTTGATGTACTCTTTGACGTTTTCAACGCCGCCGATGTCATCGAAGCCAAGCCCGCCGCTATAAATCGTCAGGCCCGGCGTTGCGTTGATTATCGAGTTTTTGCGTTGCCAAAGCTTTTCGAGGTCAAGCCCGTCACGATTCATGCTCATAAACAACGCCGATTCAGCCGGGAAAGACGGCAAGCCCGTCACCGCGTCAATAGCTTTGGTGATTTGCTCGGTTGTTGGTTTTT
>SDBT01016282.1_pt1 | contig 11771 bp, 11 predicted proteins | sample 2277101 | NCBI WGS metagenome assembly SDBT01 (sample SAMN10404973, study PRJNA504765) | marine sediment metagenome | isolation source: marine sediment core GS10_PC15, 103 cmbsf | place: Arctic Ocean: Southern Knipovich Ridge | collected 2010
TAAGCCTATTGTTCCTGTAGAAGATGAACAATTATACCTTCCTTCTCAGAAGGAAGCTCTACCGGTAGGGGTGTGACATTTTTATTTTGCAGAAAGGGTGACATAATTACTTTGCATTGACACACTTCATCGAAAGGAGTTGACAAGATATTCACTTATGGTAAAATCGGGAGGAGTGTTTTTTTGGATCCAATGCTGAAACCGAAGAAATGTTAGATGGGGTTCATTGAATATTTATAGAACTTCCTAATTACTTGATGACATTAGGATCATATCACAAGAAATTGTTGTCAAGTGTTACATGTTAAATTTCTAATTAAAATTCAAAAGTGCACTGTTTTTTGATGGTTTGAAGTTTAAAAGTGCACTACCTCACGTGTTAGAATAAAAAAGTTTTGTCATAATGTAAATCCCACTATTTAGCAAGGAGGACTGAATTATGGCAAAACAACTGCACAAGAGATTCTCTGATGAGCAAGTCAAAATGCTTCTGGAAAAATATACAAATGAGAAAGTAGAAGTGCGCTACATATTGGAAACTCTCCAAATTAGGAGAAGAAGGTTTTTTGAATTACTTAAAGAGTATAGAAATAACCCCAATGAGTTCTTCATCCGGTATAAAAGAAAAAGCATAACCAGAAGAATAAGTGATGATATAGAAGAAAACATTATCAGTGAGTCAGAAAAGGAAAAGGAGTTAATGGAACGTAAGGAAATTCCCATTAGTCTCTCTAACTATAGCTACATCAAAGATCAACTTTGATGGGTCTATGGACAGAAGGTATCTTTACCTGCCATAATTAACCGGGCAAAGAAAGAAGGCTTCTACAGGCCAGGAAGGAAAAAGAAAAGACCCCATGACCGGGAGGTTCTGACTAACTATATTGGAGAACTTATTCAGCATGATTCCTTGCACCATAAGTTCTCTTCGTATCCTGATAAGAAATGGCATCTGATTACGAGTCTAGATGATTATAGTAGACTCGTTCTTTTTGCTAAATTCACAGAAAAAGAAACTTCCTGGCAGAGATTAGAATCTGGTATAAGGATACACTCGCTGATGTATACCAAGTCAAGAATTCTGACCTTAATTCAGTACACTTTAAAAATTTAGCTAACAATGTTACATATTACATATCAATTTAGAGCAGAAAGCAGAGGAATGTATTCAACTAGACTTAGGGAGCATTTGAGTTGAAAAGAAGAAAAGAAAAGCTGAAAAGAGGAAAATCTAAAGTGAAAGGAATTTTTGAACTATCTGATCTAGAAATAGAAGAGTGTAGGATTTCCTTACTGAACTTACCATCTAGCACTAGGCATGGTAATTATGACGAGAGTTGCCTGGACGAGATGTCCCAGTTCGTCCATGGGCTAGCCTAAATGAGCAGGGTGTGCCCTAGGCTAAGGAACTAGCGATGAATAAAGTAGATCCTGTATTGATGACGGTTATAAACAACTATTTTCATAGAACAGCAAGGAAATGGAGATCGCTATGCGCAATACGGCTCTTTCCCTGGTGTTCAATGAGGCCTTGAACTTTTCCTGCGTGGTATTCGACGAAAAGAGAGATATACTAGCTCAAGGAGACCAAAAATGGCAATGAAGGGCAAATCAAAAGGAGTAATATTTTGGCTGTTCCCGGCATTTGGCTTTTTTCTGTTCATGGGAGTGTATCCCTTGGTCTACTCCCTGTGGCTCGCGCTTTACAATAAGAGTCTTGCTGATCCTACTCGCCCGTTAAAGTTCTTGGGCTTGGGTAACTTTCGCGATCTTATTTTTCAAGAGGGGATGTTAAGACAAACCTTCCTCACAAGCCTGAAGCTGACCGGAATCTATGCAATTTCATCCCTGCTTCTGGAGCTTTCCCTAGGTATGGGATTGGCACTGCTTTTCGGACAGAAGCGAAAGGCTACGACTCTTGCCCGAGTGCTTGTGATGATACCTATGCTCCTTGCCCCGGTGGTAGTGGGCAACATAATGAAACTCATGTTTGTATTTCCCTTTGGCCTCCTCAACTATCCTTTCCTGATAATAGGAGCTACTCCCCCTACGTGGTTGGTAGACTGGGCCCTTTTCTCGGTAATCATCACCAACGTGTGGATGTGGACTCCTTTCAGTTTCCTCGTTATTTTGGCTTCCATATATAGCGTTCCACAGCAAAATTACGAAGCGGCCAGAATGGCCGGTGCGTCTAAGTGGCAAGAATTTCGCTTCATAACCTTACCCCTTATTAAGAACGCTCTAATGGTGATTTGTTTAATAAGGGGCATAGACCTTATTAGGACTTTTGACATAATTTTGCCACTAACTCAGGGCGGACCGGCCCAGGATACGGCTCTAATCGGCTTCAATACCTACTGGCTAGGTTTCAGGTATTGGGAGCTAAGCGCCGGGGCGGCTTATTCTTACTTGGTACTCATAATAGTAAATCTTGTGGTAATAGGATTTGTACGGTTCTTGGGTAAAGAAGGGAAAAGAAAGGAGAATTAGAAATGGCATCCAAAATATCCATAGCTAAGCAAGAAAAAATGGCAAGGATCAGGGTGTATGTTGGGTTAATCTTTATAGTTTTTGTTTACCTCCTACCCGTATCCTGGGTTGGCATAACCTCTTTCAAGCCACAGAAGCTTATCGCCAGCTGGCCACCCGCCTTTATTTTTAAGCCCGTAATCGACAACTTCGTGAGGCTTCACGTCGAGTGGCAATTCTTCAGCAAATTGTTTAACAGCTTGGTCATAGCCACGGGAGTAACGATTATTTGCATTGTAATCGGCGCTATGGCGGCTTATGCGCTGGCTCGGCTCAAAATAAAAGGAAAGAACTTCATTCTCTTGTGGATACTAAGCCACCGTTTTCTCCCCATAGCAGCTATTCTACTTCCTATATTTCTTCTCTTTGGGAGAACCCTCAAGCTTATCGATACTTACGCAGGCGTTATTCTACCTATGTGTCTTCCTAACCTAGCCTTCAGTATTTGGATCATGCAGAGTTTTTTCTCTGAAATTCCACTTGAGATAGAGGAAGCAGCAAGAATTGACGGATGTAGTAACTGGCAGATACTTTGGCGAGTCATTTTTCCAATAGCAAAACCGGCTATTGCAGTTACTGCCCTCTTCGTGTTTCTCTTCTCGTGGAACGAGTTCTTTATTCCGTTAGTGCTTACCAGGATCAAAGTTCCAACTGTTACTGTAGCGTTCTCGTCTTTCAGGCAATATGACCGGATGGACTGGGCGGGAATGTCCGCTGGAGCTTTGGTTTGCCTAGGTCCGCTTCTATTGATGGTTGTATTGCTACACAAGCACATTGTAAGAGGTCTAACTATGGGAGCTGTCAAAGAATGAGCTGAATGGTATGGCTGTTCAGAAGCCTCGACTTTTCCGGCGAGAAGCCTTGGTAGTGAAAACTGCGTTGCACGAAGATGTGTGGTGTCTTATCCAGCAGGCTATTCGGAGAAGATTCAAGTGCTAGGCCGGCCGCAGCATATGAGCCTCGTGTGCCAGTAAGAACATATAGAAAGGTGCATCGGAGTGGATATATTGCCACCCCAGTTCTTGAAATTTCCCTATAAACCTACCTTCAACTATTGTTTTTCTCTGTAAAATCTAATCTAGTTTCAGGAGTCTTCTTAGAATTTTTAGCTGCGTATCCCGTTGGTGTTGGTAATTTAAGTTGTAGAGAAGATTTGCGTTTAGCATATACATAAAAATCTCTGCAAATTGCCTACAATTAAGGATTTTAAGTTTTGACGTAGTAGATTTGTTTTAGGAGAACATTACCTCAGAATCATCACTAAGGACGGATTAAGACCTTCATTGCTTCTCCCTTATCTACCATTTTGAGAGCGTCTTCAATCTCGTAGAGACGCATTTTCGCCGTGATGATTGAAGAAAAACGATCTGAATCCTTCAGGATCAGACCTAGTACCTTCTCAAAATCGGGATAGCGGTAGACATGCGAACCGACTACAGTCAGCTCATGAAAGCAAACCTCTTTCAAATCCAGAGGACTGGGGTCCTTGTGCATACCCACCACAGTAATTCGACCACCGATTCTTGAGATACGAGTAAATTGAGATGCAGCTACCGGGATGCCGACCGCATCAAAAACCACGTCGGCTCCTCTTCCTCCCGTCAAATCCCTCACTCTCTCTTCCAGGCTGTCTTTGTTGGGGAGGATGACCTCAAAACCCATCCGCTTAGCTAATTCTGCCCGGAAATGGCTTATCTCCGAGATGATTATTGGCACAGCCCCACCCATCTTGGCTACCTCAGCAATCAGTAGTCCAATAGGACCGCCACCTAAAACGACTACAGAATCACCTACTCTCAAACCTGACCTTGTCACAGCGTGAAAAGCTACTGCTGTTGGTTCTACTAGGGCAGCCAGTTCTAGTGAAAGACCGGGGGGCAGAACATAAACGCTTCTCTCCCTAACCTTAACAAACTCGGCGAAACAACCTGAGGCCTCGACGCCTATTATGGCAAAGTTCTCGCACACGTTGTATATTCCCGTCCGGCAAGATGCGCACGTCCCACAAGGAATGAGAGGTTCTACTGCTACTCCCTCACCCTTCTTCAACCCTAACGGATTCTCGCCAGCTACTTCGACAATCTCCCCTGAGAACTCATGACCAAGCACTAGAGGAGGTCTAGCCCGGAGAAATTTTCCCTTATAGGTAGCTAGGTCCGCTCCACAGATACCAGCCCACTTTACCCTGATAAGAACTTCTCCCGGCTCGACTGATGGTTTTTCCACCTCCCTTACCACAATCTTATCTTTTTCCAACCACACTGCTGCCTTCATTTCTGAGCCTCCTCCGGATAGTAGTTTCCATCTCACGTAGTGAGAAAACCTCCATCAATGAATATCATTTGACCAATAAGGTAATAATCTGAAGCATCGGAAGCCAGAAATACCACAACTCCAGTCAGATCTTCAGGTACGCCAAACCTCCCTGGGGGTATTCTCGCTAAGGTTTTCTTGGTCCACACTTTGTCAGCAAAAAGAAGAGCTGTTTGCTGAGTTTTGTAATAGCCCGGACCAATGGTATTCACAACAGAATCCCATTCTTTTTCTGTTACCTCTAGGGCTGGTTTCCTTGTAACCACCCCCGCGTTGTTCACCAATATATCGATCCTGCCCATCGCATTATGAGCTCGCTTCACCATCTGTTGAACATCCTTTATGTTACTAACGTCACAATCTAGGACCAATGATTTCCTTCCCTGTGCTCTGATTTGATCGGCTACCTTTTCCAGGGTAGGTAAAGTACGACTGGTCACAATCACATCTGCTCCTGCTTCGGCGAGACTCAAAGCCATTCCTCGTTCCAGACCTCAAGATCCACGCGTCACCGGAGCTACCTTACCGTCAAGGCTCATATTTGGGAGAATCATTCTCGCCCTCCTAAGGATTTTTCCTTGAATTCTATCGAATCGAAAAGTCTGTGCTATCCGAGGAGCATATTTCTAATAGGTGGATATTCAGTGAATCCGTCTAACATCTCTTAAGGTTTTCAGCAGTGAACCCAAATCCTACAGTTCTAATCCTACCATGAGTAAGCATTTAGTCAATCCCACGAATTGAATCTGTCGTTGCAAAATGATAATGTCACAGTATTGCAAAGTGAAAATGTCACCCCTGCCTAGAATTTGATATACTATTCTCCCAATAGATAATGATTGGGAGGTGGAAATAAAGAGGTGGCAATTGAGTGCAAAGGAAATAGCAAGATACGGTGTTATTGAAAATACCATAGAAGGATATCTGAAGGCAGATCTAGCTGCTGAAGAACTTTGCCTATCTAAAAGGCAAATATTTAGACTTAAGAGAAAATTAAAAGAGGAAGGAATCGAAGGACTCATTCATGGAAATAGAGGAAGAGCCTCACCCCGGCGAATACCAGATCCTGTGAGAGATACTATAGATTATCTTTAGCGGGGAAAGTACGATGGCTTTGATATCTCTCGCTTTAGCGAAATGCTTGCAAAAAGGGTGACATAATTACTTTGCATTGACAACAAAGAGAAAGAAATTTGACAAGATATTCACTTATGATAACATCAGAAGAGATGTTATCTGGATCTAATTCTGAAAACTTAGAAATGTTAGATGGGATTTATTTAATATTTACTATTAAAAGCGAGGGACAATCTACTTGAAAAGGAGGTGATGGTAGCTTGGTAGTAAGGTAGGCGGAATTAGTGTTTTGACGGGAAAAGAAATAAGACAAAGGTGAAAAAGGAGGGAAAGAAATGTCACGTAAATGGAAAGGTGTGATTCTGGTTGGGATTTTTGTAATGAGCCTGCTAGTTCTAGGAACTGTAGTTCAAGCGAAAAAACTACAAATTAACGTAATCTGTTGGGCGGGTATCAGATCCGAGGGACCAACACGAGGTACGGCAGAGGACTATATGGCGGTGAATCCCAATGTTTACGTTAACGTGGAGGCTGGTCCTTGGGAAGACTTCACCTCGCGAATCATGTTTGATGTCGCTGCTGGGACTAATGCCTATGATCTGGTCTGGCTTGATCCCCAGTTTCTCGGCGGATACTATAATGCCGGATACATTGAGATTCTGGACAAGTATCTGATCCAAGACGCCGAGTGGTTTGCCGAATTTAAGAGTGACGTTTATCCGTGGCTTCTGGATGGTCCGTACAGATGTGTGTACGACGGCAAATGGATAGGTCTACCGCCGGATTCTAATGCTGGTGTGTTCTACTACAGAAAGGACGTATTTGCTGCGGCAGGAATTGGAGAACCGCCGAAGACCTGGCCGGAGGTATATGAAGTCGCCGCGAAAATACACAATCCACCCACAATGTATGCGATGGGAGGGATGTACGCAGGATTCTGGTCGTTCGATACCTGGATGAACTACCTATACAGCGCCGAAGGTAGACTCTACGACCCAGTAACCAAGATACCTCGAATAGACGACGAGAGGGCTGTTTTAGCTGCGCAACTATTCAAGGACAACGTGAAATATATACCAGGAGATGCCCTGAGCTGGGGAGAGGAACTCTGTTTCGAGGCTCTTGTCAATGCAGGTACCATAGCCATGGTACCTGCTTCGTGGGCAAACCCTATACCAACCGACCCTAACCTCAGTCAGTTTGCTGATGTAATGGGAATAACGCAGATTCCCTCAATAGAGGGGAAAAGACATCCTGCACTGGGAGGGTTCTTCTGGACCTTAAGCGCGAGATCACCCCAGAAGGTCAAGGACCAAACCTGGGACTTTGTCAAGTTCTATCTGGCTAAAGATCGCAATGAAAGGCTTATAGAGCTTGGAGCTCAGCCTTTCCGACTCTCTGCGCTGAACCATCCAAAAGCGCTGGAGTTGAACAGGCCGTACTACCCCTATCTGGCCGATGCGCTCGAGAACGCTTGGGCACGACCGTACGACCCGGAATACGCTGTCATCGGACAGGTAATCGGTAGGGAACTTATGAACATCCTCATGGACAGGAAAACGATCGAGACAGCTCTTCATGAGACCGCAGTTGAAATCTGGAATCAATTCGTAAGGAGTGGGAGATTCACGGAAGAAGACGTTCCTGAAAAGTATCGTCAGTAGTAACTAGTGTCGGTAGCAATAACGGCGCAAAGGAGAATGTGTCATCTTTCTTTGCGCCGTTATTTATCATGAGCAGGTGGATACGTCTCGTGGGAAATTTCGTTTTCGTAAGTTGGAACGCTGATAGCGGTTGTCGATACATAAAAAAATGTTCATTCTCCCAGACTAACCGTCCAGCGAGTCGGCGACCGTAGTAAATACAGAAAAATTAGGAGGGGGTATTTTGATGGAGAACAAGATCAAAATAGGTATTCAGACTGGAGAGGCGTTCTACAAAGGTACTTCGATCGAGAAAGTCGCAAAATTAGCGAAACAACATGGAGTTGGCTATTTGCAGCTTTGGTATACGGGGCTCTACTGTGAGATAAAGGACAACTTAAATGAAGCGGAAAAGACTCTGGCCAAGTACGGACTAGGCGTTTCGGCCCTCGCAACCTACACCAGACTGAACTCTCCCGGCGATGTGGCCTCACAACAGAAAACACTCATGGAGGCTATTGACCTAGCAGAGCGATTTAACACCAGATTCGTGGCTACCTACTTTGGTCCAAATGCTTCCAGGGATGAAAAAACGGCGATACAGATCTACAAGAAAAATATTGCCCCATGCTTGGAAAAAGCGGTCCGTAAGGGCGTCACTCTAATTACGGAGAATGAGTTTGACCTCGGCAAAGAAGATCCAACTCTAAGTGACGTTACCAGGAGAGCAGAGGGAACGCTTAATCTCATTGAAACGATTGGTTCTCCCTATTTCAAGCTTACTTTTGATGCGACCAATGTCTACAACGCCGGTGAAGAGCCATATCCTTATGCTTACGAGCTCCTGAAAGATCATATAGCTTATGTGCATGTAAAGGATACAAGAATTATGTTCAAACATCCTGCGCAAGACAACAAGTACTTTGTGTTCAACGATGGAGCTAGGGCAAAGTATTCTTCTGTGCCATTGGGTGAAGGAGCCGTGAACCACGAGGCTCTTCTGAAAAGAATACTGGAAGATGGATATAAAGGGTTCTTTGTGATAGAGGCGTTTTGCCTGGACGATCAGTACAGTGAATTCTACGGGAAAGCCGTTCAGTATCTTGCCAGTAAAGGAATCGGCTGAACGAAGAGTTTCGGCTATGAAAAAGTTGTCATGTGGAGCTCAGCGGGGATCTCTACTTCAGAATTATTGACTAGAGTGTGAGATCCGTATCGTCTTTGTCGAATCATCCAAGTGTGATTAACCATGAGGGTAACAGGAGGAATAAGCATGCAGCGAGTAGCAAGAGAAAAAGCTGTCAACTATGTGCTCAGTAAAGATACGCCTCACGTAATTGAGGTTAAAGAAGGGGAGAGATTCGTACTTGAAACGGAAGATGCTTTCTCAGGACGCCTTCAATCGGCAGAAGACCTTCTCACCCCGGAACATCAATATCCCCTATCGGATCACGAACCGGTACTAGCAAATCCCCTGGCGGGACCTGTTTATGTCGAGGGGGTAGAAAGGGGAGATCTTTTAGTGGTGAAAATTGAGAAAATAGTCCCGGCGGAGAGAGGAGCAACCGCCATAAATCCTGGTCAGGGAGCCTTGGCAGATTCTCACGAATGGTCTGAGATTTATCGGGAACACTACACTCATATTACCCGAAACGAACCCGGACCCAGTGGTACTACAAGAGACGGAAGAGTTTTCTATACGGACAAGATTTCGTGGCCTTTACGGCCTTTTATCGGGACAATTGGAACTGCCCCCCATGTAGAGATAGAGACGAGTCATCTTGGTCAGGGCGTATGGGGTGGAAATTGGGATTGTCGGGACATGAAAGAGGGATCGCTTGTATACTTAAACTCTTATCATAAGGGGGGACTCCTCTATGTGGGCGATGTTCATGCAGCGCAGGGAGATGGTGAGTGGTCGGGAATAGCAAACGAAGTGCGAGCGGAAGTTACTCTGAGTTGTGATGTGATCAAGAATAAGAAAATTCCCTACGCTCGAGTGGAGAAAAAAGAATCCATAATCTCCCTCTATTCAAGCAAACCTCTGGAGGATGCCGTGAATAAGGCGATGACCCATTTGTTGGGATGGCTAGTGAAGGAATACGGTCTAGATCCACGGGACGCCTACATTCAAATTTCCATTAATCCTGGATTCAGGATCAACATCTATCAAATGGTTTCAATGGGAAAGCTTCAGTATACGGTTGGAGCTGAATTTCCCAAAGAATACCTTTAATTTGTCTTAGAGTACTCCTGATAGGAGGTTTGTGTTGTTCACCAAACTATATTTATGTGAGACCGTAATATCTCCCGATCAGGTCATTCTGGTACAGTGTAGGTACGAAGAATGTAGGATGTAGCCTTTTGCGCCGTGGCCAGACCGGAGATTCGAAAATGGCTCCTGTCATCAACAGTAGGAGAAATATTAGGTTAGTGCAAGTGTGTAGTCGCAGTCTGGTGGAGTAAGGTTGGTCAAGACAAAAAAGGGAGACGGGTTTCCCAACTATCTTCAGGTACTGCCTAAGAATTTTATGAAAAAAGAGGAGAACAATGGTTGAAAAAAGTAAGGTTGCTTTCATCAAAAGGGAGGATAGACAGTTCTATTTTGATGCAAAGTACGAACCAGTTTTGAGTATCAAGTCAGGGCAGACTATACAAATAGAAACCGAGGATGCGAATGCTGGACTAATACGTACGGAAAAGGATGAATACCCTATTTTTGCTGAGTTATTTGACAAGGCAGGAGGCGCGAACCCGGTAGCGGGACCGATCTTTGTTGAAGGAGCTAAACCAGGAGACTGCCTAGCTGTCAAATTAGAGGATATAACTATAGACCGTCAGGGCTATTCGAATATCCTTTCAGACTTGGGAGCTCTGCAAAGTGCTTATGGTATTCAACCTCGTCACGAGGCTCGGACGACAATTTGTAAAGTTAAGGGTAACTATTTCACCTTCCCAGGCAGAAAGAAAAAAGTAGACGTGCCCATCAAGCCTATGATTGGAACCATAGCGACGGCTCCGAAGTTTGAAAGAGTCGCTTCCTTTTGGCACGGAAAAGAGTATTGCGGCAACATTGACTGCCCTGACCTAAAGATTGGAAATACGGTTGTGTTGCCCGTAAATGTGGAGGGGGCGCTTCTGACCCTGGGCGATGTTCACGGAGCTCAGGGGGATGGCGAGATAACTGGGTGCGCACTGGAGATCCGGGGAGTTGTCACGGTAACAGTTGAGCTTCTATCAAGGGAAATGGCCCAATTCTGTGAATGGCCGCAAGTTAACTCCCCCAGTTGGATAGGTTCTATTGGTTGTCCAATCGGTGGTTCATTGGATGATGCAGTGAGGGCGGCATATGTGGACTTGATTAATAGAATGGAAAAGTACTATGGCTTCGACAAACTAGATGCATATACGCTTCTTAACTTGGTGGGCAAGGTGGGAGTGGGGCAGGTAGTAGAACCTCTCTATTCTTGCGTAGCAAAGATAGAGCGGAGGTACTTGGAAAACGAATAGCTTCATGTGTGAGCAGTGCCATACATTCTCGGCATGGCGTCTTGGATGGCAGGAAGTAGTATGTCATCAGAAAGATAAAGTCTTCCATCTCTTTAGTGCCTAAAAGAAGAGGAGGAAAACCGGTAATCTACGATGCTTATGTCAAGGCAACTCTGACAAAGGTATGGGATATCTTTGATGAACCCCGTGGACAAAGACCAGTCTCTCCAAAAAAACAAACTCCTCAGGTAGTAGCAAAGAGTTACCTTTTTAATGGCAGAACGACCCCAGCTTCGATTGCCTGATTGAGCGGCTTGATATGGGTACATCCTCATCGTCTATTAAATACCAATTTACAGCTACTTGTCAAGTCCCGTTACGTAACAGGGGTCGCGTCTTTTGCTATAATGAGAAAGAAACTCCCTTTGCTCCTTGCCTTAGTCCTTTTACTAGACTCCTTATTTCTTTATCCACCTGACAAGGGATTGCCAAGGGCTTATGGGTAGCCAGGATATTTATAGCGATCTCCCTGGCTCTCTGGCGGGCATCCTTTCCTCCTTCTGCCAGCCACTTCTCTCTACTAGACCTATCGCTGACTTTGGGAAAGAAGAACTCCGATCTCATATGAGCTATGGTATGTGGTTCGGCCAAGAAATTTCCTCCTGGTCCTACCTTATCTATCACTTCCAGGGCCAGAGTCTCCTCACTAACCTCTATCCC
>SDBT01016283.1_pt1 | contig 11771 bp, 11 predicted proteins | sample 2277101 | NCBI WGS metagenome assembly SDBT01 (sample SAMN10404973, study PRJNA504765) | marine sediment metagenome | isolation source: marine sediment core GS10_PC15, 103 cmbsf | place: Arctic Ocean: Southern Knipovich Ridge | collected 2010
CCATTATTCTTATATTTCTCAAAGAAGTTCGAATAACCATTCCTTTAGCAGTTGTTATTATTATACTGTCATTTTGATTCACTGCAACAGTTGTAACAACATCTCCTGTTTTTGCTGAAACTTTTAAATTAATTACTCCTTTCCCAGCTCTTGCTGTTTTTCTATAATTTTTAACGGCAGTCCTTTTTCCATAACCATTTTTTGTGATTGTTAAAACTGCCTGGGTGTCTAAAATTTCCAAACTAACAACTTCATCACTACCAGTTAGTTTTATTCCTGTAACACCATAACTCGCTCTTCCCATTTTTCGAACATTATCACTATTGAACCTAATCGCTTTTCCTTTTTTTGTCGCAAGCAATATTTCCTGTCCTTCTTTCACAAGTTCAACCCCAATCAAAACATCAGAATTATCAGCAGGAAGATTAATCGCTTTAACTCCTGACGCTCTCGGCTTTGAAAAATTACTCAATGAAATTTTTTTAACTTGCCCTTTTTTCGTCGCCATAAATAAACAATCATCAAACTTGTTTACTGAAATAACATTGGTAACTTTTTCGTCTTTTAAATTAAGTAGATTAATTATTGCTTTACCTTTGCTATATCTTTCAGACTCAGGAATATCATAAGCCTTCAACCATAAAACTCTTCCTCTTGTTGTGAAGAACATCAAATAGTCATGAGTCGAGCAAATAATAAGTTGTTTTACAAAATCTCCTGTTGCTAAATTGCTTCCAATAACTCCCTTGCCACCCCTCTTCTGCTCTCTATAAGTTCTAACATCCATCCTTTTACAATATCCCTTCTCAGTTATAGTTACAACAACTTCTTTTTTCTGAACTAAATCTCTCTCAGAAATTTCAGAAATCCTTTTCAAAACATAAGTCCTTCTATTATCGCCATATTTATTCTTTAATTCATTAACTTCCTTAACAATTATTTTCAAAACTTCTTTAATGTCTCCTAAAATCTTTTCAAGTTCAGTAATTCTCAACTTCAAATCTTCTGCTTCTTTCTTTAACTTGTCTCTCTCCAAAGAAGTTAATTGCTGAAGTTTTGTTTCTAAAACAGCCTGTGCCTGCCTCTTATTTAATTTAAACTTCTTCATCAACGCTTCAAGAGCTTCTATAACTCCCATTTACTTCTTAATTAAAGTAATAACAGCATCAATATTCTTCAACGCTATTAAAAGACCTTCAACAATTTCTTGTCTATCTCTTGCTCTTTTCAACTCAAATCTTGTTCTGTTAATTATTATCTTCTTCCTATATTTAACATACTCTTCAATTACATTTTTTAAAGTCAAAATTTTCGGTTGTTTATCAACCAAAGCAAGAAAATTAACATTAAAAGAATCTTGAAGCCGAGTATACTTGTATAATGCATTAATTACAAACTTAGCATTTACTCCTTTTTTTAATTCAATAACAATTCTTATTTTTCCTTTTGAAGATTCGTCTCTCAAATCATAAATATCTTTAAGTTTTTTATTTTGGATTAAACCAGCAATCTGTGTGATCAAGTTAGATTTATTAAGCATATAAGGGATTTCAGTAATAACAACTGCTTCCTTCTTTTTTACAGTTTCAATTGTTGCTTTCCCTCTTAAAATCAATCTTCCCCTCCCCGTCTTATACAATTCAATCATATCACCAAAAACCATACCACCTGTAGGAAAATCAGGAGCAGTAACAATCTCACAAAGTTTTTCAATAGTAATTTCTGGTTTTTTAATGTAAGCGATAATAGCATCACAAACTTCAGTTAAATTATGTGGTGGGATATTAGTGGCCATGCCAACTGCAATCCCTGTTGCACCATTCAGCATCAAAGTAGGAAGCTTCCCCGGAAGCAACTCAGGCTCTTTCAAAGAATTATCAAAATTAGGAACAAATTTCACTGTTTCTTTATCAATGTCCTGAACAAGCTCAGAAGAAATCGGCATAAGTTTAGCTTCTGTATATCTATAAGCAGCAGGAGGGTCACCATCAATGCTTCCAAAATTCCCCTGCCCATAAATTAAAGGGTATCTTAAAGAAAAATCCTGAGCCATCCTTACCAATGCATCATAAATCGCAGTGTCTCCATGTGGATGAAATTTACCAATAACATCCCCAACAATTCTCGCACATTTCTTTGTCTGGGTATTAGGCTTCAATCCCATCAAATTCATAGAATGCAAAATCCTTCTCTGCACTGGTTTTAAACCATCCTCAACACTCGGAATCGCCCGTGACACAATAACAGACATCGCATAATCTAAATAAGCCTTTTTCATTTCTCCTGAAACTTCAGTATCAACTATTCTTTTCTCAGTTTCTTTTGAGTTTTCTTCCATCTTAAAAATATTCCTTCATAGATTTAATTAACAACATAATAGCATCATATTTATCTTTAACAATTTCTTTTGCTTCGAGCAATGTTAATTTTTTATTCCAATTCCTATCCATCTTTTGTTCTATCTTATCAACAGCTTCTTCAAAAGAATTAGTGGTTTTTAAAAAGAAACTAAATAAATCCAAAAAGGTGTCAAAATGAGCCATAGCATCAGCACAATTTACAATTTCTGCCTCTAATGTTTCTGGATTAGGTTCCCTTCTTCCTCTGTGTGCTAATATGCAATGTTTTACTTTTTTAATAAATTCTGAATCATACTCTAATTTTCCCAGAATTTTTTCTGTTTCTTTTGCTCCAGTAATATGATGTTCATTTTCATTAGAAAATTGTTTTCCTTCTTCTGAAAATTGCTTTCTTCTATGTGCTCTTCCAATATCATGCAAATATGCAGAAACTTCAATAATTTCTTTGTTGACCTTCGGAAATTTTTCTGCCAACAGCAACGCATTTTTAACAACAGTTAAAATATGAAAATCAAAATCTTCTTTACTATAACTTTCCTTTGCAATTTTTTTAACTTGTTCTATTTTCTCTTCCATCATGCTACCACCTCGCCTTTTTCATCAAGATGTTTCATAAATTCCTCTTCACCTAATTCTTCTTCCTTAATCTCTTTTCCTTTATATCCACATTTTTTACATTCCCACATTCCATTTTCTCCAATAACAACTCCAACATTATCGCTGTCACACTTTGGACATCTTCTTAACTTGAAAGTTTTTTGTTTTTTTGATTTAGTCATTTTTTATTTGCCATTTTTCTGTATCAAAATTAAATTCATGAATTCCTTCTGAACAATTATATTTTGAACATCCTAAAAGAACATTTGTCCAGTCTCCATCTCTTTTACAAGCCCTCCCAATAAGCTCAAATCCTTCAGAACATTTCAATCTTTCTCTCTCAATACAATCACAATTATCCACTAACTGGTCTTGATAAGCTTCTTGCTCTCTTTGTTCCTTAATTGCATTTGCGACCATGACATTTCTTATATTAATTACTATAAGCAAAACTATTGCTAATACAGCTAATATTAAAATTACATTTCTAATTATTTTTCTCATTTTTATAGTTCTCCACTCCATTCTTTAAAAAATTGATCCAAAAATTGTTTCATAAATTGGTGTCTCTCTTCTGCCATTTGCTTTCCTGTTTTAGTATTCATATTATCTTTTAATTTCAAAAGTTTGCCATAAAAATGATGTATCTCTGAAATATCATTCTGAGATTCATCAAAATACTTCCTATCAAAAGGCAATTCTGGTATCCAAATAGGAATTTTATGAGCTCCCCCGTACATAAATGCTCTCGCAATACCTATTGCACCAATTGCATCCAAGTTATCTGCATCCTGCAAAATTAGTGTTTCAATATCAGTAACTGTTTTTCCTCTTTCAGAAAATCCATACTCTTCATGAAACTCTACGCAATGGAGTATATCTGTTTTTTTATCCTCTGGAACTCCTACTTTATCTAAAATTAATTTTACTTGTGATAAAGAATCTTTTGGAGAACAATATTCTCCTGTTTCATTTTGGATTATTCTATGAGTATCATGTAAATAAGAAGAGACTCCAATAACTAATTTATCTCCACACTCTTTTTTTTGAATAGTTTTTGATAGATTATAAACTCTTCTTGCATGATGCATATCGTGTCCACTACTCTCTAAATGAAATATTGATTTTATTTCATTTTTTAATTTATTTGATATGTTTTTCTTCATCTTAAATTATATCTTTAATAAATTCTCCATTTTTAATTATGCCATAATCGCAAAAGCCTAAAGATTTCCATCTTTGCATTAAATCACCTAATTTATTTTTTAACTTAGCAAAATACAAAGTCATAACTGTTCCATGAGTTGAGATCAAAATTTTTTTATTCTCATATTTTTTATCAATTTCTTCTATGGCTTCACTAAATCTCTTCAAAGCATGATTACAAGTTTCCCATCCGTAATCAGTAAAATTTAAATCCTGAAAAATTTTAATTTTCATCTCATTATATTCTTCTTTTGGCAAAGCTCCAGCATTACCTCTATCAATCTCACTTAAATCATTAATTTGGATTATTTCTTTTCCTAATTTATCTGCAAGAGGTTTAATTGTTAAATATGCTTTTTTTTCAGTTGAAGAAATTAAAATATTTACATCTTGAAATTCTTGAATATCCTTAACTTTTTCTGAATCTTCACGACCTTTCTCTGTTAAACCCCAATCTTTAATAGGGATATCTCTATCTATTTTAGTTTGTGCATGTCTTATAAAAATTAATGTGTTTTCCATTTCAAATATCCAACTGCGCCTCCTTCGCATTCTCTGAAATAAACATCTTTCTTGCCTGGACATCATCACCCATAAGCATTGAAAAAGTTCTGTCAGCCTCAACAGCATCTTCAATAAAAATCTTTTTAATTTTCCGTGTCTTTGGATTCATAGTTGTATCCCACAACTGAGTTGAACTCATCTCCCCCAAACCCTTAAACCTAGTAACATTAGCTACCCCAAGTCTTTCAATAACTTTCTTAAGTTCTTTATCTGAATAAACATAATAATCTTTTCTTTTTCTAATTCTATACAATGGTGGCATAGCAACATAAATATTTCCATTCTCAATTAATTGATGCATGAATCTAAAAAAGAATGTCAAAAGTAAAGTTTTAATATGCTCGCCGTCAACATCTGCATCTGTCATAATTATTATTTTACTATACCTCAATTTTTCTATATTAAACTGCTCTCCAACACCAGTTCCAATTGCAGTTATCATATTTGTTATCTCCTCGCTTGAAAGTGTCTTAGCGGGATTTGCCTTCTCAACATTCAAAATCTTTCCCTTCAAAGGAAGTATTGCTTGATTTTCTTTATTCCTGGCCATTTTTGCTGAACCTCCAGCACTCTCACCTTCAACAAGATAAAGCTCAGTATTCACAGATTTTTTATTTGAACAATCAGCAAGTTTTCCAGGCAAACCTCCCAATGAAAATGAGTTTTTTCTTCTTACTAAATCCTTAGCTTTTTTAGCAGCTAATCTTGCCTTGGCAGCATCTGTAGCTTTTGAAATAATCTTTTTTGCAATTGAAGGATTTTCTTCAAAAAATTCTGACAAAGCAGAAGTCACAATAGAGTCAACAAACCCTTTTACTTCGCTATTCCCTAATTTAGTTTTTGTCTGTCCTTCAAATTGGGGCTCCGGAATTTTAATACTAATAATTGCTGTCAAACCCTCACGAACATCATCTCCTGAAAGATTTCCGTCCTTTAACACCCCTTTCTTTCTCGCATAATCATTAATAATTCTTGTTAAAGCAGTCTTAAAACCAAAAACATGCGTCCCTCCCTCAACAGTGTTTATAGTATTCACAAAACCAAAAATATTTTCTTGATAACCACTATTATATTGAATAGAAACTTCTATAATTGTGTGATCCATTTCTCTCTTAAAATAAATTGGCTTATGTATAACATCTTTAGATTTATTAATCCACTTTACAAATTCTATCAAGCCACCTACGGCAAAAAATTCTATTTTCTTATTTTTTGCTTCATCATTCAATTTTATTTTCAAACCAGCATTCAAAAAAGCTATTTCTCTAAATCTCGTCTCTAAAATTTTAGAGTCAAATTCAAGTGTAGAAAAAATCTCAGGGTCAGGCCAAAATGTAACTTTTGTTCCAGTATCATTGCACTTTCCAATAATTTTTAATTTTGTTTTAACATTTCCTCTTGAATATTCTTGTTTGTAAATTTTTCCTTTTCTTTTTATCTCAATAATTAATTTTTTTGACAAAGCATTAACAACAGAAATTCCAACTCCATGCAAACCCCCAGAAATTGCATAAGATTTTTTGTCAAACTTCCCTCCAGCATGCAATTTTGTTAAAGCTAGTTGAACAGCAGGAACCTTATAGGTAGGATGTATCTCTATTGGAATCCCCCGACCATCATCTTCAATTGTAACAGAGCCATCCTTATTAAGAGAAACTTTTATTTTTTTGCAATAGCCAACCAGAGCCTCATCCACAGCATTATCTACAGCTTCATATACCAAATGATGCAAACCATCCTTACCAGTAGAGCCAATATACATTGAAGGTCTTTTTCTTATTCCTTCTAATCCTTCAAGAACCTTAATAGATTCTGCAGTATAATCTTTTTTCAAAACCATTTTTCAATATAATATTTTAAATTTTTAGGGTAAAATCTGTCCCGATTCAGATTAATTATATCTGAAAAAAGACACAATCCTTTATAAACTTTTCTACCTAAAAAGGCTTTTTATCGTCGGTAAAAAATAAAAAAATAGTAGTTATATGACATATTTAAAAAATAGTAAATTACTCCTGATTAGAAAAACCCCAGAGATCCAGAAGGGATAAATAAATTATGTGATTAAAACATTTTCAGTAAAATTTTTATACTGATTTAACTAAAAAGTAAAATGGGATTCATGGAAAATCTGGGAATAATTTTAATTGTATCTATTATTACAATCGTTTCTATATTAATTATTTTATTGGTAGTGGAAAAGAAACTTAAGAAAAGAATTAAAAAAAAGAATCGGAATAGATTTTATATATCAGAGATTAAAAAAATAGACAAATCTAATCCAAAAAAAATTTTAAAATCCATTGATAAAATCGCGAGAAACTTTTTTGAAGAAGCATTCAACATAAAAAAATTCGTAGGATATTCTGAACTAAAAAAATCCTTCAATCAAAAAAATAATATAAAATCTGTTGAATTTTGTAATCTCATGACTACAGTATTATATTCTAAAGAAAAAAACAATAATAAAATTCAGAGATTAATTCTTCTTCTAATTGAAATAGTAGAGACTAATGAGATAATTTCCAAAGAAGACCAAATGAAAACTGAAAAAAACAAACGCAGAAATTAATCAAGGAAGATTAACATATCTCGTATTAGTAAGAAAAAACTTAAAAATAAAAAGAACAATAGAAAAAATAATTAGATAATTAGAAACTTCCGTAGAGACTTTCTTCTTTGTTAATTTTAACACATCTGTAAAAGACTCTGCAAGAGCATCCTTAGTTTCTACAGTAAAATAATTTCCTTCAGTCATATATGCTACACTTTTTAAAGAATCTTCGTCAAGTTTTGAGATGGCATACTCAGTTTTCCCTCCTTCTTTTGTTCCCATTGCAATAGTATGAATAATTACATCATTCTCATTAGCATAATCAATAGCATCACTTATAGTCCCAACATTTATTTGACCATCACTCAACAAAACAATCGCTTTATTCTCTTCATCCTTTAACAAATTTGTTGATGTAATAACTGCCTCATATAAATCTGTTCCCCCAAATCCACTCAATTCTATGTTCTCTATTGCATGCCTTATGTCGTTTTTGTCCAGTGATACATCTTGCTCTATATACGAACTTCCCGAAAAAGACACAACTCCTATATTTATTTCATAAGGAATTGCGTCAACAAAATCCTCAGCTACTTGCTTAGCAACACTTAATCTATTCGGGGAAAAATCATCAGCTTGCATGCTTTGTGAAGAATCTATAGCTATAACAAAAGAGAAGGAACTTGATTGTTTAATACTATGAAAAGTTAATCCTGAAATTGCCAAAATCATCGATAAAACTACTAACAAACTCAAGAAAAATATCAGAATATTCTTAGAAAAAAAATCAACTCCCTCTACTCTAGCAATCGCATCAAAATTAGCAAATTTTAATGCAACTTTTTTTCTGTTGCTTAGAGATAAAAAATGTATAAGAAAAAAAATTGGAATTGCAAATAATAAAAAAAGATACTGGGGATGTGAAAATGAGAATATCATTTAAAATTTCTCCATTCTCTCTTTTAAAAACATTGCAAGAAAAGGAGCAAAAGATTTATCTGTAATTAAACTTAAATAATCCACTCCACTTTTATCAAAAACCTGTTTAATTATTTTCTCTTGTTCAAATACATTTTTTTCATAAGCATTTTTAACAATCTTTGGATTGATAACCACCTGCCCAAAAGTTGATGGATTTTCTAACACAATCTCCCCCCCAATTTCCGGAAGAGTTATGTCCAGAGGATCTCTAATTTGAATAGCAATTATTTTAAATTTTTGTGCTAAAAAATTTAATTTTTTAAAAGTTTCTTCAGTAATATTCAGAAAATCAGAAATAATAACAAGTGAAAAAATAGAATTATCAAGATGGTCCATTGCAAAATCCAATGCTTGATTTAAATTTGTTTTTCCCCCGTAATTTAAACCATTAGTCAAGACCTCCATAAAAAATTGAAACTGCTTATTTCCTGCTTTGCAATTAACAAAATGAGTTATAGCATCACTAAATAAAAAAAAACCAATTCTATCTTCCGACCTAACAAGCAGGTCTGCAAAAGCAGCAATAAGTTCTGTTGCAAATTCGCATTTAATTTTCTCTGTTGAGCCAAACACCATATTACTTCCAACATCAATCAAAAACATAATATTCAAATCTCTCTCCTCTTTATATTGTTTAATAAGAGTCTTCTGTGCTCTTAAACTTGCTTTCCAGTCTATATTTTCTGCATCATCATCAGGCGCGAAATCTCTATAACCATCAAATTCCAATCCCTTTCCTCTAAAAACAACCTTTTTTCTTTTTAATCTGAACTCCCTTAGCATATATTTAAATTCACGTACACTGCCATCAATATCTACATTAAGCCTTCTATCTGAATCCATTTTATATATTAATTTTCCTCAGTATTTCATCTATTACATCATCAGAATTAATCCTTTCTGCCCCTGCTTTATAACTAAGAATAATTCGATGTCTTAAAACATAATGAGCTATATCCTTTATATCTTCTGGCATGACATAGTCCCTTCCATTCATTAAAGCCCATGCTTTAGATGCTATAAACAAACCAATACTTGCTCTCGGAGAACCTCCCCATTCTATATACTGGCTATTTTTAAAATCTTTTTTTCTTGTTTTATCAATAATTTTTATAATATAGTTTTTCACTTTGTCATCCATATAAATACCTTTAGTTATCCTCTGCATATCAATAATTTTTTGTGGTGAAAGAATAGGTTTAATATTAAAATCCTCAAATTTTTTAAGAGTAATATTATTTTCCATAATCTTTTTTTCTTCTTTATTTTGAGGATACTCTATAAGTAATTTAAATAAAAACCTATCAATTTGAGCTTCAGGAAGATCATAAACTCCGCTTGTCTCAATAGGATTGTTATTTGCCATCACAAAGAATGGAAGAGGAAGTTTGAAAGTTTCTTTAGCAATTGTGACTTGCTTTTCTTGCATGGCCTCAATTAATGCTGACTGTGTTTTTGGGGGGCTCCTGTTAATCTCATCTGCTATAATAAAATTAGCGAAGATTGGTCCTTTAATTGTTTCAAAACCTTTGTTAGGAGTATAAGTAGTAATTCCTAAGATATCGCTTGGCAATAAATCAACTGTAAATTGAATTCTCTTTGCACTACACCCTGAAGCTTCAGCTAAACTTTTTACAATAAGTGTCTTCGCTATCCCAGGGACCCCTTCTAATAAAACATGTCCATCACAAAGCAAAGCACACATAAAAGCATCAATTACTTTGTCCTGCCCAACAACTGCCTTAGCTATTTCTTCCTTAGTTTCAGAAATAAGTTCGGAAACTTCTCTTATTTTTTCAGGAATACCAACATCCTTTCCCCAACGTTCTACATACACTTTTCCTTGTTTTTTCTCTGGTTTATCTCGTAAAGTATTGTAAACTAATAAAATTTCTTTTATTTCATTGTTATCATAATTTCCCTGGCTAAGTAAATCTGTTATGTCCTCATCACTATACCCTCTTTTTATTGCCTCTTTTATCCACTCTTTTACTTCTTTTTTCATCTTATAAAGTTATTATAAATTGTGTTTAGCATTATTAAAGATTTCTTTTTAAGTTTAATATGTCTCCCCTGATAATTAAAATGTGCCCAACACTTCTAACTCGTTTATATTTCACAATAATTCCTCTTGCTTTTATTTTATTTTGTTTCTTAACTTTGCTATCTAATTTAATTTTTAAATTATTAATCTTATTTTCTCCTAAAGTAACCTCCTCAATTTTCCCAATATAATCTCCTGAAGCAGTATAGACTTTCTTTTTAATTAATCCTCTAAGACTATCCTTAGGATAGTTTTTTCTTTTTCTATTTTCAATTATTCTTTTAAGATTTTTTTTATATATAAATATAAAGAGACCTAAAACTCCAATTATAAAGATAAAAATTAGATTAAATTTATTCTGGTTAACTGAAAAAACATTATTGATTGCAAATCCGGTTATTTTGGCTTTTACTGCAAAAAAACTAATTAGTCCTCCACCCATCACTAAAATTATCTTATTAAACATAGCTGTGCTTGGTTTTAGAATATTTGCGGCACTTCTTTTCAGTTTGATTCTTCTGTAGATATAATAGGAGATTCCAATAAAAAAACTAACCAGCGTCGCTATAAATAAATAATAATACAACTCATTTTCAATTTCTTTTCTTGACCTTACTGTTCTTGATTGAGAAATAGAATTTTTACATGCATCAATCGCTTGATTTATTTTTAATACAGTATTAATAAAATCTCCTTTTTTAAAATATGCTCTAGCTTCATTCACAATTTCTGTTAACTCTATACATTCTGGATTTTCTGCAATAAATTCTTCTATAAACAGTATTCTCTGGAAAATATCTTCTCCCTCTTCAATTGTAAGATAAAGTTTTGCCCAATCATGATATTTTGGATTTGTCACATTCGCATTAATAGTTATCTCAAATGTTCCAATTTCAGTAGTATCTATATCAATAGTTAATGTAACATTTTCTTTTTGCCCAACTGCGAGAGAAAAAAAACTTGATTTATCAAATGAAACTTTTATGTCATCACTAAATGCATTATTTTTAACTACTGTGCTTGTTAAATCTATACCTGACAAAGTTTTTTTCCCATTATTATAAAGAACTATTGGAACTACTATTCTATCTCTTTGAAAAGCTGAAACAGGATCTACCATAATTATCTTTAATGAAACAGGAATCGTCGTACTTCCACCACCAGAAGGAACAAGGACCGAAACAGAAGTAGGAGTCGTGAATTCAACTTCAAAATTATTACTGAAAACAGTTGAAGAAGAATCATCCCCAGTAATATTTAAAATCTCTGTAACAGCAATAAGAGAGGAAAGTGTTAATACCCAACCAGAAACACTTGAACTAATATAAGATGGTGAAGAGTTACTAGCAACACTAAAACTGACTGTTTGATTGTAATACACATCACTGTAATCAATATCTGAAAAATAATCTGCCAAGTTTATTGTAATATCCTGATTATAATTTGCTTGCTTATCTCCAACATA
>SDBT01016284.1_pt1 | contig 11770 bp, 19 predicted proteins | sample 2277101 | NCBI WGS metagenome assembly SDBT01 (sample SAMN10404973, study PRJNA504765) | marine sediment metagenome | isolation source: marine sediment core GS10_PC15, 103 cmbsf | place: Arctic Ocean: Southern Knipovich Ridge | collected 2010
GTGTACTCTTGGAGCGAGAAGCGGAACGTGTCGGCCACCAGCCCCCGCTCAATCATCTCGGCAGCCAGCCCTTGCGGCAGCAGCTTGTCGCTACCGCAGGCGCCGCATTTCTCCAAGTACACTGTTGGCTGTGGTTGGTCTGTCATGTCGCCTCCTTCACTTTCGGCATCTCCCGGCGCAGTACCCACGTGCCGATCTCGCGCCGATAGAAAGGCGGGGAGCCGTTGTGCGTCATGCGGGGCCAGCCGAAGCCGTCCTTGAGAAAGACCGGCGTACCTCGTTCGTCGGCGTCTGCCAGGATGGGGCGAATCCAGTCAAGGTCAGGCATGACCTTCGGCTTTGTCTGAGGTCCTATGATAATCCAATCCACGCCGAAGCCGTACTTGGGGACTGGTATCTCGCCCAGCATCGGCTCCATGCTGAGGAACTTGACCTTCGCCTCAATGCGCTCCAAGTAGAGAATGGCGTCATCCGTGTCGTAGAAGTCCGTCACGCTCACGCCGACCCAGCAGTTGTCGGGGAACGGCGACCACTTGGCTAGATTCTGGGGTTGCTTGGTCAGGAAGAGGAACCGATGCTGGGGGCAGTGCTCTATGGTTCGGAATACGTATTCTCTGAGTGGCCGCGCCTCCGCCAAGCCCGGCACAATCGGCACATTCACCATCTTGCACGGGTCGATCGCATCATCGAAGAGGTCGCCCATGAACACACAGCCTATGATGCTCGCCTTCCAGAGGCGCAAGGGTGCCAACAGCGCTTCGGGGTAGACCGTCGGCTCAAACCCGTTCGGGTAGTGCTGATGGAAGCGTGCTACCCGCTTCTTGGCCCAGCAGTGCTCACACCCTTTCGTGCAGCCGCTCGCAAAGTTCCACACGTAGTCCAGATACTCGATGCCTGTCTTGCCTAGTCGTGGGGTCCTGTTCATCCTACCAATACCTCCTTTGCTTCCTCTGAGTCCTCCGGCCACCAGACATGGACGCGCTGCCCAGCCGCCCGCAGTAGCCGGTGCCATTCCTTCTGCTCAGGGCTCACCCGGCCCTTCGTGCCCTTGATCTCGATGAAGATACACTCGCCGGCATGGGTGTCGTGGTTGCGGAGCGGGCCGATCCGCGTCGCCACGTAGTCCGGAAAGCCCTTGTCGCCACTGAGCGCCGTCCGATAGCCAGCGTGGTCTAGCGCCGTGCGGAAGTGCGTCCACTGCCAGCCTCCGAGCTGGAAGAGACCGGGGCGCTTGCTGTCGCCCTCAAACTGGGTGGCGAACTCAGCCTCTGTCATATCTGATTCAACCAAGCAAACTCACCAAACAGCCTCCGAGCTGCGGTATTATAGGCCAGAGCAGCCTCCCGCTCGTCCTGGAAATAGCCGCAATGCTTCTGGCCGGCTCCGTCATCGATTTGGGTGTGCCATTTCCCCCGGGCGCGGTTCCACGCCACGCCCTTGTATTTCGAGGTCGTACCTCGTTTGCCTCGTTTGTTGCGGCTATTCTCCCTCGGCGTTGCGATCCGGAGATTCGCTCTCGTATTGTTCAGGCCGTTCCCGTCCTTGTGGTCCGCTGTCTCTGGTAGTGTGGCGTCGATGATGAGTTGGTGCATAGTCTGCATACACCTGTTGGGCCGTCGCCCGAACGTGTGGCCTGCGTACCACGTCTCGCGGCTACGCACTGCGTACCAGCGCCATTGGCTCAGCCAGTCGTAGTCTTGGTCATCCACGATAGCTGTCTGTCCTTGGGTCAATGCTATCTCCCTCATCTCTTATGAACCTCCTCCCATGTCTAGGGGTTATCTCTTCGATACGACTTTCCTTTGAGCCGCTTGAAGCTCCCACCGATCATTTCTACTATCCTGTCCATCGCCGCCGTGCCTAAATAGGTCTCCAGATCCTCCGAGGCAAAGTTGGTCGTGATTATCATGGGCAGCTTGGCCCGGTAGCGCAGGTCGATCAGGAGAAACAGCTTTTCCTGTACGAACGGCGTAGTCAGTGCCTTGGGGTTAGACCTATCAGTACGTATGATCTTGCCTACGTCGTCCAGTACCAGCAAGGGCTCAGAGGCCAGCCGGTTGATTATCTCGCTCTCGCTCTCCCGCAGGCTCTTCTCTTCCACGCTGAGGCTGTAGGTTGCCTGTATGGAGGTTATCAAATCCGGCTCCGTTATGAAGAACGCCGGCCGGCGAATATCCTCCCCCTGCCAACGATCCAGAAGCCGGTGCATGATACTACACGCGAGATGCGTCTTTCCCAAACCGTTGCTGTCGCCTCGCTCGCCGGGCTTTACAAAGGACGCCATGACCATCCAGCCGTAGCCCCACGGCTTGCCCAGGGGGAAGTTCTCGGCGTACTGCCAGGCAGCTTTGTACGCTCCCGGCTGAAGGGTCTCGTCGAAGTTGGAGAAGTCTTTGTCCATGAAGAGAGGGGGTATGCCGCACGTCTGGCGCCATTCCCGGCGCTTGGCTGCAACGCCAGCCTGGCGGACGGCTTCGGCGGCGCGCTCCCGCTCGGGCTCGGCGTCCCGGTATGCCTTGAGGCACTTGGGGCACCGGCCGGGGCTCGGCACCCCCTTACCGAACAGGTTGCCGAGGGCTATCTGAATCTCCCGGGGGTCGTAGTCGGCGCCGCAGGCTTGCTCGATGCACTTCACTTCGGCCTCACGTAATTACCAAAGAGCGAGGGGTAGTCACTGGCGGCCTGCCAGCCCTGGGTGCCGTAGCATATCATCGGCGGGAACCAGCACTGCCAACGCAGGGTCAGCTTGTGCGGGTTGAGGTTGCGGTCAATCTTCCGCGCGTAGCGTTCCTTCATCAGATAGAGAGTGAGCGCGCCCTGCCCCTCGAAACCATCAACTCGGGCCTCGCGTTCAGTTATCAGGTAGGAGTCCTTTGACTCGATGGTGACAATCACGGCCTCCCCCAAGATGAGCCGTTGCGGAATGCGCGGCCGGATGACCACCTGGACGTGCTCGCCCAGTTCCCAGTCGCGGTCTTTTCTCGGCCACCGCCAAGTTGTGAACTCCGGCTGAAGCATCTTGCTGTCCTGATGCGTCTCGTAGTTCCGCCAGTCGACCTTACTGAATCCCAGCACTCTCATTCTTTCCCCCTGTCAATCCTCATCGTTCGTCACTCCTTTCGCCGTGCCGCCCTTCAGTTGCGGCGTCTTCTTCTGCGGGAAGCCATCGCGGGCAAAGCTCATCCAGTTCCACAGTTGTCTCGGCACATTCGAGGTGGGCTTGAGGACGTCCTGAATCTTGGATGCCGCCCACTTCTGCGATTCCTTGAGGAGATTGACCAGCGGGAAGTCCTCACGCAGCTTGGTCACGGTGTCGTAGCACTTGGCCTCAGAAAGCCGCATGCCTTTGACGCTCTTCCAGATGGTGACGATCTCGATGTCCTCGACGTTGCCCGCCCGGTGGGCCTCCTGCTCGGCGGTGCCGGGTTTCTTGACGTACATGTCGACGTTGTGGAAGATGAGGTCTGTGAGGGCCGCGGGGTCGTAGCCTTTCGCCCGGCTGACGCGCCACTCGTCGTAGTTCTTGTTCAGGCCGAATCGGGTGCCGTCCTCATTCGTCCACAGCACCTGATCGCGCACGAGCGCGGCCAGCTCGGCCCTGATATGTTGATGGCCGATGCCGACTTGCCCAAACATACTGCGCTTGGGGATGACGGCGAACTTCTTGCCGCAGCCCCACGAGAGACGCAGGATGAAGAGCAGTATCTTGTACTGCCGCTTGCTGAAGTCGCTCACGGCGAACTGCTCGAGCAGCGAGTGGGCAAGACGAAGATGCGCGTCTGTCCGGTGGACTTCCGCCACGGCCAACCTCCGTTAGTGCCTTGGGTAATACGGCGCTAGTTCGCTCAATAGAAATCGCTTCGGCTCATCTCTCCGGTTATCAATGACGATAGTTGCATCAGATTCACAGAACTGCATAAGCCAGTCAATGCAGGCGCCGCATGGTGTGAAGAGGGCGGCGTCGGCAACCAAGGCGACTCTTATTCCCTTCGCCCCAGAACGCACCACTTCGACTAAGGCCACAACCTCAGCATGAAGGCTTGTCATCCACAGACCCTCGATATTGCATCCGGTAGCGATGCCGCCCAGGTCCATCTCAATAGCACAGCCGACCTTCGTGCCGCTCTTCCACGGGTAGGCGGTGTCTCTAGCCTCCCAAGCAGCAGTCAGTAGTGTGGTTTCTGTCGTCATACGTTACCTCTCTCAATCTCCGCTATTGCCTTGAGTATGGGGTAGACCTGTTGAGGCACTACGGCGTTCCCGAGGGCCATGAGTTGTTCCTTGCGATGCGGTACGCCCACAGCTATTCGGGGGATTCCGTCTTCCCAGCTTCCGTCGGCCCATCGTTCTCGATGTCCAGCCAGCCAGGCGGAAAGCCCATCATGCTGCACACCCACGCTGGGTTCAACTGGCCACCAATGTTGGGGTTGTACTGGGCTTCCGGCTTGCCCGCCTGACGGTCTCTCCACGAATACTTTCGCATCATCATTGTCGGCAAGTCTTGGTCTTTCGCCTGAGGGGTCGGGAGCATCGCCGCCGTCGCTGCCAAGCTCGGAGTCCCGTCGCCGAACTTCTGATTCGGCCCGCCCTTCTCCCCGTCCGATGCTCTCGGCGTCGGCCACATCTTGACTTCCAGATGTAGATTCACTTGATGATTGCCCCGAGAGGCTAACCCCCCTTCGCTTCGACTGTCCGCCCTTGCTGATGGAGTAGCCCACAATGAAGATTCTATCCCGTCTGTGCGGGGCGTTGACGGCACAAGCTGGAATAAGATACGGTTCGACAATGTAGCCGCGATTCTCCAGGTCAGATATACAATCGTCGAGCCCCATGTGGATGAGCCCAGCAACATTCTCCGCAACAACCCACTTCGGTCCGACCTCCGCAATGATTCTAAGCATTTCAGGCCAGAGCCAGCGGTCATCTGCCTTGCCTCGTCGCTGCCCGGCGACACTGACAGGCTGGCAAGGGAATCCGCCGGTAACAAGGTCAACTGTGAAGTCGGTGGTGTGTCCTGTGGTATCTCTAGACCCGCCACGTCCACCAGTTTCGGACCGTAGTCGTTGCCCGTCCCCTTGCTGACCTTTCTGAGAGCCCCGCCTTCGGTGAGGTGAATCCGCGCCGCCTGTGATGCATGAACATCGTTGGCTTGTGGCGTCGGCCAGAGTTTGTCGGTTGACATCGTGTATATCCTCCATGATAGGGACATCGGGCCAATGCTTCCGTAGCACCTTCTGACAGTAGGCGTCCTTCTCCACAAAGCAGACAGTACGAAATCCGGCCCACTCAGCGGCGAGATCTATACCGCCAATGCCTGAGAAGAGAGAGACGTGGGTAAGTTCAGCCATTGTCGGACGAGTCCACACTAGACTCGACCGCTTGCTCGGCGAGGGCACGCTGTAGCTGAAGCTCGGCTAGAACTCGCGTTATCTCAGAGATGGGGATGAGACGCCGGCCAGCGATTTTGGTGGACAGCATCTTGCCCTTGTTCACGTAGCGCCAAACCGTTATCTCACTTACCCCGAGGAGGTCCGCCGCTTCCTTGACCGTCTTGAGGTCTGTGGCTTCCAATGTTATCTTCGCCATACGCCCTTCTCCTTGTGGGATGTTCTTGCAATCCAACAGCCGGATTCTATCACCGGTTCTGGCCCCGTGTCAAGTATTTCTTTTGCATGGGGGCTTGACAGACGCCAGAGATTGGTCTAAGATACTTTTGCACATGTGATAGACTGTGTGACAGGAGGTAGGCAACTATGACAGAGACCAAGAAGAAAGAGGCGGCTGATTATTCCGAGTCGGCCGTCAGCCTGACCAACCCGGCGCAGGTCAAGGAACTGATCGACCATCTTCATGCGTGCAAGGTGGCGCTGGCAGAGATTGACGCCAGCATCGCCGAGGCCGTGCCGGAGGTGCTGCGAAGGTCGCAGGCGGGGTGGCAGAAGGACATCGCTGACTCCACGGCAAAACTGCGCGACGTCGTCCTCGAACACGGCGGTTTTCAGGACCGCGAGACGGAGACCTACGCCCTCTACCAGAGGAAGCGCACGGCCATCTACAACGTCGGCCCGTTCAAGGCGCTGGCCCAGTATGCCAAGTTCGTCCCGCTGGTGGTCAAGGAAGCCATTGACCCCGACGCGCTCAAGGGACAGATCAAAGGGAAACTGCTGGCGATCGAGGAACTGGAGACGGATGAAGTCATTACCTATAAAGTCAGCGAGTCCTTTATCCTCATTCTGCCCGAGGTCAAGGTCGAATGACGGAAGAGCGCACAAGTATCATAGACGTGGGCGATGAGATGCAGAATGACGTGAAGGACGCCGGCGTAATCATCCGACTTGAGCGCGGTCGGCACGGCTTGCTCTTCATCGCTGAAAGCCCGGCCGGTTACGGGCAGATTCAAGGCTTTTTGCCCTATGAACTACCCCCCACCCAAGAACGAATAAAACCTTGGCACGGCTGGTCGGCGAGAGCCCATATTACCCTTGCGAATGGTGCCAAGTTAGCCGTCGTGTGTTTCCGGGGAGGTGTTGGTAACTCAACACTTGCGGACTACGAGGCCGAATGGAACCGCACCATCAAGGCCATGAAGGCAGAAGAGGGCGTGATGCAGTCGAGGCCCACAAATATCAGAATGGCCGGCTAATGCCCATCCTCCAGGAGGATATAACCTATGAGATTATGCGAAGCCGGGAGAAAACCCACTGCTGCGCCCAGTGCCCAGAGAGCTACGCAGGTAATCTCCGGACTGCCTGGGGGCAATCTCTCGGTTACGGCCCTCAGTATATTCTCAGGTGTGACAATCTCAGTCACGCAACCATCAGGCCGATAAGAATATCGCCTACGGAACTAGACCAACTGAAACTACTGAAAGGAGAGTTTGAGCTTATGCCAATCGAAGGACTATCGGAGAGAACCATGCTGCCCCGGATCGGCAAGATTCACCTGGGCATCAAGCACGCCACCAAAGGCTACCCCATAGCGACCGACTACTTCGTCCTGCCGGCAGACCACCCGCAGTACCAAGACCTCGTGGATAAGTTCGGCGAGAAGCCGAAGGAACTCCGCATCGTCTTCCCCATAGCGGACGAAGAGCAGGTGGCCAGTCAGTATTACCGGCAGTACAGCCAGTCACGTGGGCTCGTCTGCAAAGGCGACGGTATCAAGTGCAACCAGCTCACCGACACCGACACCGGCGCCATCGCGGCGGCGGACAGCAAGAACACCAAGTGGGCCGAGAGCGTGTGCGGCGGCAAGGAATGTCCGGACTACATGGCCGACAGGTGCAAAGAGGTGATGAATCTCCAGTTCATGCTGCCCGAGATCCCCGGGCTGGGTGTGTGGCAGATCGACACCAGCAGCATCAACAGCATCCTCAACGTCAATTCGCAGTTCGCCCTCATCAAGTCGGTGTACGGCACTATCGGCATGGTGCCGGTCATTTTGTCCCTGGAGCCCAAGCAGGTCAAGTCCCCCAAGGACCAGAAGCTCAAGACCGTGCGGGTGTTGTGTATTCGCAGTGGCGACACGCTTGTCGAGGCACTCCGGAACGCCATGCTGCACCCGTTGGAGCGGCTGACGGGCGAGAAAGTGCTGGCCCTGCCGCCTGGCGACGCCGACCGGCCAGAGATAGTCATAGGGGACGACGACCGGCAGGCCACCTCCGAACAGGCCCAGAAGGACATCAAGGAACTCTGGGACGGCATGGAGAGGGACGACGCGAAGACCGCCCAGGAAGCGGAAGCACCAGCCGAGGAGCCGGAACCCCCGGCCCCCAACGGCCCCCACATCGACCCCGCCCTGCTGGAGGATGCCAAGACCAAGCTGAAGTGGCAAGACAACACCGTCATCAGCTTCCTTGTCAGCCAGTACCACGTCGACGGCTCGGGAACGCTTGAGGACGTGATAGCCAGGTTGACACCCGAGCAGGCGGAGGAGTTCTGCGCGGGCATTCAGACCAAGCTGGACGCGCTGGAGAAGTAGCATGGACACTAGCAAGGCCTACATCAAGATGTGCAAGGCGGCTGTTGGCCTACAAAACGAGAAGTGGGTCAGCAAAAAGGGCAAGTCCTACCCGTGGGAAGAAGGCGACATGGTCTCTCTACACCGCAAGGTCTTCATGTACGATGCGTGTTCTCACTCTGAGGGATTCATTGAACCTCAAGTCTACGATACAGAGTGCGTCTGGCTCCCCCGCCAAGACCAGTTGCAGGAGATGGTGATTGAGAGCCTTACGGCTTCTCTTCACGACGGATTTGAGCACAGGAGGCTCATAGTTCTTACCGGACGGTTCCGCGAGTTTGTGTCGCACTGTTTCCCGGAGGAACCCCTGTACTCCGAGCGGTTCGATTCAATGGAACAACTCTGGCTGGCCTTCGTGATGAAAGAGAAGCACGGGAAGGTGTGGAATGGCACCGCCTGGGAGAATAGCGGCAAAGGGCCGCAGGAATAAAGGAGGTAACCATGGCAGAGGAAAAATCGGAGTACGAGTTCGAGGGGTTTGACGGCTTTGTCAGCGAACTTCTGTGCGACAACTGCACGCATGGTAAGTCAGGCGCTTGCGCGGCGGAGCCGCCGTGCGCTGCGTACAACGCGATCGAGCCGTTTGTCTGAGCATACGACGCGCTGAGAGCCACGAGGAGCCACTTTAGCCCTCTAGCCCGCCTCCCAGCAAGGCCCCGGAACCACAACCGCCAGCCTACTCGGGCTGGCGGTTCCTGTTGTGCTTCTGGCGGGGATGGCGGACGGCCATCTGGGGTGGTTTGGTCAACGTCACCCGGCCACAGTCAGGGCAGTGGATCTGCCCGTCGACAATCTTACGCCGGGAGCTGCCGCAACGGCACGGCACGGTCAGCCTCCATTGATAACCTTGAGGACCAGCCCCGTGATGCCGCCGCCTCCGAACAGCAGGGCGATCAGGACGTAGACAGTCCGCTTGAGATTGTAGTGGCTCTTGGTGGTCGAATCAACGCGGTCAATGTAGCCGCCCCTGCCCTCTTCGCCGAACCAACTGGTATAGAGGGCGTCCAGTTTGCGTCTGTCTTCTGCCGTGAAGGCCATGTTGGGCTCCTTTGCTTACGCTTTGGTCGGGTACACAGTATAGTAATGCGGGACTCCCCCAATGTCTATTTCAATGTCCTTCTGGGTGCCGCTCAGTGCCGAGGCAGCGGAGTTCTTCAGGTTGGTAAGTACAGGTGCTATAACGGTGTTGTCGTTCCCCTCCACCAGATCTATGAAGTGGCGCGTGCAAAGGTCTAGCCCCAAGAAGGCACTAAGCCTACTCTCCAGAAGTGTTGAGTTGGGAACATTCTCACCGTACGGCCCAGATATAGATGCGGGGTCACTCGTTAGTGTTGCGCTGCAAACAGTACAGGTAGCCATGTTCCCCCCTAAACTTGGTGCCAGTCCGTGCCGTGCCGCATGAAGAGAGCGTGCTGGGTTGCCGCCCCCAGGTAGAAGTATTTGGGTATTCCGTGGTAGCCTATATGGCAATCCATAGACTCTACAGCCCTGTTCGCTGAGGTCGTAATCTCGACCAACACACCCTCACCACCACTCCCGCTCACATCTTGGTTTATGTTCACTCGCTTGTAAGCAAAGTGGTCGCCGTTAACCAGATCCTGCTCGGTCGAGTAATCGGTATTCATGTTGGCCAACTCAGAGCCATCCCCGGCTGTTGGGCCGGGTATGAAACCAGAAGCGGCATAAGTCCAATCAGCAGCGTTGTGGTAAATAAGCCTGAGATTGAATCCGGTATCGTTGGCCCCGGCCCTGCCGACGCACTCTATCAGTGTCACGTTGAAGTCCGTGTTGGCCAAATCCTCATACTTGACGTGACCATAATTGAAGTCAGCACTGAATGTTCCCCCGGCAGATGGTGTGAGAGTATAGGTCACCGTGCCTAGCCATTTCTTTGTTGTCTCAAAGTATTGATTCAGGGCCATAGCTGTGATGTCGGCAACGATTGTCTCTGAGTCAGACCCGTTCCTGTTCCCCTCATCGTCCATACTGACACCGCTACATACTATAGAGACCGTGCCTGCACTTGCGGAACCTGCCCCGCCTGCCACTAAGCTCGCGTGAGAAGCGTAAGCCCCGGCTGCCGCCCCGTGAGTAACGGTCGTTGAACCTTGATTGAGATTAGCGGCTGTGGTAGACCAGTCGTAATCGCCCGCTATGTAGAACCTGCCTGATGAACCCTGGGGGGAATTGAAGTTGTACGATTGCTCTGCCGTTACGTGGGCCAGGAATATGTTGCCATCCCCATTGACAAGCCTGACGGTTCTGACACCGCTGGCTGCAAAGATCAGCAACAGGTCATTATTATCCAGCCCATTGATGGTGTCCAAGTCGTCCGTGCTGGCCCCGCCCTCGGTATCTATCGAGTGGTGCCCCCGTGTGGCCGTGACGGCTCCGGAGGAAATGGTAAGAGCTGTGCCGGGAGACATATTGAGCGTCTTGATATTATCAAGTTCAGTGTCGCCCATGTCGACGTTGCCGTCTGTTTCCAGCGACGGTTTCAGGTGGCCCGGTACTAGAGACTTGCTCATGCTAGGAATCCAAACACGTCGATAGTCGCCGTCGCCGCGCCGGTCGAGCCCGTAATCGGCTTGATACCGAATACGCTGGCAGCCGCCGAGTCGGTGTACTTCGTTACGTCCGCTCCTGCGATAACCATGTAGTCCGTATCGGCGGTCGTCATGCTGGACAGGTCTACCGTCTGCCGCCAGGTATCAGCCGCCGCTCCGGTCCCCAGATCGTAGTCAGTGCCTCCGGAGAGTGTCGCCGACGGTTCGCGTACGACGACAAAGACAATGTAGGCTGTCTTGCCCGCCGGCACGGTATAGAGGTCGTTCTTCTGTACGGTCTTCATGTCCACGCCAGCCACGGTAGCCAGTCTTGTTATTGCGTCCTCTCTCAGAAATGCCATGTCACACCTCTAGTTCAGCACTACGCTGCCATTGTTGATGACCGTCAGCCCCTCATAGGTGACAATCCCCATCCATTCCAGGCCACCAGAGACCGTCGCTACCGGCACAAGGAACTCTCCATCGGCTCCCACCGGCAGAATATCTGGCACGGTGGCATTACGGACAATCAAATCACCCTTAGTTGCCATCAGCAGATTCAAGACCTGCTGGATGGTGGCGGCGATTATCTCTCCGGCTGCCAGGCGAGCGACAATCCGGCTGGCCGCAATCGTCAGGGCTTCCGGCGTGTTGTCCGTGTCGGCCTTGAGGATGGTGTTGGCATCGAAGAGCGTGTCCAGTATCGGCGTGCCGGGGAGGTCTTCAGTCCACTTCGTCTCAACCATCAGACCGGTTGCCCCTGAACCCAGTATTCCCTGCCGTCCGTCCCTGAGTAATGAACGTGCGTCCCCACGACCTGTATGTTGCCCCTTGAGAGGACGGTAGCGGGGGCTCCGGAGAACCACGAGAAGCCCAGACCGTAGGTGGTGCCGTGGCTGTTGGTCGCGTAGGCCCGGTAATAGTACTTCGTCCCCGCTGTGAGACCGGTAATCGACGAGGTGAACGGCCCGATTGACCCAGCCCCCTCATCCGTCGAGTTGGGCTGAGAGCCGGGAACTACACTGGTATCAATCGGTGAGGTGTCCCAGACAACCCCGTGGGCGGTCACGGTGCTCAGGCCAAAACTGGTGGTGTACCCGCCACCGGTCGCGGTCGTCGCCAGAATATCGATCGGCGGCTGCGTCAAGAGTTGCGGGGCTGCCCCCTGCGTGTCCCCACTGAGGTTCAAGTGCTGTGCGTGAAGG
>SDBT01016285.1_pt1 | contig 11770 bp, 20 predicted proteins | sample 2277101 | NCBI WGS metagenome assembly SDBT01 (sample SAMN10404973, study PRJNA504765) | marine sediment metagenome | isolation source: marine sediment core GS10_PC15, 103 cmbsf | place: Arctic Ocean: Southern Knipovich Ridge | collected 2010
GAAGGTAGAAAGCAATTTTTACAAAAGATGCTTGATCGTCCTCGGATTTACGGGACAGAATACTGGTATAATCTTCTCGAAGAACGAGCCAGAGAGAATATGAAGAAAGCGATTAAACTTTTACCCGGACAGGACCATGCTTAGCGGAATAGTCACACAAAACAATGGAGTTTGGCAAGGTCACCCCGATGTGGCATTGTTCAACAATGAACTATTCATAGTCTATAGAGAATCAGATCACCACATGGCGAGAGGGTACACTCGCATCTGTATCGTACGCAAGAGCAAAAAAGAACGTTTTAGCAAGCCAATGCTAGTGGCTCAGAGCAAACAACGTTTCAACTGCCCACGACTTACCGTCATAGGAGAGACCCTGTGGCTTATATGTGATGAAGTCGTTATTTCAGGGAAAGGGAGCTTCTTCAAGCTTGAAAATGATGAAAGCAAAACCAAAACATTCCTGTGGAAAACACAAGATGGACAGGACTGGGAAGGACCTATCGAAACAAACATTACCGGAATCGTTCCAGATAGAATATGCCCCACTGATGACGGATTTCTCATCGCCACTCATACGAAACAATACCCTGGCAAAATATCTAAGAACGAAAAGGTTAGGCATATACAACGCGAATATGCAGGATATCTTGTTCAAAATGTTTGGCAAGCAACCGACATCGAAGGACCGTGGACTAAACACGAGCTTTGCCACAAGGAAGGATATCACCTGTGCGAAGCTTCGCTATGTCGCTTAAGAGATAATACATATTTAGCACTTATGCGAGAGAATTCCGCTCTTGGACTGGCTGCTTTCGCTTGCTATTCCAGGGATGGTCTCACTTGGTCAAAACCAATAGAAACTCGCATGTTCGGATGCCATCGTCCTGTAACAGGACTACTCAAATCAGGGAATCTGCTAACTACGTACCGAGAAGCATCCGGGTCATTCAGTCCAGGACTTTGGGCTAAGAACACGTTCGCTTATTTAACTTCAAAATGGTCGGTACAAGAAGATTTTGTCACGTCAATCATTTTGCCCTTAGACCATGACAATAGTAAGAGGTCTGATTCGGGATATACGGGATGGGTGCAAATGCCAGATGAATCAATATTCATCGTGAATTATATTACTCAGAGTTCCGCTCGTCCTTATATCAAATGGTACATTGTCTACGAATCAGACTTCTAAGGAGCCGTGAATGAACGCAAGTACAAGTATCGACAAATGTGTTGACAATGCTCTTACACAACTTGTTCCGCAATCTTTTGGGCCTCAATCCAATACTGTTGTTCATGAAGATGAATGCGAAATCTTTGTTTGGCCACAAACTTGGAGTGATGCAAGCTGCGGCTCTGGAGGGCTGTGTGCCCAGATGATCACAACCAAATCGACTATAGTCGTGATTGGACCCATGGGAGACGCTTGTGTCTATCATGGAGGTAACCTGGCCTACAAAGTCGAGAGTGTCGATAGAGAGTTTCGTGAGGCTATTGACAATAAAGATCTTCCTGGTAAGATAGAAGCATGATCGAGTACGAAGGCAAATTCATAAGAGTTGTGAAGCGCAATAACTGGGAGTTCGTCGAAAGAAAGAACGCCACCGGAATTGTCGCTATTGTTGCTGTAACCAATGACAATAATTTGGTTCTTATAAAACAGTACCGAGAGCCGGTGCAAAAATTTGTTATCGAAATACCCGCTGGACTTGTGGGTGATACCGACCGCAATGAAACCATCGAAACAGCAGCTCGACGAGAGCTAATGGAAGAGACGGGATACCACGCCAAAAAAATCGAAGAAATAGGAACATTCGCAATATCTCCTGGAGTTTCTACAGAGCTGTTAACTTACGTTGTTGCTACAGATCTAGAGAAACAGGGCGAAGGAGAAGGAGATGGTACGGAACAAATAGAGAGCTTCGAATTGCCAGTTGCTACGGTTGCTGTGCAGCTTTTAGAGATGGCAAATCAGGGCGATGTCCTGGTTGATGCCAAAATCTTTGCATCCCTCACATTCGCATTTCTAGTCGTTGCAGAACGAATCAGAGCATCCAAGTAAATTTTTGATGAACATAGCAGGATCTTTCTTCAATAAGCCCAATTAGGGCTATGAAGGAGGTGCTGACTATGACAAGCCCTATCGAAGTAACGGGCCATCTGACTAGTGAGTTTGAAGAGATACTCACCTCGGAGGCCAAGCAGTTTATCGCAGATTTACAGAGAGAGATTAGAACACGAAGAAAAGAATTACTGGAAAAACGAGTCAAGAAACAGGCATCCATCGATCAAGGTGAGATGCCTAATTTTTTGTTCTCCCCAATTCGTGGAGCCAGCTGGCAAGTTAAACCTGTACCGGAAGATCTGCAACAACGTCGAGTGGAAATCACTGGACCGACTGATCGCAAAATGGTCATCAACGCTCTTAACTCTGGAGCGGACACATTTATGGCCGATTTTGAGGATTCCAACTCTCCAACTTGGAAAAATCTCCTTGAAGGTCAGGTCAACCTACGAGATGCTGTGAATAAGACCATCGAATTCACAAATCCCAAAGGAAAACACTATTCTTTGAAAGATGATATTGCTACTTTGCTGGTTCGAACCCGTGGCTGGCATCTTTCAGAAAAACACTTCTTGGTAGATGGAGAACCCATTGCAGGAGGTATTTTTGACTTCGGACTGTACTTTTTCCACAACGCACACAAACTGATAGAAAACGGAAGTGGACCCTATTTTTACCTTCCAAAGCTACAAAGCCATGAAGAGGCACATCTGTGGAACTATGTTTTTGAAATGGCTCAGGACAAGCTAGGAATCCCCAGAGGGACGATTAAAGCCACTGTGTTGATTGAGCATATCCTGGCAGCTTTTGAGACAGAAGAGATCCTCTATGCCCTTAAGGATCACTCTAGCGGGCTAAATTGTGGACGTTGGGACTACATTTTTAGCTTCATTAAAACTTTCAGAAACCACCAAGAATTTGTTCTTCCTGATAGGTCTCAAATAACTATGGATGTCCCATTTATGAGGACATACTGTCAAGAAGTTATCAGATCGTGCCATAAGCGAGGAGCCCATGCTATGGGTGGTATGGCTGCTCAAATCCCTATCAAAAACGATCCTGAAGCCAACGAACAAGCTATGGAGAAGGTTCGCCTTGATAAGGAAAGAGAAGTAGATATGGGACATGACGGAACGTGGGTTGCTCATCCTGGACTCATTGGTATAGCCATGAAGGCATTCGAAAAAATGCCAACTCCCAATCAGATCGATAAGCCTCTAGAAGACATTAGTTTAACTGCCAAAGATCTCATGGAGGTTCCAAAAGGAAATGTTACAAGAGAAGGAATCCGCATTAATAATAGTGTCGGAGTCCAATATTTGGAGGCATGGATAAGAGGAAATGGCTGTGTTCCTATCTATAATTTGATGGAAGATGCAGCTACGGCTGAGATATCCAGATCTCAAATATGGCAGTGGATTCACCATAGGCAAATGGTAGATGGATTAGAACTAACTCAGAGTCGATTCTTGAGTTATTTACGAGAAGATCTAGCCGGAGTTCAAATGGAAATTGGCGAGGATAATTACGCCCGAGGAAAATTCGATAAAGCCGCTGGACTTTATGAAGAATTAAGCACTAATGAAGAATTGTCAGATTTTTTGACGATCCCAGCTTATGAACTACTATAAAAAAGGAAAGCATTGTGAAGGAAGTCGCCGCATGCATGGAATCCGCCTGGACCGACAAGTCCAGATGGAAGGGTGTTACAAGACCTTACAAAGCTGAAGACGTTCTCCGATTACGAGGAAGCTTGAAAATTGAACATACTCTTGCTGACTTGGGATCAAAACGTCTTTGGAATTTAATGGGTGAATTACCATTTGTACACGCTCTGGGTGCCTTAACAGGCAACCAGGCTGTACAACAAGTACAAGCAGGCTTGCCTGCCATTTATTTAAGTGGATGGCAGGTAGCAGCTGATGCGAACCTATCCTGTGAGATGTATCCAGATCAGTCGATCTATGCATCCAACAGCGTTCCTGCTGTAGCGAAACGAATTAACAATGCTCTTATCCGGGCTGACCAAATACACTACGATAGGAGCGATATACACTGGATCGCTCCTATCGTAGCTGATGCAGAAGCTGGATTCGGAGGAATAATCAATGCCTTCGAACTGATGAAACAAATGATCGAGGCCGGAGTTTCTGGCGTTCACTTCGAAGACCAACTTTCATCTGCCAAGAAATGCGGACACATGGGAGGCAAATGCCTCGTACCAACTAGCGAGTTCATAAAAAAACTAATAGCAGCTCGACTAGCAGCTGACATTTGTGCTGTTCCCACTGTTCTTATAGCCAGAACAGACGCTGATTCTGCCAAGCTTATTGTTACTGATATTGATCCATATGATGAGCCTTTCATAGATAAGTCTCAGCAACGTACAGCTGAAGGGCATTTCCACATCACTGGTGGTCTTAATACAGCTATCGCTAGAGGTTTAGCATATGCTCCTTATTGTGATATGATTTGGTGCGAAACTTCTCTTCCTGACTTGGGACAAGCAAAGAAGTTTGCGGAAGCCATTCACGATAAATTCCCCGGCAAGCTTCTGGCGTACAACTGTTCTCCGTCCTTCAATTGGAAGAAAAATCTGGATGATGAAACCATAGCCAAATTCCAGAGAGAATTAGGAGCCATGGGATACAAATTTCTGTTCGTGACCTTGGCTGGTTTCCATGCACTTAATTACAGCATGTTTAAGCTAGCAACTAGATATAACACACAGGACATGACAGCCTATGCAAGATTGCAGGAAAAAGAATTCTATCGCAAAGACAAGTATGGCTACGAAGCAACTAAACACCAAGCTTTTGTTGGGACCGGGTATTTTGACGACGTAACAACCGTTATTACAGGTGGGACCGAAACCACTGCAATGGAAGGCTCAACTGAAGAGGCTCAATTCTGACCTCTAACAAAAGCCAAAGTCCTCAGACGACTGTATCGATCCCTCTCTTCTTGAAGCACAGGAGTTCTAGCTTTTGTAGACATGCGGTTCTCTTCACATTTTGGACATGAACATTTGCACTTCTGTCCTTCTTCTGCGGCCTTTTGCCAAAACTCGTCAGTCAGATAAGTGGATACTAGCAGTGTTTTTAAGTCTGCCTTGGATTCTTCCTCTTTTCGACGCTCTATGACTTGTCGTTCGTCATACGACAATGACTCAAGAGCACTATGAAGCAAATCCTTTGCTCGATTTCTGTTGTCGTAGGTTAGATCCGCGTTGAGCGAATCTAAAGCTAATCTAACTTTGCGAAATGGATCATCTCTAATCTTGCCTTCCTTGATCATAGTATCAATTCGATTTACAAATACATTCCAATCGAAATCAGGCGGATGACATTTCCCGTTATGCGAACGACCTCCATGCACTTCGCTTGGATTCTTTTCGATATGTTTTGCTAATTCTATGAGTTCAAATATTCCGTGTTCTTCATTCATGATTATCTCCTTATGAACATTATACTCATATATGTATTCTGGGCTCAGGGATTTGAGCCAACTTCATCAATTCCTTCTTGATGTACTCGTAACCCTCATCCGGTAAGACAGCTTTAGCAAAAACCAACGCTTCTGCAAGATTAAATGGATTAGAAAAGTGTGCTCTAAGATCCATCTGTTTTATCAGGTTGCTTTGTGTCAAATCTATTATCATTTTTCTTCTCATCCGCCAGTTCTATACCAGCATCTTTGAAAACTGTTCTACGCACATTTGCTGCAAATATTTTACCAATTTGAGGAGCAAAATATTTATCCCATTTCGGCCAGACCTGAAGGAAAATCTGATCAATCACTTTCTCAAATTCCACACGATCTCTGAACTTTTTGACTGGCAGTTTTTCTATTATCTCTCGGACTAGAAATGTGAAACGGAGCCGCCCATCAGCAGTGTAAAATTTTACCTTAGGCAGATCTGGATCAAGAGTCCAAGCTCCTGGTCGTTTGGAATTAGCCTTGGGAACGAATACCACTAATTGATCCTCTTGAACTTGTACCAAGGACGAATGTGACGAATAAAAAACCTTCCCTTAGAATCGGCTTGCGTCAACCCATCAGCAATCGGCTGCTCTACATCATAATAATGATAGAGACTGCCATTCTTGAACGTAACAGCCAGCTGCTGAGTTGCATCGTCATATGAAACATTGTCCATCATGGACGAATCAACCTCCTGCGGTTTTGGTGCCACTTTTACATATACCTCGTCAGAAAATTGCTCAGTTCCTAATACCAAATCAAGATTGCTCTCATCCAGGGCGTTCTGTATCCACATTGCTGTGTCTGAATCCAATTTGAATGGACCGTGCCACCCAGAATCCTTCTGATCTGTTTGATCAGCAGTTACTTCCACTTCTCTCAAATTCATAGTCATTGTCATTTTTAGCTCCTTTGCTTGTATCACTGTTGCCAGAGGACTAGGCTCAGCTGAAGTAAAATGCGGAATATGGGCCTCAAAATGAATATCTTGTTCGGTGATCGTCGCCCCATTCATTGCTTTGGCTGCGCCTATTAGACTGCGCATAGCTATTGCTTTCGATTTTTCTGGCCAACGTTCTGTTCCATCCTGAATACGACAAATACACTGGAAATCTCCGTTGCCTAATTCAATAATTGAATACATGCTCATTCTTTAGTCGCCTCTTCTGTCAATGTTTCACTTGGGGTATAGAGTTTTCCTAAAATCGAAAGCGTCTTACGCCACTGATACTCTTGATAACACTCTGTGCTACAAACACGTCCCTCGTACATGTGAAAAATAGTCTTGAACTCTTTACCACAAATATTACAGAATACTTTTTGTTCGGAAAAAATACTCATTAGTATCCGCCTCCGGACCTATTATACCTCAATGAATCACATTAGTTTCCTTCCATTTCTCGGATCTTACTTCCTCGGCTTCATAACGCACAATACCTTGTAATATTTTCTGCCAGGTCGCTTCACAAAAATCACCATCTGCCAAGTCATTACCACGTTCCCAAGTTTCACCCGTCCGGGGTTTTCGAGAACACGCTCCACATCCAAGATAGCCGGGCGGATTAAGAACGTGCATACTGGCCGTGATAGAATACACGGTATTCATCGTCCAAATCTTAGAACGCATGTACAATTTTCTGACCGGAGATTCTGATACCTGAAACGGAAGAAGTTTAGGATCAATGTAGTCAATCTGCAAAGCTCGATTCACTTTGCTGGGTTGATAGATCCCCGATAACCAGTCGCGCAACTGGGCTATCGCCTCTTCATACATTTCCACGGGATCTTCATTCGGATTGGGGAGAGGGAGAGAGACGCTAGCCCAACAAGTATTCTGTTTGCAGTAACAATCTGAACTACACGGACAACATACTGGGACTTCGTTAGCATGTTCACAGCAAATAGGGGACTGGTTGTTTTGAGTTACCATAACGGAACTCCTTGTAGTTAGGACATGCCACAACAGCATGCCCACTATTATACACGTTCTATATCATCTTCCTGCGGCTAAAGCTTACGGCAAACAGGACAGGTGATATCGCCTTCAATCTGCTTCTTCTCAGGTACCCACTGTCCATCACAAAGTTTACGAACATAACCTGGATATTCTTTGGGTGTCTTTTTCTTGGCCTTCTCACTCCTTTTCTTCTTAGAACTAGGATGAAGTTTAGTTCTGCGCTCAGTTAAGTGTATTCTTCCGTTGTTACTGGTTACCAAAATGCTCATTGTATTTCCCTCCGTCAGTTTCATTATACAAAAAAAGGGCGGGTCAAAGTGGTATAATATACCCGAGAGGACTTTTGGCCACAGGGGAGAGCGATGATAATTGATACAACACAAACTAAGGTGGAACGACAGATAGAGATATGTCGTCGGCGAGGATGGAAAGTAGTAAGTCCAGAGACAGTAGGGGCTTTCCCGATTCGTGAAGACATAACGGTTCTTCCAGGAGACTCTCAGGTAGATTCTCCGAGTATCATTATAAATTGTAAGTATTGGAACGAGGTTGGTATAATCTTCATCAACGATCACGCGATCACAAGGATTGAAGTTTAGCCGCAGGGGAGAGTGATGATGGCAAGAAAAGCTAAAATACACAAGTGTTATCGTTGTGAATCTAGAAATGTGAAAGTGAGTGAAGGATCAAGTATGGGCATGGCTATGGGACATGTTGAAACCCAGATGTACTATTATGTTTCATGCAGAAAGTGCGGTTTGATGATTGATCAAGAGTATACCGAAGAAGAAGCCATAAAGTCATGGAATGAGTTTTAGCCGCAGGGGAGAACGATGAACATTAGAAACTGTCCAGAATGTCGTGGAGAGGGAAAAGAAAGACTTGGTCACAGATGGAACAGGTGTGGTTTTTGTCACGGCAAGAAAAAAGTTAGTTCTGAATATTGTAAATGGGAAAAAGTGAGGACTAAATTAGAAGAACAGATGACCATTAAATGGGAAACATGGGCTAAGATTTCTTCTATGCAGAAGATTAATGAAAAGATGAAAGAATGGGACACAAAGCATCCAAAGCCTCGTAAGTTTCCTACGCTGAAGCCCGCGTCAAGGAGTAGGAAAAACAAATAACCTCTGACGCGTTCGTTCTTCCAAAAAGCGTTCTAACTCCCAGTATGAGCATTGTCCGAATCCAGGCATTGGTTTTAGCTTGGACAAGTCGATTTGTCCAAGTGGTTGATTCTTGACATGTTTCTTCAAGAAGTTGCGAAGTCGCCCCGACATTAGATATGAGGCATCATGAAGCATGGTTTCAGGCGATATTGGATGTTCTTTGATTATCCGACAAAATCGTAGTTCTATCTCCCAAATGGCATGGACAGGGATTCGTTTTTGTAGCAATTTGGTTCTTAATTCCAGATCAGTCCAATGATCGACATCTTCAACTGAGTCAATTCCGATTGTTCTGAGAGCATTTCGGGCTCGAATTGACAGATCTGCATCAATTCTCATCATCTTCTCCTCTTCGGCATACTACCAGGAAAAACCCGAAATGTCAAGCCCCTTTTTTTGCCGCTGAAGCCCGCATAAAAGAGCTGGAAAAGCAGCTGAGCATACAAACTTTTTTACAAAGTTCGCAAAAACGTTTGTACTTTTTAGGTTCTAATGAGTATAATGTTCCTGTTATATTGCCAAAGGAGCATTATTATGAAAAGATGTACGAAAAAAACAGCCAATAGAGCGTTGAAATTAAATGAGAAATCCCAGAGGGCTACTACTCACATCCTCAGCCTCGATCATATTATTAGGAACAGATCGGATTTCAATTTGAATCCACCTTATCAAAGAGGAGAGGTATGGAAAGATGAGCAGAAAGAAAAGTTCATTCATAGTCTCATTTTAGGGAGGCAGATAGGATCGATTCATTTAGTGGTAAACGATCCTGATTATGATCCACAAAGCAACCAAATTTCAGGGATACACAAAGATGTTTTGGATGCAAAGCAGCGTCTTCACACTTTGTTCGAGTTTATTGACAATAAATTTGGTGTTGCGATAGATTTTGGAGATGGGACTCAAATTTGGGAATACACCTATTCTGATTTTCAGCAAGGTGTTCCAAGCAACGAAGAACATACAAAAAGATTATCACTGGCTCGGAAAGCGATATTTGATTTACAGGTAACTATTAGCAACTATCCTCCAATGCCTTTAAAAAGCCAAATCCAAATATTTGAAGATGTGAACACTTCGATGCCGCTAGTTGGCAATGAAAAAATGTATGCACGCTATTGTTTTCTAAAACTCATATTGCAGTACCTTTTTGATTCTATAGTGTTTCCCGCTTTGGGTGATCATTTCCATAAACAAATAGCAGATAATAGACGTTATAGCGGTTTGAGGTTGATACATTCAATTTTGTTCTTGGCATTCGGTAAACGATATGATGGAGATTTTCAAATAAGCCCTTATTCTGCAAAAGCGCTTGAGCATTCAGCTTCGTTAGTAGAACCATTATTAATCGAGAACAAAATCACATCTAACACTTCGATTAGTGATGAAGTGATTGAATCATTGGGGGAAGATTATGCAAAGACACTGAAAACCTTTAGGGATGCAGTGATATGTACGTCTATTGTTGCGAGCTATAATGGAGTTTCCAAAAAGCACGATGTAAATCTTATCATGGATTTGATTGTTTTCTTCTGTTATATGTTGAGACGGAACGAGACTAAACGTCATGTGCAAGATTCAGTTAAAGAGTTTTTTGATATGGCTGATATATACGCCCAAGAAAAGAAGAAACAAAACCTTAAAGCTCATACAACAGAAATTGGTTTGATTACGAAGCGGTTTGCTGTGCTAGATGATTGTTATGCAAAATGTGTTACAGATACCGGGCAAAAAAACAAAGGGCTTTCCTGTAGTGATAAAACAATAGCATCTTTTAGGGCGGATGGAACAGATCCTCTTACTGGAGCTGATCTTGGATTGAACCCAGATTATGATCATGTTTCACCTAAATCTTGTCATTCAACAACCAAAGTAGTAGCCATGAGTTCGAACAGTAATAGAGTGCTTAAAGGAGCAACTACTTTGCAAACTGCGCAGGCTATTGTAGATTTACATGATGGTTTAGCCGCAGGGGAGAACGATGAAAACTGACATTGGTCGCTGAAGCCCGTATAAAAGAGCTGGAATCCCAGGTCAGTGTATAGTATAATAGGGTAAGGAGATTGGCCGCAGGGGAGAGCGATGATAATTGATTTAACACAAACGAAAATAGAACGACAAGTAGCAGAACTTCAGAAGTGGGGAGTATTCTTTTATGGCACGACATTTTATCCACTGGGAGCAAAACTTCCTGATCACATCATCAAAGAAGTACTTTTGAACGGATTCCATGACATTAGCCGCAGGGGAGAGCGATGAAGATTGAATTTTACACTAGTCGATGCAATCCACGCATTGACATAGCACAAGATCCTCGATTGATAAACATTAATGATTCAGGTGTTTTCATCAATGCGAGATTACACTGGAATTTTGATAAGAACGCTTGGACTATCGGCTATCATGTACAAAGGGCTCGTCAGGGTTTTCCTGGTGGCATTGTGAGTGATCGTGGTATATTTGATGATTTAGGAAAGGCTGTTGAAACGGCCTGTGCGGAAGCTGGTATTAAATCTACAGATCCACTTTGGCGTCAGCGCAAGGCTGCTTTAGACAAAATTCAGAAGGCCAAAGAGGGATTGGTTTCGGTTCGAGAAGTTCTGGGTGATGTTGGACCGGCAGCAACTTCTGCAATCGAAGAGATGTTGGAGTCTCAGATAGAACGTGTTTTAACCGCAGGGGAGAGTGATGATGAATGGGCAAAAATCAGAAACAAAGACATTTGATCTAAAAATATCTTGTACTTGTGGTGTTGATAATTACATTAGTACTGATGAGCCCGAACATGAGGAATGGTCTTGTTGGTCTTGTGATGACTATTTGGTTAATGTGGTAGGTCGCAAATACGCTCATCGTAACGCAGCAGGAGAGGAATTAGACAGGTGTTATCGAGTATATGCGTTGCCACCTGTAGAAAGTGTTTAGCCGCAGGGGAGAGCGATGAACTGGAAATTAAAACAAGCTAATGACGAAGCTGTCCCTTTTATCGAAGAGTTCGGTTGGAAGCCTGTAGAGGACGGCTTATGGTTGTCTCCTTATGGGAGTTACTTACAAGGTGCTCGTGTTCAACCAGTGATAGCGAAACATTTGGAAGAGTTA
>SDBT01016286.1_pt1 | contig 11770 bp, 14 predicted proteins | sample 2277101 | NCBI WGS metagenome assembly SDBT01 (sample SAMN10404973, study PRJNA504765) | marine sediment metagenome | isolation source: marine sediment core GS10_PC15, 103 cmbsf | place: Arctic Ocean: Southern Knipovich Ridge | collected 2010
TATTGTTTTGTTAACTTTTCTAGTTTAGCTACCTCAGTATCATACGCTTCTTTGCTAATAGTTATAGGATGAAAAAAGCACTTTTGATGTTAAATAATATTAGAAAAGAATTACGAGATCCTAGTAAATCCAGCCCTGACCCTGTTAGAGAAGAAACTATAAAGTATGTATCTCATCTTATTGATCCCCAAAAAGTAGAAGCAAATGTTGATGCGTATTTGGCAAGAGAATTTAGCTTCGAGTCAATGGATGAAAAGTCGGAGGTAGATTTTAATCAATGACAATTGATCCAAGTGTGGCGTTTGTGAAAAATATATATAAAATTAACTTTTAAAAGTTTATAATTGAATTAACAGGACGAGTGTTTTGTATTTGCTTTCAAAATTGCCCCAAATTACATTTAATTGGCTTTGCTTGTTCATTGTATGAAAAAATAATTCTATGCATTAAACAAGCAATTCTCGTTGCTGTTTTTTAAAAGAAGTAATGAATGCCTTCATTGAGCCTTTATATTTCTTTTTGTTGCTCTGCATTACCTTTGTATACGCAAGTAACGAAGTATCTGCAGTGCCAATTGTTTTTAAGACCATCCGCTGAAATAACAACACCCCATCATTGGCTATCTTATACCACTCCAGTGCTTCGCGATTGACGGCAAACTCAGGCCAGTAGCGAGGGAGTGATTTACGGAAGCCAAAATCGGTCCATAGTAATGCTAAAAAAACGATACTATTAAGGTTGGCCCACGCAGAGAAGGTAGCAGTATCAAGTGTACGGAACAATAGAATGGTAGTAAGCGTGCTTGTTAGTTTGATAAATAAGCGTTCCAGTTGATGCCGGTGTTGAAGGTAGTAATCAGTTGATCAAAATTCATAATTGTGTTGTTGTTAAGGGGGTTGTTGAGTATAGTATAGGTGGAATTAGTTAATAAAAACTTGTTATAAATGAAGGACTTCTTATGTATGTGTGTTCTGTATTGTTGAGCGTATTCTTAGGTGCCGTTTTACCGGTATGTGCTATGAATAAAGTCACAATAACGAACAGTCTATCAGAAATATTCGCGCTATCCATTGGTTTACCGCATGCTATGAATGAGAAAGAAATAGGGCAAGATCTATCAGAAACTGGAATGATCTTAAAAAATGCTATCGTTAACGGGAGCTATCTGAAGGCAATATCAGTGCGAGACAAAGAGGTGGAAAGTTTAGGTAACTGCGAGTTTAAAAAACTCATAAGTTTAGCGCAACAGAAGCATGAGAGTGAAAGACAATCAAAATCAGCCTCTAAAGCAAATAAGCTCATCTTTAAGAAATTACACCGGGAAATGATGAGAAGAAAGAGAATGGAAGATAAGCAGCGTTTGAAAAATGCGGAATTATTTGAAGCGTTATATGGACAAGATCTTCAGAAAATGAAATTACTAATAATTAGGTCTGGTGCTCAGGTAGATTGTTGTGATGAATTTGATCGTACACTTTTGTATAAGGCAGAAGATTTGGTACTTCTCTTTGCCAGAAATCGATTTGGTGATTGGCAAAATCAAGTTATTAACATGAAAGAGATAATAAAATTTCTAAAAATGGTACGCGAATTTTAATCAGATATTAATTTTGAAGATATTTTATTTTTCTATCAAACTAATTATTACAATTTTAAAACATTTGTTGCGTTTCTTTAATTTTCTATCAAATTTGCTCGAAATTGAATTTAACTAGTTTTGGCTGCTCAGAGTATGAAAAAATAATTCTATGTATTAATCAAGCAATTCTCGTTGGTGTTTCTCAAAAGAACTAATGAATGCTTTAATTGAGCCTTTATACTTCTTTTTTCCGCGCTTCATATCAAACTATCTAACAATCTGATATACTAATTTATGTACAGGTAAAAGCTCTAGTGCTATAGATTGTCATGGGTGTTATAAAAAAAAGGAATTTCCTATGTTCAATCTAGGAGATAGAGTAGTTTATCCTGGTCACGGTGTTGCAAAAGTAAGTCGAATCATAAAAAAAAATGTTTCCAATAGTATCACAACATTTTATGAGCTTAAGTTTATTAATAAAGATATGACGATCTTGGTCCCAACCAACAATCAAGTGGCTGGTGGTATGCGACCACTCAGTTCGAACGATAAAATAAACGATATTTTTGAGTTTCTTGCGCAACCGGCAAAAAAAATTGCACCACCAGAATTAGTATCAACCAATTGGAAGCAGCGTAATAAAGAGTATCAACGAAAGTTTCGCTCGGGTAATTTAAAAGATATATCAGAAATTTATCGAGAACTTAAACAAATAGAACACCACAAAGAGCTTTCGTTTTGCGAAAAAAATTTATTGCAACAAACCGAATCGCTTCTCGCTCAAGAGATTGCATTGGTTAAAAAATTGGGAGAAGAAAAAGCTATTGAGCAGTTACGATCATTTTTTAGTACGCTGCATACAAGCAGTATAGGCACAATATCACAAAAAACAGTATAGATGACACACAACAAATTTTTCTTTATTATTTATGGTCCAACTGGCGTTGGCAAATCAGATTTTGCATTAACGCTTGCTCGAACAGTTTCGGGGGAAATTATTAATGTAGATGTTGGCCAGTTTTATACGCCGTTATCGATCGGAACCGCAAAGCCGGATTGGCAAACAAGTGACGTGTCACATCATTTGTTTGATATTTTTGATAAACCCATAAATTTTACCGTAGCAGACTACCGTGCATTGGTGCACAAAACCATGCAAGAGATTTGGCAACGCGGTAATGTGCCGATTGTTGTCGGTGGCAGTGGATTTTATATCAGTTCTCTTTTCTTTTCACCAGAAGCAGCAACGAGCAACAACGATACTGAAGTATCTAATGATACTAACGCCGTAGAAGATGAAAAAACGGCCCAAGAATTGTGGGACGAACTGTATGCAATCGATCCAGAACGAGCAAAAAATATTTATCCCCAAGATGTGTATCGCATTAAACGAGCGCTTGCTATTTGGCAAAAGACTGGTAAAAAACCGTCTGAGTTTAAGCCGACGTATGAGCCGATTGCGCCGTATAAATTACTTTTTTTAACGCGAGAAAGAGAAGAGCTTTATAATCGTATAAATGAGCGCGTTAAAAGAATGATTAATGAGGGATGGATTGCCGAAGTACAAGAGCTTAAAGGAACTGCTTGGGAAAATTTTTTAAAACGAAAAAAACTTATTGGCTACGATGATATTTTGCACTATCTTGATGCAGATGCAATAGGAAGTGAAGAGAAGCTTATTGAAACAATTGCACAAAAAACTCGTAATTATGCCAAGCGGCAACTGACATTCTGGAATATGCTCGAAAAAAAGTTAGCACCATTACTAAAAAAAGGTCCACAATCTATCCTAGAAACGGTAAACTTGACCAATACTGATATTGGGGTATATATAAAAAGGTTTACCAAGCAAATAGAACAAAGGAGATCAGATCATGATGAATAGATCACCCAGAGATAATGAAAAGGATTCGTTGATAATTGATCGCAAACAAGTAAGCCGGATTGTTTCTGGTGCATTGTTATGTGTTTTTTTTATTTTTATTTCTGGGTACTTTTGGGGCAAAAAGAAAGCAATAGAAGAACTTTCGTGTAATTTTGAGCAAGAAGCATTTTGTGATCTACTGGCGTTAACTGACCAGATTACACCGCAGGCCCAAACAGACAATGGCCCAGAAGTAGTAATTGCTTCAGGCCCAGTCTACGCCAAGGCTTCTTCTGGCAGGTCACCAGAGGAAAAAGTTCCTGAAGTTGCACTGAAAACGGATGAATCAGCACCGCAAGCACCTGAGCCAAAAGAGCTTTATCAAGCGAAATTATGTGGTTTTGGCACTGAAAAGGCGGCACAACAGTTGGTAGACCGATTGAAAAATGCCGGAATTACGACTACTATTGTAAAGCGAGCAAGTAAGCCAACGGGAAGAAATGCGGCAAAAAAAAAGGTTATTTATTGGTATCAAGTGGTTACTGCAAAATATGCAAATAACGGTGAACTGGTTACGCTTGTGCAAGCGGTAAAACAGTTAGAAAAAATGCATGATGTTCAAATAGTAAAGGTAAATGATGACCGTAATGCGCGAAAGAATGCTGCAAAGCAAATGGTATAAAGTTGTTTTATTGTTCTTACTGTTTTCCATGATCGGTGGCTATTTTATACAGATGATTCTGAGGGGCACCGGTGCTGGCAAACCAGTGCTGATGACCATCAATGGCCGTGATATTACCCCAAAAGAGTTTGAGGTTAAGCTTGCGCAAGAAATGGAGCGCATAGCGGTAGTTCAAGAACAATATGGCCCGCAAGCAGCCGAATCACTTCTTAAATTATTAGGTCTAGATAATCCTCAAGAGGCAGCGCTTAAAGCATTGGTGCAAGAAGATCTTCTTAATCAGGTTGCTGATGTACTTAACCTACAATTATCGCAAAACTATGTGATGCAAAAATTACAAGATCCAAATGCAGTAGTACAAGATTTACGGGATGTGATTCCGTTTCAGGTTATTGATCAGCGTGGGGTGATTAATATGCCGGCACTTAAATTTGTTTTAGAACGGCGCGGACAAACGCTTGCTGATTTTGAAACAAAAGTAGAAGAGGCACTTAAACGAAAAGTCGTAACCGATTTAGTTGGGACTTCAGTTTTTGTTTCAACCCAAGAGGTGAAAAATTATTATACGGCAAACCTATTAGCGCGTAAGTATGAAGTGCTACGCTTTCCCTTTGATCGGTATTTAAAAGAAGTAAAAGCACAGCCGTTAACAGATAAAGAAGTAGAAACGTTTTTTGCGGCAGAAAACAAAGCAAAAAAACGCTACTGGATTCCAGAAAAGCGTAGTGGTTCGGTATGGACATTCAGTCCTGAAAAATACGGCATCACTATAGCGGATAAAGACATTGAATCACATTACAAAACAAATAAATACAAAGAGTTTCTTGATACTCCGGCTCAAATAAAGGTACGCCGTATTTTATTGAAAGTAGATGAAGGTACCAATGTAGCCGAAATAAAAGAAAAAGCGTTGAAGCTAAAAGAAGAACTAGATACAGAACCAAATCTTTTTGCGCAATTGGCAAAAGAACATTCTGATGACAAAGAGACGGCAGAAAAAGGCGGCATTGTTGAATTTTTTAAACGCGGAGATTATGATCCAGCTTTTGAGCGTGCCGCATTTCGCTTAAAAGAAAATGATGATATTTCAGATATTGTTGCGACTAAGGAAGGTTTAGAGATTTTGCAACGTGTTGAACGAAAAAGGGCTGTTTATACGCCACTTGAAAAAGTACGCACCCAAATTGCGCAACTCTTGCGTGAGAAGAAATTCAAAATACGCTTTTCACAAGATGCACAGCGAGCTATCGATACAATAAAAGAAGATACCAAAGCATTTGATGAACTTGTGCAAAAAAAACAGGCGGTAACTAAATTGATTGAAAAGGTAGAGCGTGACGCTTCTCAATTGGCGCAAAAACTATTTAAAACCAAAAAAGGTCGTTGGAGCTTTTACCTCGATGAAGATGGTAACGGAACTATTCTTACTGTCAAAGAAATAGAAAAAACACATGAGTCATCATTACAATCTGTAAGAAAATCGGTTGAGACTGATGTATATCGAAAAAAAGCAATAAAAGCACTTGAGGCCGACCTGAAGAAGGCAGAAGAGCTGGCGGCAAAGAGCTCACTGCAGCAGGTGAAAGAGCAGTTTGAAGCAGAATTGATCAGTACTGATTGGCTCAAACGGGATGGAGAACAACAGCTTCAGCCTTTGAAAAAAAAGGGAATTCCGGTTTATGAGCTCTTTTTTGTGCATGATACGGTTGGCAGCCTGACCACCGCTCAAATGCAAGATGATGGCTATTTAGCCAAATTGGAGAGTATCGAACCGTTTACTGAGGCGGTGTTTGAGGATAAAAAGCCAGAAATTACAAAGGATCTCATGGCTGAGAAAAAAGGGCTCGTCATAAGGGGTTTTGTTGCTTCTTTATATAAAAATGCTACAATAAAAGCTACTGAAGAACACCAAAAGCCTGGCCGGGAGATCCCTCTAGACGATTTAGTGTTTTAAACCATTAAAAATAATCGAAAGCATCATTGATGAGTGCCAATACGACTTCAGATAAGTCAAATAAAAAAAAGATGTTGGAGGTTACCTTTGCTCAGATAGAAAAACAGTACGGCAAAGGATTGGTGATGTTTCTTGGGGAGGCGCGTAATGTGCAGGTAGAGACGATTTCTACTGGATCGATCCTTATTGATCATGCGGTTGGAATCGGTGGTTTGCCGCGAGGACGCATTATTGAAATATACGGTCCAGAAGCATCAGGCAAAACAACTCTGGCGATGCATGCCGTTGCACAAGCACAAAAACAAGGTGGTCTTTGTGCGTTTGTTGATGTAGAGCATGCACTTGATATAACCTATGCCAAAAATTTGGGTATTAATGTTGATGAGCTGATTATTTCACAGCCAGATTTTGGTGAACAAGCCCTTGATATTGTAGAAATGCTTGTACGATCAGGAACGGTTGATATTGTTGTTATTGATTCGGTTGCTGCCTTAGTACCAAAAGCAGAGCTTGAAGGTGATATGGGTGATGTACATATGGGATTGCAAGCACGATTAATGTCACAAGCGTTGCGAAAACTTACACCGGTTGTTCATAAATCAAAAACGGTGCTGATTTTTATTAATCAGATACGGCACAAAATTAACAGCATGCCGTTTGCTAGCAAGGAAACTACAACGGGTGGTAATGCGTTGAAATTTTATGCTTCAATCCGTCTTGAGGTTCGTAGAATTGCAAGCCTTAAAAAGGGTGATACGCACTTTGGAAATCGCATTGCAGTAAAAGTAGTAAAAAATAAAATGGCACCGCCGTTCAAGCGTGTGGAGTTAGACTTACTGTTTAGCCAGGGGATATCTCAAGAGCTTGATCTATTGGATGCGGCGTTGCATTACCAGGTTATGACACAATCCGGTTCATGGTTTGCTCTTGCGGGAGAAAAAATAGCACAAGGACGAGAACAAGCGCTGAGCTATCTTAAGGAGCATCCTGATATTGCGCAAAAGATGAAAAACAAAATTAAAGAGTTGGTAGCAGAACCAAAAAAAGAAACAAAGTAATAATTATAGTATGAAAGGTAGTAATTACATTGGATTACAAAAAGGAAAAATCGTTACCGATAAATGATAAAATTCGTGCAACACGTATACAAGTGATAGCGCAAGATGGTGAAAATGTTGGCATAATTTCTCTAGACGAAGCTTTAAAACTTGCCCGTCAAGCAGAACTTGATTTGGTAATGGTAGCAGAACAAGGAAGAGAAGGAGTGCCGGTAGCTAAAATTATTGATCATGGTAAGGTACTTTATGCAAAAAAGAAAAAGCAAGTTGAATCAAAAAAACATCAAAAGGTGATACAAATAAAAGAGATTAAGCTTCGCCCAAAAATTGGTGAACATGATTATCAAACAAAACTTAAACAAGCATGCCAATTTTTAAAAGATGGTAAACATGTCAAAGTGACCTTAGTATTTCGCGGGCGTGAAATGGCAACGATTAGAGAACGTGGCTTTGAAATGTTTAATAAGGTAATGCTCACATTTCAAGAACATGGATTGACAAATTTACACCAAGAGAAAGAATCAAAAGCGGGTACACAATGGTCCCGTATTTATGCGGTTAAAACTAGTTAACTAAGAGTGAGATAATTATGCCAAAAATGAAAACGCACTCCGGTGCACGAAAACGATTTAAAAAACTAAAAAGTGGCTTAATTAAGCATTCATCTTCTGGCCGGCGACATATGTTGACTAAAAAATCAAGCAATAGAAAACGTCGTCTACGTCAACCAGAGTATATTAGCAAATGTGATATGAGACATTTTGAGGTATTGTTACCGTATTGAACCATTAACAGCAACATTAAGGATGAACTGTGACAAGAATTAAACGAGGCGTGCAAACAAAAAAGCGCCATAAACGGTTGCTTAAAAAAACAAAAGGTTTTTGGGGGCAACGAAAAAACATTTTTAAACGTGCAAAAGAGACCTTGCTTCGGGCTATGGCCTTTGCGTTTAAAGGACGAAAGTTAAAAAAACGGGATATGCGTGCTCTTTTCATTACGCGAATTGGTGCGGCAGCTAAGCAACACGGACTTTCCTATAATAAGTTTATTCATGGGCTTAATAAAGCTCAAGTTGGGCTGAATAGAAAAATGTTAAGTCAATTGGCGATTTATGAGCCAAATGCTTTTTCTAAACTGGTAGATATGGCCAAAGTTGAGCTTTCTTGACACCGGTTTTTATTTGTCATTAGAATGAAGCTAATATGATAAAAACGTTGAGTAGCAAAAGGGGGAGCATAATGGAAACACTAAGTGTATTACAAGATAAAATAGAAAGCTTGATTGTTTTAGTAAAAGAACTAAAAACTGAAAGAGCAAAGTTAGAAAAAGAAAGTAAACAGCTTGCAAAAAAACTTGAGTCAGTGGCCACTTCTGCCGAAAGCAGTGAAAGTAGTCTCAAAGAGTTAAGTGAAGAAAAAACGCGTACTAAAACAGTTGTTGAAGATTTAATTAAGAGTATTGATGTATTTGTCAATGCTGAACGGTAAATCATGGTAAATGAAGCGAAGAAATATACGGTAACCATATTAGGTACTCCCTATACTTTGCGTAGTGATGAACCAGAACAACACGTTTTTCATGCGGGAGCATTAGTAGATTCGTTAATGACCGAAATTATGCAAAAAGCCGATCATTTGCAAGATAAGCAAGTAGCAGTTTTAGCAGCACTAAAAATTGCCAGTAAGTTACTGCATTTGGAATCGGTTATGTCTCAAAATAAGCAACTCGAACAAATGCTGATTGAGCAAATTAGCAAAGAACTTTCAGATCATTAACGACTTTTTCTCGTCTGAGTTATCTTTTTCCATTATTCTGCCTAAAAAAAAGCTTCTCAAGTGATACTAAATAGATGGATCCATTTTGGCTAAATATATGCTATTCTATATAGGAATCTTAGAGGAATCTTGTAAATTAACAATAAGAAAATGGTTTAAGGATAAAATATGATCAATATAATGCTATCTGAAATATTTAGCATGCTAGGAGCAGCAAGCATTGTGCTTGGTATCGTGCTGTTGGTGTATGCGCGCAAAAAGCTTGCGCATGCGTCTCACCTACTTGCTGAATCAAGTGAAAAATGGAAAAATGTTAAACGGAATATAGAAAATGAACGTCGTGAAGGCTTAGTAAAGCTTAAAGATGAAATTCATAAGCGTCGGAACGAGTTTGAGCTTGAAATCAAACGCGAACGCCTTGAGCTTGAGCGATTTCAAAATAAGATTAACTCAAAGTATGAAAGCCTTGAAAAAAAAGAACAACGACTTGAAGAGTTGAGTCAAGAATTGCAGCAACGAGAGCGCCAGATATCACGAACCAGTGATAAGTTGCGTGTCAATGAGCAAAAAATAAAGTCTTTGTACAGTGAACTGATTGCAAAACTAGAAAACGTCAGCGGTATCACACGTGAAGATGCGCGCAAAGAGTTAATGGAAACGCTTGAAGCGGAAGTACGTTTAACCAGTGAAAAATGGATTCAAAAAGTTGAAGAAGAAACCCGTCAAACAGCGAAAGAAAAAGCAATACAGATTGTTGTTACTTCAATGCAACGGTATATTGCCGATCAAGTGGCACCACATTCTTCCGGCATTGTGCATCTCCCAAATGAGGAAATGAAGGGCCGTATTATTGGTAAAGAGGGAAGAAACATTAAATCGCTTGAAATGGCAACCGGTATGGAGTTCGTTATTGGTGAGGCGCCAGAAGTAATTACTATTTCCGGTTTCAATCCGATTCGGCGTGAAATAGCGCGGCGAGCACTCGAAAAACTTATTGCGGATGGCAGAATTAATCCCTCTCGCATTGAAGACACAGTAACGCAATGCGAAAAAGAGATCGATGAAATGATCGAAGAGTTTGGCAAGGAAGCAGTGCTTGAACTGAACTTGCAGGGAATACACCCGGAGATTGTAACACTGCTTGGTAAATTACATTTTCGTACGAGTTTTTCTCAAAATGTATTGGCGCATAGCAAAGAAGTTGGCATCTTTGCCCGTATGATTGCTGAAGAGCTTGGCCTTGATGGAAACATTGCATTACGAGCAGGTTTACTTCATGATATTGGTAAAGCAGTGAGTGCTGAAGTAGAGGGACCTCACGCGTTAATTGGTGGTGATATTGCAAAACGATGTGGCGAAGATCCAATAGTAGTAAATGCCATCTCTGCGCATCATGAAGAAGTAGCGTTTACTTCTGTTTACGGTCCTCTTGTGATGATTGCAGATACTGTTTCTGCTTCACGCCCTGGTGCACGACGCGAAACACTTTCTGCGTACATTAAACGACTCGAAAAACTTGAAGAGATTGCTTCATCGTTTGATGGTGTAAAAAAATCGTTCGCATTGCAAGCGGGTCGTGAAGTACGTATTATTGTTGAAGAGGATTATCTTGATGATGAAAAAACTGCAATGTTAGCGCGTGATATTGCTCGTAGGATAGAAAAAGAAATGTCTTTCCCTGGCCAAATTAAAGTTAATGTGATTCGGGAAAAACGATCAATTGAATACGCACGGTAATAACTATGAAAACAGTACGTATACTTTTATTAGGTGATATAGTTGGCGCTCCTGGTCGAGCAATATTTCAAAAACATATTGGAGAGCTTAAAAGGAAGTATGCCATTAACGCTATTATCGTCAATGGTGAAAATAGCGCTCGCGGACGTGGTATTACTTCTCGAATTATGAAATTTTTCCGCCATAACGGTGTTGATGTAGTTACTTCCGGTAATCACATTTGGCGCTTTCAAGAAATTTACAAATACTTAGATACGCATGACGATCTCTTGCGCCCTGAAAACTATCCAACTGACTGTCCTGGTTCGGGGCTTACCACGTTTAAATGTGGTGATGTTACGATTGGGGTGTTAAACCTACAAGGGCGTACCTTTATGCGTGATAATGTCGATTGTCCGTTTCGTACTGCCCAATCAGCATTGAGTTTTTTAAAAAGTAAAACAAACACGATTGTGGTTGATTTTCATGCAGAAGCCACATCAGAAAAAATGGCAATGGGATACTTTTTAGATGGTAAGGTAAGTGCCGTAGTTGGTACTCATACCCATGTACAAACAACCGATAATCGTATTTTGCCAAAAGGTACTGCTTTTATAAGCGACCTTGGTATGTCTGGTGCATTAAACTCTATGATCGGTATGACAAAGGAACCGATTATTCATAATTTTTTAACGCAAATGCCGGTAAAATTTATGGTAGATCGTGAAGGACCTATGCTTTTGAGTGGTGTATGGGTCGAGATTGATACTACCACGGGTAAAGCATTAAAAATTGAAAGAATCCGCATCGTAGACGAAGAGATATATCTTGATAGTTCTGATGAAGACTAACTGACTGGTTCTACCGCATTGGTATTTTTCGGCTTATATTTTTGCCATAAATAAAGAAATCGTACGGTAATAGTACCAATAATCAGTGGTGGTGCCCACCAATATTTTCTCAGCCATTGTTTCCACGGCATATCTGAATTAAGCTCGTATTTTTCACTTATAATTGGTAGTTCAAGGGCTAAGGTATCAATGGCATTTAGGATCTCTTCTAAGGGTAATGAATCAAGTTTTTCATATAATTGTATTAACTGTTCGATCGTTTTCTGAGTTAATGATTTTTTTTCTTGC
>SDBT01016287.1_pt1 | contig 11769 bp, 15 predicted proteins | sample 2277101 | NCBI WGS metagenome assembly SDBT01 (sample SAMN10404973, study PRJNA504765) | marine sediment metagenome | isolation source: marine sediment core GS10_PC15, 103 cmbsf | place: Arctic Ocean: Southern Knipovich Ridge | collected 2010
GTCCAGCATACCGCCGTGATGGATCGGCGGACGTGCGACCAGTGCGGACACGTGGACGGTGAAACGATGATGCTGGGCACGTCGCGACAGCTGGAGCTCGAGCCGCCGTATTTCCGGTGCCGGGGTGGCGACCGGTGTCGGTGCCAACATATCTTCTTGATTTAATCGGCCGACTGCGGGCATAATGCCTGGAGTCGTGGAATGCCAAGGAGCGTGGAAATGACCGGCAGAACAACCCGTGGAGACAAGCCCATGAATGCACCAACGATCAACGACCGACTGCTGGAGATCGTCGAGAAACTCAGCCCGGCCACCATGCGGGCGTACCGTGACACGGGGGGCGTATGGCCTGGCAGGGGCGCGCCGTACACCATCAAGCCCACGCCGCTGGGTGGCAAGCGGGTACAGGTCAAGAGCGAAGAGGGCGACGTGCTCGGGGGCGTCGGCGCCACACTGGCCGAGGCCGTCACGATGCTCCGGGTGAAGGTTGGACTTGAGAGCAAGAAAGAGGAGTCCGCACATGCGTAACTTCAAGAAGCACGGCGCGACATTCGGACCAAGCGGCGACACTCGGTTCCGGGTCACGCGCGACCTGGGCGTGCTACAGCCGTATCGCGCGGAGACCGGTGTGCGTGGCGTGATCGGGGCGCTCGCCACGGTGGTCCGTGGGCGACTCCACGACGACGGACGACCCGAGGCCATGCTCGCGTCATGGCGCATGTCCCAACTGTTCTCGTGCTGGCGGCGTGGCGAGCGGATCCCGGTTGGCGCGAAGACCTACCTCGGGCGACTGCTCGGCATGGGGTGTCTCACGGGCGAGTTGTCCCTCCGACGCTTTCGGCCGGCGACGCTCCACCCAGAGCGACTCCTGCGGCTCCGTCAGCTGATCCGTGACGGTGTCCCGCTGGGGCTGCTCGTGCCGGAGTTTGGCGGGCAGGTCTGGGAGTTCGGGGTCGCGGGGCACAAGGTCATCACGACGGTGGGCGCGGAGTTCCTCGTCGATGCCTGGCAGGGCGCGGCTACGTTGGAAGACCAGAAGTTCCACGGTCTTGGGCTCGGGTCGACGGCCGCCGTAATTGCCGACACGGACATCGAGACAGAGCTGACCACGCAGTACATCTCGGACAATGTACGGGCCACCGGGTCACTCACAGAGGCGAGTTCGAAGGTGTTTCGTACGGTCGGCACCAACACGGTCGATGCGGCTGCGGCGGTCACCGAACACGGGATCCTGTCGAGCGCCACAGTTGGGAGCGGCACCCTCTGGGACCGGACCGTGTTCTCGGTCGTCAATCTTGCCAACGGTGACTCGCTCGAGTCGACCTACGACATGACGGCCTCGGACGGCGGCTAGGGTATGGAGTGGGAAGTCTGGCTCGACGACGGTCGTCGGATCACGTCGATGGACATGCCGTGGGGGGATTGGGGCGACCATACAGGCGTGCTCGTTGAGCGTCATTGGGACGTGCCGATCGGGGACGGGATCAACTGGGGCGACGGCCTGTATGGTCGCCCCAATACCCTAAAGGCTGCCGGGATGACGGACGACGCGACCTTTGACGCTACTCTGTCCGAGGCGAAGGCGAGTCGTGTTCGTCCATCTGAACGCTGATGTCTGATGTCTATTGTAACGCTGACGGCCAACGCCGACGGGACGACGACCGGCTGGGGGGCAGTCCCTGGTGCCGGAGCGCACGCCGACGAGGTGGAGGATATCGCCAGCTCCGACGACGATTCCAGTTACATCGAGTCGCCGAATGCTGCGGATGGAACGATTTGGCTGCAACTGACGAATCCTCCGGGGGATTTCGACCCAGATGCCATCAACTCGATCACTATCAGGGTTCAACATCGTCGGTTGAACACGCCGGAAATGGCGGTGGACGATGCCGAGGTCACGGCCCGACTGGTTCGGGCAGACGAGTTGACGGCTATCAGCACGACGCCGACCGCCGTCGCCACGCCCATCCAGGGCAGCTACGCACAGACGAACTTCGCTCCGAGTGCGACCGGAACGCACTCAGTGGCCGATTGGGACGGGGCTCGGCTCGAAATCGTCTTCGACCACATCGGTAACCAGACTCCGGATACCGTGAACCAGATGCGGGTCACGGCGGTCGAGGTTGAGATCGATTACACTCCGATTGGAGGAGATGAGATGGGTGCGCAGTCGCTGTTTCACTCGCATCACAATGTCTTCCATGCTGGCAACGTAGGGCCAAGATAATGAGTGCAGGAACTCCCTCGAAAAAGAACGCCGTCTATACCTTCTACGTGGGGTTGATTTCGCAGGCAGACACCAAGCTCCTGCAAAACAACCCGACGTTGGCGGCTGGGGACGTGCAGGTCTCGACCGATAGCGGGGCCTTTGGGAACCTCGCCACCTTGCCCGTCGTCACGCCGTCCTCATCGGACGCGGTCCTGGTCAGTCTCTCGGCGGGAGAGATGAACGGCGACGACATCAAGGTCGTATTCTCCGACGCCGCTGGGGCGCAATGGTGCGACCAGTTTATTCATATCAAGACCGTCACTCGCCAGATCGACGACCTCGCGTTCCCCGCCACGTCTGGTCGGAGTTTCGTCGTCGAAACCGATGGGATGGTTCACGGCGATCTCAAGGAATGGCTGGGCACCGCACCGCTGGCGCTGACCGCGCAACGGGTTGAAGGGTTGGTCGGTGCGATGGCTGCAAACGTCCTGACCGCCGCAGCGATCAATGCGGCTGCAATCACATCGGGTAAGTTTGCCGCCGGAGCCATCAACGCGGCGGCCATAGCCGCCAACGCGATTGAAGCTGCCAAGATCAACGCTGCCGCAATCACCGCAGCCAAATTCGGGGCAGGGGCGGTCAATGCCGCAGCCCTTGCGACAGACGCTGTTGCTAAGATTAGGGATGCCATTCTGCCGGAAGCCAACGTGGCATTGTCAAACATCCCGTTCTTGTTGGTCGCAGCGAGCGATCACGTAACGCCCGTAACAGGAGCGACGGGACTCGCGGTGACAAGGTCGATTGATTCGGGAGCCTTCGGAGCAGGCACCGGCACGATTACTGAGGTGGCGGATGGAATCTATCAGTATGATGCGTCTCAGGCTGACATGAATGGTGGCGTGATCACCTTCCGATTCGTGGCCACGGGTGGCACACCTGGGGCAGCGGATGATCGGTTCGTTACCATCGTGACAGGCACAGGAGTGTAAGGCCGCTTATGGCTATTGTCTCGTCGGTAATCTCCGAAGACAGCGTGCAACTTGATCTGCGCCGGGCGGTGATCGAGCACCACACCGATCACCTCGGCGGCCTGCACGCCGTGAATTACTTGGCTGAGGCTGGCGCTGATGTGGCGGCGACGATGAACGCGCGTGTGGCGCAGATCGAGGCTGGACTGGCAGACACGGAGGTCCAGCGAAACATTGGCAACATTTTATCTAACAACTCCGGTGCGATTACGACGCAACATGTCACGGTGGACGTGTTTAGCGCTGCGGTACGAGAGTTGTTTCTAGAGGGTTCAGGCGAAGATATTGGAAGGCTGGCGACGTGGTTGTTGACGCTCTCGGATGCGCGGTTGCGTGGGGTGTTCAATATCAGTCAAGGAGAAGTCGCGGCGCTGCGGAGTCGGTTGCAGACACGAGCCGACGTGGTGGCTAATTTGGATGGGTTGGTGGGTGAATAGATGGTGGACTTTGTTGATTGCGTATCACTTTCTTCCGAACGCATACGGACAGTGCTCGCACGGGTAGAACGACGCCCCGTGACGATGCATGAAGCAGCAGCACGATGGGAGTATCACTCCCATGTGTTGTGCGCGGAGTGGCTCGAATTGCCTGAGTCGGATGAATGCCTTATCCGTTGCTTGATGGCAGGACGCGATGATGAGGCGCACTGGGAGGCGAACGACAACAACTGGCGCAATAGGCGAATAGATGGCTGATATTTTCCTCCGCTCGACGACCGGCAGTGACGGCAACAACGGCGCGACCTGGGCGTTGGCGAAGGCGACCTGTGCGGCGGCGCTCACGGCGGCCGGGGCAAACGGCCACGTATGGATGTCGAAGAATCACGCCGAGACACAGGCGTCTGATTTGACGCTTACCGCAAGCGTACCAGCGACGCCAAACCGCGTGATTTGCGTGAACGACGATGGTGATCCTGAGCCCCCCACAGAGCTTGCGACTGGAGGGAAGATTACAACAACAGGAGGAAATAACCAGCTTATAATTAACGGCGCAGCATACTATCACGGTGTATTGTTTACGACCGCAGAGGACATTGAGATTTGTCCTGATCTTACCACCCTAGCGTGGTTTCGGGCCAATCAGTGTCAATTTGAGATCACGGGCACTGGAGGCACTGATCAATTTCGTATAGGCAAACAGAACGCTGCTAACACGTGCCAAATCGAGTTCGATAACTGCGATTTTATATTTGCGGATACCGCTCAGGAACTTAACATGCGGTTCGGCCGTATCGTGATGCGCGGCGGCTCGATTGCGGCAACTGGTTCAGTGCCAGTAATCCCTATTGTACTGGTAGCCTCTGTCAGTGGTGTGTTTGAGCTTATTGGCGTGGATCTAAGCGCGATGGGGAGTGGAAGCACCTTAGTAAATCTTACTACTTCGTTCATGTATACGGTGCGCTTTGTTGATTGCAAGCTCGGTTCCTCTGTAGCCCTAGTAAGCGGCACGCATCAAGGGCCGGGGTCTAGAATTATTGAGCTTGTCAACTGTGACAGTGGCGATACCAACACCCGTTATGAGCGTTCTACCTACCAAGGTGACGAAACCTCAGAGACCACAGTCGTCCTCGACGCCTCAGACGGCACGACCACTTTCGCGCGCAAGATGGTGTCCTCGGCCAACAGTAAGGTCGAGAGTCCGATGGAGTCGCTGGAACTGGAGTTCTGGAACGACAAGGTCGGGTCATCTCAAACGGTCACGATTGAGGTCGTGACTGATGGCGTCACGCTCACTGACATAGAAGCCTGGGCCGAGGTAGAGTATCTCGGCACCAGTGGCTTCCCGCTGGGCCTGTTCGCGTCCGACCGGCTCGATGATTTCATTTTCGGAACGCCAGTCAATCAGACTACCAGTTCCGCGGGTTGGACGACGACCGGGTTATCGACGCCCGTCAAGCAGAAGTTCGAGGTGCCGTTCACGGCAGAAGAGAAGGGTTTGATCCGCGTGCGCGTGATGCTGGCCAAACCGTCAACCACGATGTACTTCAGCCCAGACCCGGTTTTGAGCTAAGCCATCTTTGATCCAGGTCGTGGGGCTGAAGACATGGCGACTCGTATCTACATAACGTCGACGGGCCTGATTAAGGACACGGGCAAGGGGACAAATTACCTTACGAAACGCGGGGTATATAAAGAACAGTCAGCACAAGTCTCGCACCTGATCTTTCCGGCGATAATGGACGACAGCGCGGCGCTCGTGGGTGCCCACACGTTCCTGTGGACTGGGCAGCCATTTATTAGACCGCAGATCGCAGGGGCTGCCGCCCCGTTTTTCGTCGGACGGTCACCCCGTGAATGGAATCGTAGACTAGCTAGGATGTGACCATGCTTCTAACATTGAACGACCTTCAAAAACTCGGCAAGACGCTCGATGATGCCAGGCAGCACTCACCGGGTGGGCGCAAGTCGTCCCGGCCATTCTTTAAGAATCCTGACCCCCGCGCCGGACAGCCCGACCCGGATTACGAGGTATTCGAGGGCGAGGGTCTCTATTGCTTGAAGTGGTTCGAGTCCCGGCCAGACGGCGACGATCCCAGGTCGGTGCATGGGCGCTCGCGGTTAGGCGTCGATCCGGTGACCGGAAAGATCGCGTGTGTGGCTTGTGAAAGGGGTCTGTGATGCTGTTCTCAGCTGGTGGCACGGGAAATCATGCGGCGGCCGGGGACGGGGGCGAGATCGTCGCGCCGTCTGACGCGGTCATCAGACTACTCTCTCTCACTTGGTCACAGGAGGATCTAACCGCGATCGAAAAGATCCTCGTGACGATCAGTCGTATCGAGGGCGGGTTTTCCAGTGGGTCAGGCGGCACAACCGCCACCCCAACGAAGGGCGAATCCGGGTTGGCGGCGAGCGCCGTGGTTCTAGAGCTCTTCAATACGACGGACCTGACCGGAGGAACGAAGGTCGAGATCTACAGGGAGAGGTGGAACGTTTTACACGAGGGCATCTATCGACCCATTCCTGAAGAGATGAAGAAAGCATCCCCGACCGACGGTTTCCTGATCGAGTTCGGGACACCCACTGGAGCAACGGACATCGATCTAAGTTGGGAATGGGATGAGATGGGTGGGTGATGGGGGTCTATCGTCACCCTCCGGCGCGGCGCGTTCGACGACGGCGTGGCGCTGAGCAAAAGCTCTCTGTCTCGCTCGGCGGAGACCTGACCACTTCCGGTGACATCGTTCAAAAGGCACAAAAACCGCTGTCCGGTGCGCTGACCACTGCGGGCGCGCTCCTGCGGGCGGTCAAGCAGTTCCCGGCGGGGACGCTCACACTCGTCGGCGCGGTCACGCATCAGCTACAACGAGTCTTCGACGGGACACTCGGCACCGCCGGGGCGCTCGCGAATGTCAAGAAGCTCCTCGTGACGTTCGCCGGCACCCTGACCACGGCCGGGGCCTTGCTGCGTCGGGTTAGCCAGACACTGGCGGGCACGCTCTCGACGGCAGGGAGCCTTACGCGCAGTCTCGCACGGGTGTTCGGTGGCACCTTGACGACGGCCGGCGCACTCGCCACCCTCAAGAAGATCCTCCGCTCGTTCGGGGGCACGTTGGCGACGGCCGGGACGCTGGTCCGGGCTATGGGAAAGGGCCTAGCCGGAACATTCTCGACAGCCGGCACGCTAGTCCAGAAGACGGCGACGACGCTCACGGCCACGCTCACCACGGCAGGGACACTCGCGCATCGACTTCAGCGCAGCTTTGCGGGGACGCTGGCAACCAGTGGTGTCCTCGCCAATATCAAGAAGATCCTCGTCGCCGTCGCGGGCACCCTTACCACGGCCGGGGTGCTCCTTCGTCGTGTTCGCCAGATCCCGGCCGGCACCCTGTCGACAGCGGGGAGTCTCACACGCCGCATCGCGAAGGCGCTCGACGGGACGCTGACGATGGGGGGCGTCCTCGCGAACATCAAGAAAATCCTCGTCGCCTTCGCCGGGGCTCTGACAACGGCGGGGGCGCTCGTGCGTCGGGTCCAGCAGATCTCAGCCGGTACGCTGGCGACGGTGGGGGCGGTCGCTCACACGCTCCAGCGCAGCTTCACTGGGACGCTGACGACGGGGGGCGTCCTCGCGAACACCAGAAAGATCCCGATCGCGTTCGGAGGCGTCCTGGTCACAGCGGGGACACTCGTTCAGAGAGTGAGGTTGTTGACGGGGTCTACGTTTGCAACCGGTGGTGTTTTGTTGAACAAAGCCCGAACGCTAATCTCTGGAAGCATGGCCACCGCTGGCACGCTGATCGCTGATCGTATCGTTCGGGTATCCATGTCGGGTACCGTGACGACGGGCGGAGCGCTCGCCCGTCGAATGCAGTTGGCCGTGTCCGGAACGCTGGTCACAGCTGGCGCTGTTGTTCGTGCAACGGCGAAATCTATCTCCGGAGCATTGTTGACGAGCGGTCTTTTGATACGTAAGACAAGGCGCCTGTTCTCCGGGTTGCTGTCTACGATAGGGCTGTTGTTGACGAGGTTCCGTGGTGGCGACCCGGCGAAAATCGTCAGTTTTTCTGTAACATTGACAAGGGTGAACACCAGCAATGTATCCGTCGCGACGGTCTCAGCTGAGACTGTCGCCATCTCGACCTTGATATTGAAGGCGGTGAGGCGATAATGCTCCCACATGAAGGTGATATCGGCACGGCATTCCGGGTGACCATCCTCGATCAAGATGGGAACGCGGTCCCTCTGACCGGGGCCACGACGACGGAAATCAAGGTTGAGAAGCCTGACGGGACAACCGAGGTGTGGCTGGCGTCTGTCTTTGGACCAGCGACTGATGGTGTGCTTGAGTACGTCACGGTCTCCGGAGATCTCGACCAGGACGGTCAGTGGCTGCTTCAGGTGTTCGTCGTTCTACCGGCCGGCACGTGGCGTAGTGACACCGCACGGTTCGACGTCCAGGCCAATCTGTAATGGCGGAGCACTGTCCCCTTCACGCGTGGCGCCAGCTGGAGATATCACATCTTCCGAACAATCCTATCAACCGCCGCTGGTTCTGGCGCTATCGTTGCATGCTGTGCGGTGAGCTGACTACCTTCTATACCGGTTTGGCCCCCGTTTTGGCTCCTTCCGTAGAATCCGCATTACTCCCACGTTCTCAACGAGTTAGCCGCAGACGATAGGATCGGCACTTGAAATGCCGGCCGAACTACCACAATATGTGGGGTGTCGTCTCGTGGACTGCACAACAGGGACGGGCAATCCGCTGCACCCGGTGAGTCCGTCCCGCCTTACACGACGACCGAAGAAATGAAGATCACTAAGCCGATCCTGTTCCCGACACGGATGGTCCATCTCGCGGCCGATGTGACCACGTCGTGGATTCAGGTTGCGAAGACGGGCGAGTTTTTCAGTCGGCGGTACGGCCAGTTCAGCATCACGCAGGACGACCTTGCGCAGATGCTGCACAACTTCAAGACGGTCACACCGGTCGACCCCACGCGGCTCCCGGTCGACTACGACCACCTGTCGATGGACCCGAAGGCGCCGGGCGACGGGAAAGCGGCCGGCTGGTTTTCTGGCGAGATGGAACTGCGGGACGGTGGCGACACGTTGTGGGCGACGGTCGAATGGACGGAAGAAGGTGCGGCGGCGGTCCGGTCCAAGGAGTATCAGTTCGTGTCGCCCAGCTTCATTCAGAACTACGTCTGGAAAGAGGGCGAAGACATCGGCACGACGCTGGTTGCTGCCGCCATCACGAATCACCCGTTCCTGGAAGGAATGGAAGCGTTGACGCTGTCGGCCGGGCTCGAGGAGATGGACGTCGCCGTGCCCATCTCGCTCGCCATGAACACCGGACAGCGCGTGCAGATTGCCCCGGAGTTCCTGCCCGAGGGCGCGCCTGAAGGCATCGTGTTCGAAATCGTGGACACGGCCGGTCAGGGGGATGACTCCTTCGCTCGATTGGCGATGGACGACGGAACGTTGGCGGGATGGTACAAGATTTCGGAGTTGCAGCCAGCACCGGCCGAAGAAGGACCAGACGCCGGTCGGGCTACTGGAGATGCTCTCGTTGTTGCGTCCGATGGTGCCACCGGACGTGGGAAAAAGACCGGCACCAAGGAGAAGAAAACCATGCTGAAGCTGAAGAACTGGAAGGGTGAGGAGGTCGAGGTCGACGAAAAGGACGCCGCGACCTTCATGGCAGAGCAGCTCCAGCTATCGACTGCTCACGCCACGGAGACCGCCGCAGCCGTCGCCGAGACCGCCGTAACCGCCGCCGAAGCCGCCAAGGCCGAGGGGATCGCGGAAGGCAAGGAGCTCGGGGTCACGGAGGGCAAGACCAAGGGTGCGGCCGATGCCGTCCCCGCAGGATCGGTTGTCGTGAACGCCGCCGACTTCAAGGCGCAGGGCGACGCGGTCAAGACGCTGTCGACTCAGGTCGCGTCGCTGGCGGACTCCGCTGCGGTGTCGATGAAGTCCGCGCACACCACGCACGTCGAGGCCACGCTGGCGGATCTGTCGCGTGCCGGCCGCATTTCCAAGCCGCAGCGCGAGTGGGCGCTGTCGGCGTTCGGTGAGGACGTCAAGCAGCGGTCCGCCTTCGACGGCTGGGTGAAGACGGTCCCGACCAAGGGTCTGGTGAACCTGGGTGAGCCGAAGGGCTCGGACAACGACGGTGAGGGCGCTGGGGCGACCGAGGAGGACCAGCTCAACGACGCGGCCATCCTGTACGCCAAGGAGCACACCGGCATGACGTTCGGGGACGCGGTCGTTGCGGTCTCCAATCTGCACGTGAACCTGAGTGAGGACTTCCACCGCGTCGACAGTGGTGCGGAGCGTGACGAAGGAAGAGAACGGCGCTACGGCGCGTAGGACCGGCGGACACCCGTAGGAAAACTGCCGCCGACGCGGCTCTGAGAAGCGAGGAAAATCATGGCGAGAGGATCGACTCCAGGTCTCCAAAAGACCATCCCGGCCAGCGCCGATCTGAGCGCGGCGGCCAAGCAGTTCACCGCCGTCGTGATGAGCGGTGACCAGACGGTTGACACCAGTGGCGCGAACGGCTCGGTCGTTGGCGTGCAACAGAACCTGCCGAAGTCCGGCCGGGGGACCGTTGTGCGACTGGGTGCTTCCGGTGGCACGACCAAGCTGCGCGTCAACGGCAACTCGGTCAACATCGCGGCCGGCGACATGCTCAAGTCGGACGGAAGCGGGCTCGGCGTGGTTGCGGCCACGACCGATGACACGGCGTTCGCCATCGCGATGGAAGCCGCCACGGCAGACGACTTGATCATCGAGGCGATTCTGATCGGACTCCGACACATCACGTAGGGGTTAGGTGGTCGGCGGCGTGAAAGAATGAGGAGCGGGTTGGGGCGCGGGCGGTCGGTATCGAGTGCCCGGAGGGCGAGCCGCGTAACCCACCCGCTGAACCGTTTGAGGAGAATACGAGGGCAATCAAATGCCACTGCAAAGTCAGGTCACCTTCAGCCAGTTGCTCACTAATGTGTCGATTCAGTTCCAGCCGACGCAGGGTGGGTACCAGGCGGACATGGTTGCCCCGCCGGTCCCGGTCTCTCAGGAGACGGCGACCTACTGGGTGTACGACAAGAGTCGGTTCGACGTGCCGGACTCGAAGCGTGAGCCACGGTCCAGCTACAACCGAATCGATTGGTCGACGACCCAGGACACCTACACGGCCGAGGAGTATGGCCTTGAAGGTGAGATCGACGACCGTGAGCGGCGCAACGCCGCCGCCCCGCTGGATCTCGATGTGGACACGACGGAAATCGTCACGGATATGGTTTTGAATAACCGTGAGAAGCGCGTCGTGGACATCTGCATGAGCACGGCCGTTGTCACCCAGAACGAGACGCTCGCGGGCACCTCGCAGTGGTCGGACACGACCGGCGTCAGCGACCCCATCTCGGTGGGCAAGACGGCGCGGGAGACCATCTTCGATTCGACCGGCTACAGACCGAACAAGGCGGTCATCGGGTACAAGGTCTGGGAAGCGCTCAAGCTGCACCCGTCCATCCTCGAGCGGATCGTCATGTCCGAGCGAGGCATCGTGACCCTGGCACTGCTCGCGGAGCTGTGGGAGGTGAACGAGATCCTCGTGGGTGGCGTACTTCGGCGCACCAGCCAGGAGGGTGCCACCGAAGTCATCGCAGATGTCTGGGGTAACGACGCGCTGTTCTTCTACAGCGAGGCACGTCCCAGCTTGAAGCGCGCTAGCTTCATGTACCAGATGCGGGCACAGGAGCTGCGGGCCTTCCGGTATCGCGAGGACCACAAGACCACGGACGTCATCCGGGTCAACGAGGTGGCAGACGAGAAGGTGGTTAGCGCCGAGCTGGCGTATCTGGTGAAGGACGCCATCGCGTAAGGCGAACGTCCACTCCAGTAGCGGGTAGAGACTGACGGGCGGCCCGCGCCAAGGGCCGCCCGTCAGTCACGTCAAGCAGTCCACGAGGGAGGATTTCGAATGAAGGTGCTTGCGATTTCGAATGTGACTTACAACGGGACCGGGTATGGCCCCGGCGTCACGTTCGACATGTCGGCGGTGCATGTCGATCGTTCCGGCCTTGAC
>SDBT01016288.1_pt1 | contig 11768 bp, 13 predicted proteins | sample 2277101 | NCBI WGS metagenome assembly SDBT01 (sample SAMN10404973, study PRJNA504765) | marine sediment metagenome | isolation source: marine sediment core GS10_PC15, 103 cmbsf | place: Arctic Ocean: Southern Knipovich Ridge | collected 2010
AAACGCTTTCTTGAGTGCATTTCTGATCCATTCAAAATCTTCATCATCCCCGAAAACGACAGGCGCTGGGCATTCTATGAACGTTGTGTCGTCTCTGGTGGCAACTAATGTGACTGGACAGTCCGACCAAATTTCAAATCCACGACAAAACTCTAAGTAGTCCTCCAGCGCCTCAAAGTCCCTGGTGCTTGGTGCAAAGAAAACGACTGGCATGTTTGCACGGCGAGCAGTTCCTTCTCCCAGCAAGTGCAAGGCGGTAGTGAATTTGCTGCAGTCCGATAAATGACAGTCGGTGACTTTACGAATCAAATCACACTCCCCCGTTTTACTGTCGACTGCAAACATCGCCGCATCGAGCTCGGTGCGAGGACTTGCAGGATTGAGGACAACCAGGGCAAATTGTTCAGGCAGGTGCATTCCAACCGAGTGCATGTGGGCGAACAAAGGGCCTACAAGCGGAGACCAGGAGGTTTATCCAAGCGTGACAGCTGAACGAATCCCCCACAGTGGACTTGGTAATCGGAGACCCATGGGATCCCAAGCGCGATGTTGACATCGGAGCACACGAACAGCGGTACAGAAAAGATGCGCAAGAGTTTTTATTGCATCTACGAAAGATGCAGATTGCTTCTTATACCTTTTTTGTAATTGAAAATACAACTGTTTTTGTCGCCAGTATTAAGAAGCCTGTCCCTGTCAATAATGCTGCCAGAACAAGAAGAACGAAAGGAAAAACCAGGCTGCACGAAAATGCTAGCAGTAAAAGAAATAGACCAAAATCGTCACTATACACCTCCTTCAGGAAATCATGAAGGGGTTTCTCTGTGCACTCCCGGTATTTACGATGTGCCTCTTCTTTTAGTTGATCATTGACAAAAATTGTCATATGAGCTACAGCGTATGCGTAAGACGATGGATTCACAATGATCCGCTCGATGCCATCTGATACATTGTTGCATGCACAGTGCCCTGCCTCAGACGAAGTACAATACAGCGATTTGACAGGCTGTGCTTCCTGATAGCAATAAAACCAATCCCGCTGAAGACGACAGTTGCCACAAGTCAGCGTGTATTCTTTCGAGAAAATCGAGAAAGTGGCCACGAGAGCAGTGTCGCATTTGATTGATTGCGCGCAGAGCATAGTGCCGACAAAGAGGAAAAGTGGTAGACTGGATGTGTACATGCTCAAGGCGCGGGGGCATCCAAGAGTAGTCCATTACTGGAAGTGTTTTTTTCCCTTCCGCGCATCACAATTTGCTTGCAAAAATCCCTCCCCTAGCTTTATCCGTCATGGAAATCGAACAGCCACAACGCGAATTGCCCAAATGCGAATTGCCTCAATCTCCTCAGGTTTTCTATTGGTGTGCCCGTTGCAACAAGCGCGCGCGGGTAGACTATAGGCAAATTACCGCAAGTACTTTTCGTGATGAAAATGTGAAGCTGTTGATAGAGCATGTGCGCGATTTGCCCAAATCCTCTGAGACCAATTATCGCGGCTGTCTTGAACATTTCGTCACAAGCGTAATGGACATCAATACGAATTTCGGCCATATGTACGGAGAAACTGTGGCCTGGCACCGATTGGAAATCATCTATTGATCTCGGGAGGCAGAGGGACTCGTTTGATTTTGTAGTGATATTATAAAATACACGCTTCCCTCAGTTCTCGTTTCATGAAGTTAACCACCAAAAGCATTATCGACTTTGTCTTTTGTCTGCAGGCAAACCAGAAAAACGACACCGGCCCCTCTCTAAAAACTTCTGTCAATTCCAAGTTCTTTCATGAAGGCGGTCGGTTTCTCGCTGAGTTGATTCATTGCAGTCGAGATTGCTTTGGGCCTGCTGGCAAGGTGTTGTTGTTGCGGTTGTTTTCGGGGCGACACATTGCTCGCTTTCGCAGTGTTGATTTTGGTAGGGATTCACTTTGAGCAGGCTGCAACACTCCAGACATTGGTTTGATATTTTGCATCCGCAAGTATACTCTTTGACATCATCATGGGTTCCGTAAGACATACGGACTGGTGGGAGTGACGGGAAGGGACAAATTCACAATGAACGACGATTTTTGCAGAACCCCCCGGCCTGTCCCCCATCGCGTGTTCTGCCTCTCTCTCTGTTTGCACGCGCGCGCGCACCCGTATACAATGGTGGAGGCTATAGCATACACTGCACGCCGCGTTACCATACGTGACACTGGGACGTTGATTAAGACTGTCACTGTCGGACAGTTATCGGCAGATCTGTGGGTTGTCGCCGACGTGGCAACTCCGTTTGTCCTGTTTCTGCCGTGCGCTGATGAACACGGCAGAGGCGATGGATGGATGGATTTCAAAGAGATCAAGCATTGCATCAGATCCGCCAATCCATGGCTAGACCTGAAGTGGACTGTTGCCAACGGGACGTTGCTCGCGTTCTTCACCTTTCTTCGGGGGGTTTCGCATATCCGAGACTTGCCTTCCGACATCAACGTGGAATCCATCCGTTGGAAGATGATACAAAACGAGAGGGACGGCGTCCTGCACCCGGACGACGAGGACACCGAGTCGGAGAAGGAATGACAGTTGCGAGCAACTGTTTTTTTTTCGTCGCAGAAAGCAGAGTCGTAACATTTTTATTGTCGTCCGCATTGAAAATTGTCCAGTCGCAGAATAAAAGTGATAGTCCGAGTTAGACCGTTCAGCTTCAACGACTGGACGCCGATATCGGCGTTGGAAGCAGCGCGCGTCAGCCTCTCGACCATCGACTGGGTGACAACCACGTCCTGAGTGCAATCCGCGTCGACGGCAATGACGTTTGTCAGAAAGAGGGCCGCGCCTGCTCGGTGAAAACTGCGTGATACGCCGAAACTCAGGCGGTTTTCGGTGGAAAGCTCCTGTTCGAACGAAAGCCAACAGGTATGAAAGAGGAGGAAAAGCGGTTCAGGTGCAAACGACTCCTCCGGGGCAACGTGACGGCTGTAGATTGGCGAGGACTGACGGCTCTCTGGAGCGCTGCGCAGTGGAGCGGACGCCCTGCGATCTGCAAGCTCGAACGTTATTGCTAGCGTGGCAGTGCCGGTGACGACGGAGGTCCACCGCACGTCCGTGACAGACACGTAGGCGGCCAGCGTGGACCACGCCTTTTCGGCCAACGAGATCAGACAGAACTCAAAGGGGAGCGGTCCAATGTCGATGCAAGCCAGCCTGGGTCCGCGTATCCGAAACTGCAGATCTGTGTCCAACGCGCCCTTACCGTGCAAAAAGGCGAAGAGCTTTTGCACGACAGGGGCGAAGGCAGCCGTCACGTCGGCGGAATACCCGTGTTTTTTGGCAAAGATGGTGTCGGCTGCAGCAGTCGACGTCATCGCGCGCAGCCTCGTGGGTTCTTAAACGCTGGCCGAGGGGTGCTCTTGGAAACCGCTCAGTAGATGCCACAGTATATGTGCGAGCATCAGCAAAAGCAGGACAGCACCGACACACAGCGCGCTCAAAATATTGATTTTGAGCGCATACCACAGCTTGATGGCGCGCCCCACTCGTATTTTGACTGTCGTTCCGCACGACCACCGCTCGGCGTCGGCGTCGCCCGGATGCAGGGTTTCCAGCCTTATGCTGTCCACCCAATCCCCATGAGCGAGCGTCGCGGTGATAATCTGTTTCACGATGCAGGGGACGTCGCACTTCTCCTCGCTCTCCCAAGAATACTTGACCGTCGCCCAGCGCTCTCCGCGTGGTACTTCTACGCGGTCCAAGATCAAGCGCAGGCGTCGGTCGCGCGCTTTTCCCCGCATGACAGCGGTGAATCGGGTGACCTCCGGTGGATGGCCGCTGGTCTCTGTCGTCTCTGCGGCCATTGGACCATTGTATCCCGTTATCGCTGAAGCGGGTGGCGGGGTGTAGCATACGCGTTGATGCATAACTCAAAGGGGGGGCAGCGTCCTTTGTTGAGAAATTCGCATTTTTTCCGGGGGTTTGGATCGTGACTGTGAAGCGTCTGTATATAGAGAAAAAAGCAAATGAAAAGTTTTTTCCAAAAAAAAAAACCACAGAAAATCAAACGAAAATCAAAGAGAGAAGTCGCGCTCCTCTCGCTCACACCGCGAACATTGCGGACGCGGTGGGGCCCGGGCCACGCTGCCAGATATGAACTGTACTCCCTTGCAGTTTGAAAATGATCCGGGGACGGCCATCAACAGACATGCTGAGAGTCACCAAGACGGAAACCAGAACGCAATCGTTCTCCAGCACCGGCGGGTCACAGAGATTGACAGTGTTGGGGGCCGCGCCTTTGCCATAGGGCAGTTCTTGGCCTGGACGGTCACGCGAGAAGAACTTGATTGGGTTCAAGCGGAACTTGGGACTGGGGCCGCCACATATGCCCTCGCACACGCCGGTCTGCTCTTCCGGGGATATGTCGGATCCCTGCCTTCCAACATTCTCGAACACGAATCGAGAGCTATCCTGGTGCGCGCCAGCCCCTTTGTACTTGGAATCCTTAAACACCCGCGCTTTCAGGAACAAGTCCCCCGTGTATGGGTTCCATTGGTGTTCCTCCGCGGCGCTGAAGCAATTGTCGTCGAAATCTTGGCGAGCGTCCGTCCGTTTCGTCGCTTTCATGCTGTCGTCGTACTTGTTGCCCTGCAATCGCTTCTCCAGTCTGGCACGCTCGCCGACAAAGCTCCCGTCAGCGGACTCGAAATTCCATACAAGGTCCGCCACTTTCGTGATCAATGCTCCTATGCGCGGCGTCCACGCCTCGGCGCACATCTCGCGACTGCCCGGGAGTTGGTTCAGCAGATTGTTAGTCCATTGCGCTTGTTCGCCCCCCACGGATTTGCAGAGTGCTTGGTTCCCAGGCGTGTAGAACGGCACGAGCACCAGTTTGAACTTGCGACTGTTATCGTTCTCGCCTTTCCAGCAAACTCCGAGCCCGTCCAATCTAGGACTCTTGAGCACGCCCATTACATCGTGAAGGGTGAGACCGGGGCAAGTCGCTGTCGCGCTGTCGTACAGTTGCAAACTTTTCGCGCCATTGGTCTCGACTGCTCGAATTTCCAGGCTTCCGAGTCCTTCAGGCGACAGTTCGTTCATCCAAAACCGGTTTTGGGCTAAGACGCGTTTGCGAGTGTCCTCCGTTAGCTCCAGACGTGGCTTCTCTGTTTCCCACCACGTCTTGTCCTCGTCGGTCGCCTCGCCCACTTTCTGACGTTTTGCCGGTGGAGTCGGACCAGGGAGAGATGTCTTGTTGTTGTTGTTGTTGTTGTCCTCCTCGTCCTCGTCGCTGTCGACGATTTCGTCGCTTTCAAACTCGCACCGCGCGGGGGGACCTAAGTCTCTGAGACCCAAAAAAGAGTTCATATAGGCGCGCGTGTGTGGGTGAAGGAAAGGAGGAGGGGGGGATTTTTTTTTTGTGTGCAATTTCGTCCAAAAAAAAACTCCCCTTTCATGTTGCAAGGGGCAATCAGTGCTGTTATTCCCAGTATTATTTTATTATTGTAATATATATGCATATATTAGCGGTCGACACCCCTGTCTCCCCTAAAAAATGTTGATAGAATGACCGCGTCGAACCGCGGTCAGCTTTTTTTTTTGCTTACTTGCTTGCTGTCGACGCAAAGAACTGCACGGGAGCTGCCGCTGCCTCTTTTTTTTCAACCAGGCCGACGTGCGTCGTGTAGCCATTCACTGCCAGCCCCGGAGAGCACAGCATCCGGTAGACCGCACTGAACACTGCCAGCGTGCGTTCGGTATCGCCGTTGTTTGAACGGACAACCCAGGTCCACACCTTCTTGGTGGTGTCGCAGCGTGCAGGGCATTGGTACAGAGGGTGCTGATCAAGGGCCAAAATTTTGGCCGTGGGGAACTTCAGATATTGCCAGATGATCATCGCCTGCGTTGTACGGTCATCAAGTTTGGCGTCGGCGCCCATCTGCTCGCCAATGTTATCCGCGATGACATTTTGGCAGAATTCGCTGACAAGCGTCTGCAGCGACTGTTGCATGGCAGCTCTGGTCATCGTCTGGGCGGACTTGCTCGGACGATTGGTTCTGCGTCGCTTTTGCTTGCTGTTGTTGTTGTGGGTCACCGCGCGGTAGGCGACATCTTGTTGTTCTTCTGCTCCTGCGTGCTTCTCGTTGGTGGCCACCACCACCTCCGCCTCTTGCATCGTGGTGCAAGAGCGCTTTTTTTTGGGTTTGCAGACCTGCGGTTTCTCCGCCTCTGTCGCTCCCCCGCCCCCTTGACGATTCTCCGACGGCGAGCTGGCCGCCCGATGCGCGCTTTTCGATCGGCCGGGTTGCGCCCTTTCGTCGTCGGAACTGCTGAGCCCTTCGTCACTGCTGGATGCAGCGAACAACCCCTGCTCAATCTTCTCCCATGTTTTGGTCAAAAGCGGCGACCGTTCTTCGACCTCTCTTTTCTGGTCAGATTTGGCGTCGACTGGCTCCTGCGTCTTCTTGGTGGTTGCGCGAAGATCTGTGGAAAAATGAGAAGTCATCAAAAAAAAAACCCCCCTTTGTGCAGGAGAGGAGGAGGAGAGGAAGAGGAAGGAATTATTGTCTAGGCCCCGGCGCTCTTTTTTTGTTTTTTGGTTTTGGTGCGAATGTGTGTGTGTGTGTGTGTGTAATATATATATATTATATACACGGATGACGAGGACACCGGTTTACTGATACCCTTTTCCCGTTCTTTTCTCTGGCGCTCCATGCCCTTTGATTACCAAGCTGTGCAGGGCGCGTTCAAGGCGGTGCGAGAAAGCGCGACGCGCACAGCCCTGAGCCAAGCCGCGGTTTGGAACGAGCTGCAGCAAGAGAGGTTGTCAGAGGCGGCGGCGTCGCTCGCTGAACGGGGGCCTGCTGTCCCCCGCATCGAGTTGGACCAATACGCCCAATCTTATGCGCGAACGTTTTCTTGGCGACAGAGCGCCGATCTTCAGCGACTGGCACCGACGGGGGCAGGACAGGCGCACCGTTTGCTGACAAACTGCCTGGTACCGCAGCCCGGCAATTCGCCCATAGTGCAGGAGAAATTCCATGCGGCGGTGGCAACCCTTTGCCGATCACTGGATCTCACTGCAATCCCCGCGCACGCGGATAGCGACGCGGCGATGGACCAAGCATGGACCGCTGGAATACGGTCGGCGGTCTACGACTCGGCCATTGCCTAGCTCCCAGTGTGCAATGTTGTTTTAGGAAATGCTGCAAAAAAAAAATAAACAAACGGTTGGCTCGTGTACACATTTTTTTTTGAAGCCTCCTATGCGGTGGTCGGGCTTTCGCCCCAGTCTTCAACTGGTATGTCCTCGTCGTCAGACACAACGAAACCTTCCATTTCGAGATCAATTGTCGGACTGGTTCCAACCAGTCCCGACGGTTCATAGTCGACGTCGTCGTCGTCGTCATACTCGATGTCGTCGTCGTCGTCGTCGTCATCGAGGTTCTGCTCTTGCTTCGGTGTTCTTACAATTTCGGATTTGTTCCTGTCGTGGCGAAACACTTTCAGAATAGCCCTGAATGGTTCTTTGCATATGGGACACCGTGTCGAACACGCTGCCCACTCTTTAATGCACAGAAAGCAAAAGCCGTGAAGGCAAGTCGGGAGAATGCCGCGCTCGACACCACCACCTGCTTCCCAACAAATCGGGCACTTCTCGTTTATCATTTTTCGATTGCAGGCGAAGACAAGCTGCGGCTCTGGGACGTAAATAAAAAAAGGGGTCTGAATATTTCTCTGCAAATATATTTTCGCGCCTTTTAACTAAGAGAAGATTACACGCGCAAGTCGTCAATAAACGTGAACAGATCCAAGCGGGTGCCAGGGCGTTTGCCCGAGATGAACAAAAAGGCGAGCAAGTGTGCTTGCTCTCGCACTGTGGCGATTTGCAGGGGGCGCAGTGCCAGCACTGCGCCCATGTGTGGAAAGTGGAAGCGATAGCGCGCGTAGATTTCCTGTTTCTGGTGCGGTGGATTCGCAACCAACTCGCGAAAAACCTTTGTCTGTCGCACGCCGTCGGGCAAAGTGAACGTCGTCGACGGCGGTAACATCTGACGCAGCGCCTGATGTGCGTTGCGCACGTCAACTTTGAGCTGCTCTCGCGAATCTGGCATGGCCCCGGCGCTCGTCAAGAAGGCCAAAAGCACCGACGAGAACGGGTCGTCGTCGTTGTCAGACTCGGCGCAAGCGGGGGCGATCTGCACCGTGGAGGCGAAGGAGCTCCCTGGTCCGTGCTGCGTCACTGCCCGCGCCAGTGCCTCTAAGGCGTGCTCCCGGGGCACGCGCGCCTCGCTGGGCGCAGGAGATGGTGCCAAGCGCAAAGATTCGATCTTCACAGTGGCGCTCGCCATTTTCAACTGTCAGATAAATGTTTGAATTGCTGAGATTTTTGCGCTCGTAGGCCACACTGCCACCGTATATACAGTATTGCAAACAAAGCAACCAATGCAGCGATGAGAAGCCCGCCGAGAATATACCATGCAGGAAAGCTGACTTCTCCGACGGCGGTGTGCACGTGAAAAGCCACCGCCGTTATCACCAACGCCGCCCACACCACCCATTTGGCGACGACGTTCGCCGAAGACGACGGCGGTGCTCGGGCCTTGTCCTTGTGCACGGCCGCCATGTCCAGCAGCAGCGCGAAAAGTCCGATGTATGCCAACACAAAAACGAGGTCCCACGGGATCATGCGCGCCGCTGCCAGCGGTATCAAGAACGTCAGCACGAACGCCGTCGCCCAGAAAAACACCAGTAGTGTTTGGCAGAATTTGGATCCAGGCGGGCAGCCTCGAGGGCGCTTGTCAAGCGCCCCGCCGGGAGGGGAGCCGCAATGGCGCAGCGCTGCCCAGGCGGCGCGCGTCGACATCGTTTTGCAAGGCAAACGTTCCAGCACTTGAAACCCGATCAGTGCCAGCGCGAACACGTTCAGCGGAACGAACACCACAAGCCAGGTGCTGGAGGCGCCGTCGCCGTTGAGGTGTCGTGCCAGCAACAAGAAAAACGCGAGCAGCGTACTGCCGCTCACACTGAAGAAAAGCACGTCGAAAACTTTGAGGAGCTCGCTGCGATCCCTGCGGCACAGCTGCAAAGCTCCGTACACCAGCAACAACGCCACGCTGAGACTGGACGGCAGCAGCACCAGGAACCAATCGACGAGACTGGACAGGATATATAGTTGCACGAGGAGCAAAAAGAGCTGGACTGGAGCCATGCACACGAACACAGAAAGGAGCACTGCAAACCGCTCAGCGGTAGCCATATTTGGGGGGGGGGAAGGGGCGGGGCGGAAAGAGGAGAAGCGAGGGCGGGCTTTCGTTCCCACGGCGCGGGGGAATATATGATCGGCTGCGGATAAACGTCACTTTTCGTCTCGCGCCTCTCTTTCTCTTCAGGGGGAGAGATGAGTATAGTAATCTTTGCATCGTTTGCATTGCCCCCTGTGCACCAGACATGCGAAACACAGAATATGCGGGAACGACAGACATTGATGGACATAGTAATGCCTCTGTAATGGTCGGTAACAAGCTGAACACCACAACAAACGCCCAACTTCTCTAACCGAGAACACAAGTGTGCCCCCGGTTTGTGTCCGACTGTCCGAATGTTTTCTGCGCGTGATTTTTGTCATTTGTTGGACACGAAGTTGCTGAAGCCCGGGAAGGATATATACAAAAGAGGATCCTTCCCGCCAGCCAGACCTCTGACCATCACAGTCCCACGTCTCTTTTGACACGTATAAGAGCACGTATAGCCCTCAGATCTGCTGCATACAACAATCGGAAAATCAGCGATACAGACTTCACTCTTTTCCCGATTCACGATAAAGAAACGATGAACAACTGTCGTTTGAAAATGGCCCCACTTTCTTTGCAGCTCCCAGCGCAGGCATTCATCGAGACGAGCCACCGTGATGCGCTACACGTCAGACGCCAGATAAGAGCACGGCCACTCGCGCGTTCTAAACAGGAAGTGCGTCATTGGCTAGCAGAACGGCAGTATGTATTTTGGGAGGGAGAAGTTGGTGTCGAGCCATTTATTACCTTCAGACAGGAGTTGGATGCTTTCGTAGACCGGGACTCGCGAGTTCTGTTCAATGTGTGGAACACGTGGGAAAACGATCCTCGTGCCATTGACCTCATCAAGCTCAATATTTGGGGAAATCCTAAACCCATGACAACTCTATTTTACAGTATGCTACTCGTATTAAGCAACGAGAAGCTGCTTTATACGTATGACAACGACGACGATATTGTGGTGGACAAAAAATATTTGGTAGACGATGATTCAGACTTGGAGGAATGGGAAGGTGCTACAGAATCGGAAGATGAGGAGCGAGCAGGACCTGCTCGCATGGTCAAAACTGTGCAACAACTATTCTTGGAAAAGATTTTCATTGGAAATGTTCCGTATGATCTTCGCGAGATTGCGCGTTCCGATTTGCTTCCTACTAAAGAAGACGACTGGATCGAACAAATGATGCCTCCTGCGGAATGGCTGAAACAGATATCTCAGTTTACGGACGAAGAATTGGACAAGGAAACGATGGGCGCTGTCTCTAACTACAGCACCCATTCATATTTGTCACGACGAGCCATGTTCTCGCATCCGTGGGTGACGTCCATTCGTATGACAGTCGAAAAACTGCAAGAGTGGAGAATGGAGTTTTGGGAGCCATGGATGTCACAGAATCTGGCGTGGCATCGCCTCGTCCCGAGGATGGTTCAGCTCTTTCAAGCGATTTTAAGAGGTGAGCCTCCTGTGCCAAGATTGGTTAACAGCATAGTCGCTGTTGTTCGTGGTACCCAAAGGGCTTTTGTTCAGGGCATGCAAGCCTCTCCTGATCTTCGTAAGATTGAACAATTGTTTTTAGCGGACCCTCCCCCTCCCGTGGTTCAAGGGGGGTACTCTCTGGTGGAAATCAGGATATGGGCGGAAGGCTTGATTGCGTATCTGGAAACATTTTTTCAGATTACCTATTCGCCAGACTTCATTTGGGGCACACTTCTATCCGATCCTCAGAAGAAGCTATTTGCACCCGATGACATTCTGGCGCCGGCTCCGGAAAAAAGGTCAAAAGAATTTGTCGAAGCGCTCCGACAGATTACGAAGAAAGGCGAATTGAGCAACCCATTCGCTGCTGCAGATAGCGCTGCTTTATTCAGGGTGTTGGAAGCCGTGACAACAGCGACCAAAGGAGTACAAATAGTTTTAAGGGATGCATATTCAGGGATGATGGATGCTATTCGTTTGAGTGCTATCCTTAGGCACCAACGATTGCCACGACTGATGTTGCGTCCTATCCTTCTGTACCGTTTCATGAAACACGATTTCTCGCGAAAAACAGATCCATGGCTGTGGAATATCCTGGACGTGTTGGATGAAGGCCAATCGGCGACACACCGTGATCCTGGCGTGCAAAGTACCACATTCAACCCCATTTTACTGACTACAAATTGGCAAGGAAAATGGAGTGTGGTGTTTTCGATCCTATGTCCAATCGGCTCGCGTTTATGGCTGCTGGAACACGAGCTCTTTGACGAGGCTGAAATTCTGCTTCCAGCCAACAGTACAATAGACTTCTTTTTCTACCGCGTGATGCCCAACCTAATTCGTCACCCCTATCCTGGTAAAGAAATCGACCGGATGATTGTATTGTACGGGACATTGCGCGTTTGAAAAAAGGAGGCCAGAATGTGGTTATGTGTGCCCTTTTTTTTTTATTATACAAAATAAAACTAGCTTTCAAATACAAAGTCAAAGTCGCCCTGTTCTCCCCCCCCCCCCCCCCTCCCACTTTTT
>SDBT01016289.1_pt1 | contig 11768 bp, 19 predicted proteins | sample 2277101 | NCBI WGS metagenome assembly SDBT01 (sample SAMN10404973, study PRJNA504765) | marine sediment metagenome | isolation source: marine sediment core GS10_PC15, 103 cmbsf | place: Arctic Ocean: Southern Knipovich Ridge | collected 2010
CTCACTGCCCAAGAAGATTTTTCCGGTCTTTGGGGTTCCTGTGGAGAAACCCAGTTTAATGAAGAATGCGTGATTAAAGGTAATATTGATCGTTTAGGTCAAAAATACTATCATCTTCCAGGAGACAAATATTATTCTCAAACCAAAGTTAACTTTCTTAAAGAAGATCAGTGGCTTTGTACGATTAAAGAAGCTGAAGCTAAAAACTTCCAAAGAACCCTTCAATAAAATTAAAAAAAATGAATAAATACGGAATACCGGAAGAAAAATTAAATGAAATTAGAAAAAGAGATAAAACTTGTGTTTATTGTCATAAAAAAATGATTAAACCGAGCGATGATGGTCAGAGAAAAGATTGGGCAACAATTGAACATTTAAACCATCTGCCACCCTGGAATAATCCTAATACTGTAGCTTTTTGCTGCGGAAGTTGTAATTCCAGCCGAAGTAATAAAAAAATAATAGATTGGTTCAAAACATCGTACTGTATCGATAAAAATATTAATTATGATTCAGTAGTAAAACCTGTTAGAGATTATATTGAAAATTATGAAAAATTTTTTGAGACGATTAATCAGTTTTTGGAATAAAACTTACCCTAAATCAATACAAGCTATTTTCTTATTAGTCTTCTTGGGCGGTATTTTTATTGTTTATAGAGAGACTTTTTATTTTAAGCAAGTAGAAGACGCTAATGCCTTCTTTGCTTTCTTAATCACTTTAATTTTGTTGATATTGACTTTGCCTGTCTTAAAAACCTTAATCTTTTACCTTAAGGAAATGCTATCTCCAATGGCTACTTTTCAAAAATACGTTATCATCTTGCTTCTTGCTGTTTTAATAGTATTAACTTTAATTTTATTAAACTAGACCTTTTAATTAAATAGAATTAAAACAAAAAGCCCATTGCTGGGCAATTTTTATTTTTGCTTGAGTTTTTGAGAGAATACAGATATTCTGAAAGAATATATAAAAAATTCTTGCATAGCCAATTTTATGAAAAAACCAATTAAATTTTTTCAAGACAAAAAAACATGGTCTCGAATGAAAGATATTGTTTTAGGCAAGTATCTTGTGCCTTATATAAGTAAACTTAAAAAATTTAAAAAAACCATTATTGTTGTGGACGGTTTTGCTGGTTGTGGAATTTATAAAGACAAAAGCCATGGCTCTCCAATGATAATATGTAAAATTTTAGAAGATTATAATGAAAATCAAAATGTAAAAACCGTTGGTTTTTTTATTGAGAAAAATAAAGAATGCTTTAAACAGCTCGAACTAAACATTAAAACATATGTAGATAAAAAAATAGCTTTTGCTGTGTTAGACGATTTCAGAAAAATTATACCTGAAATTCTTAGTGTAGCTCAAGATTCGCCTATCTTTTTCTATTTAGATCCTTTTGGCATAGCTGGATTAGAATTGAATCACTTAGAAAAAATTTTTGAAAAAGTAGAAATGTCCTCAACAGAGGTTTTGGTTAATTTTAACTACAAAACAGTTATCAGAGAAGAAAAAACGAATCCTCAGCTTATAGATAATGTTTTTGGTAATAATTCTTGGAAAGATATTTTAGATGACGACTCCCTCGATGACAATCAAAAAGAAAAAAAAATTGTTGAAAAATATAAAGATATCTATCGAAAAAAGAATTTTGAGTTTGTAGCATCTTGTCCAATTATGTACAAAGATGACAAAAAAGCTAAATACTATTTAATATTTGCTACCTCTCATTTTGATGGACTTAAAATAATGAATGACATAATGGGAAATGTTTATAAGGATTTTTATAGCAAAGGAAGATTATTTAATGTGATTGAGCCTGACTTAAGTTTATTAGAAAAAAATATCACGGATATTATCGGTGAAGCTGAAATTATAACAAGAGGAGAAATTAAAGAAAAAATGATACCAAATTTATTTTTAATATATACTTCATCTGACTATAATCAAGTAATAACAAAAATGTTGAAAGAAAAAACGATTCATAGTAAAAACGGTAAGACTAGGATCAACGATAATGTGCCACTCTCTCTTAAAAGTTTCTCTTAAGGCCCGAGCAGTGATACAATTAATGTATATTGAGAATGTTTGATATATCGATCTAACAATGAAGAAAAAAAAGGTTAAAAAACTTACTCAGATAACAAGAAAATCTTTGCTTTATCGAACCAAAGTTGAATATGGAGATTTTTGCATTAATCATGTGCGGGGTTGTAGCCATGGATGTAATTATCCGTGCTATGCTATGATGTTTGCCAAAAGATACGGTCAAATTAAAAATTATGAGGAATGGATAACGCCCAAAATTGTTGGCAATGCCCTGGAATTGTTAGATAAGGAGATTCCAAAATATAAAAAGAAAATAAAATTTGTTCATCTCTGCTTTAGTACAGATCCATTTATGTATAAACAACAAGAAGTAATTGATTTGAGCCTGAGAATTATTGAAAAGCTTAATAAAAATAAAATACGCTGTACTGTATTAACAAAAGGAGTTTATCCGAAAAAACTAACAAGTCGTGACAAGTATAGCATCAAGAATACATATGGTATTACGTTGGTTTCTTTAGACGAAAATTTTAAGAAAAAAATGGAACCGTTTAGTGCTCCATTCAGAAACAGGGTTAAAAGTCTAAAGCGCTTACATGATGCTGGGTTGAAAACATGGGTAAGTATGGAGCCATATCCAACTCCAAATTTAGTTAAGCAAGACTTAGAAAAAATTTTAGAAAGCATTTCTTTCGTGGATAAAATTATCTTTGGTAAATTAAACTATAATATTGAATCAAGTCAATCTAAGAATAGTAAAGAATTCTATCAAGACTGTGCTGAAAAAGTTGTAACATTTTGTCGACAAAGGGGAATCAAGCATCATATAAAATATGGTACTAGAAAAAAAGACGATAAGAAAACAAAAACAATTTTTAGCGAAAGAAAAAATATTGATAAGGCCAAGCCAATTAAACTTGCAGTTTCAGTATAATTTAATATTGTGAGAGATTTAATATTTGAGAAATAAAATCTATGAACAATGAGGAACTACAAAAATTAAAAAGAATTTATGGAAGACTAATTGGTTTCCGAAATTCTTTACCACGAGAATATATCAAAAAATCAATAGCAGATGACTTTGAAAGAATGCTTAACGATATAAACCTAATAACTCAAGAAGATTTTTCTTCTTTTAAACTTCCAAATGATGCATGTTGGCAAAGCGGTTCTTCACCTAATACATATTATTGCGATGGAGAAATTGTTAGATCAAAAGCAGAGCAATTTATTTCATACTTAGAATACAGCTATACTCTTGGAGAAAAGGTTGCAAAAATAGGAAGTCTTATCGGAACCATTCAGGATCAGGAAATAAGAGCACGATGTTTAGATCTTTTATCTGCTAGTGGTAAATTTGATAGGGTAATAAATCAAGCAACCCTTATTTTAGAAGACCGAATTAAAAAAAAATCTATGGTTAGTGAAAAATTGAAGGGGGTTAATTTAGTAAATAAAGTCCTAAACCCCGATTTGACAAAAACTATTTTAAAGGTTAGCGATGAACCAGACGAACAACAGGGTTTTTGTGACGTATGTCGTGGAATAATGCTTGCATTTCGTAATCCAACACATCATCAATTAACCGATAAATTTACTCGAGAAGATGCATTAAAATTTTGTGGATTTATCGATGTACTTTTATCAATGCTTGATAAGGCAAAAAAATAAGATGAAAATTAAATTTTCCACAAATTTTTTATGAATATCACACAAGGTATCTTATGAAAGAAAAAGAGCCGTTAGGGGAGGGACCTAAGGGTTTTTTAATTTAGACGCATAATGAATGTTGTGAGACATTTTGGCTTTTTTGCTTGAGTTTTTTGAAAAAGATAGATATTCTGATAAGGGAAAGATCATAGAAAGTTTTGTCAGAAAGTTTGAGAGCAACAAACTCAAATAAAAAAATCAGCAAAAGATTGTTTTTTCGGTACATCTCTACAGGAAGCGTAGTTTTTTATATTTGCGATATGGCAATATAGAATTACATGACTGCTTGCGAAAAACTCTCAGAAACTACCAATTGTGGCGATTTCAATATTTCCATTTTTTTGAAGGCACCAGAGCTTGCGGTATGTAGTCGTTTTTTGAACTTTTCGAGTCGTGCTAGTATGTGTTTGTCACTTCCGTTTAAGAGGATGTGAACATCTGTGTTCGTGAGTAGATGTCGCAAAGCGGTAACTGCGATATTTCTCCCCGAAATGCTTTTTCTCTGTAACTGACAGTTCATCGCGATATTTTTTACACTGGGGTGTTTTTGTAACCAATCACACCATCGTTCCAATTGTCTCTGATGCACTGCATAAATATGAGGAATCACGGTGACTCCCAATTTTTCAAGCTCGACACCGAATATCAATCCTTTTTTGATGTTCCAAGCGTGTCCGATCGGACATTCCCCCTTGAAAAGGGAGAAGTTAGGAGTGGTTATGGCATAAAAACCTATTCCCGCTAATGTCTCAAAGAGTTTAAAATTATCTCTATCCCACCATAAGTGTTCTAAAAGAGTATCTCGAGCGTCAGATATGAGGATGACTTTTTTGTTTCGGAATACGGGATTGTACAGAACATCGGTATTGATTTGAAGATTTTGGGATATGCGATATTGTCCGTCCCTGAGTTTAATGGGCCCTTTGACGAAAATGTCACTTAACGAAATTCCAACCATCTCCTGCAATACCAATGTTGGAGGTGATTTAAAGAAGCTTCTTGGTATGACGGGTAAATGTTCTCCAAACGGAAAATCAGCTCCTTGTATATGAGCTGTGTGCATGTCCAGCGTTCCTATTTCCGTTAGGAACCTATCAAGATTTTCATCCTTACATGTGATAATGTTCCTTCGTCCGTTTTCCTTACAAAGAAACCTTACGGTGCTTGCCTCCTCTGCATGAATATGTGGGGAGAACTTATCACTTTCACATGAAAGAGAAAAAAGTGATGGTTGGTGGATTATTTTATTATTTTCGTGTGAAGACTCCATATTGATTATTTCTCTCATTCACTACCTCGCCGGCATAGCGGAATCCTTCCGCGAGACACCGAGAAATCGTTGCTGAATGGACTTTTCTTAATAAACCTACTTTCTGGCCAGAGCAGATTATATCCTCTTTCTCTATGTATAAATGAGCACCCTCCAGAAGCGGCTTTTGTGGGTCTAGTTTTACCTTAAAAGTCGGTGGACAGACGATGTTCATGTTCTCGTGCTGTGTTTGGCCACTCCTGCCTCCACCCCCAAAGCCAGAACCTTTCTCAGATTTTGGCAGATTGATAATGACCTTGTCATTTTTTTTTCTTGTTGTTGATGTTGATCCCATAAAATTATGTTTTAATATTTTAACATCTGCTTTTAAACGAGCAGATTTTAACCCCAACCTTTACAAAAGTTGACTATTTGATATACTAAAGATAACAAAATGTCATTAAGTTGTCAACACTTATTGTAAATGGTATTATTACTATATGAAAAATGAAAAAAAGAGGTATCAACTTATAGGTGCTCGTATCAAGGAAACTCGTCGGAAAAAAGGTCTTTCTCAAAAAGACCTCGCAGAAAAGGTGGGGTTTGACTCTGCAACGTCTATTTCTCTCATTGAATCTGGCGAAAGAAAGATATCTATTGTTGACCTAGAAAAAACAGCGCAAATTTTAAACGAAGAGCTGGAATATTTTATCGGTGCAGAACTAAAAATCAAGGTCGCTTTCCGTGCAGAAGGACTAGAAGAAAAAGACGTTGAAGCCATTCAACACATCATTGAAATGGCAAAAAAAAGAGCCCGTGACAAATGAGATTCACACAGCTAGAGTCGGCCAGGCAAGAAATTTAGCAAGAAATCTCTTAAAGAAGGTTGGGATAATAGAACCCCCCACTTCACTTCGAGCAGTCATTACGTTTCTGCAAAAAGAATACGATCTTGCAGTATTTCCAAACCCAACCCTTAAGGAAAGCGTGTCGGGAATGTTAGTTACGGTTGAAACTGAGCTTTTGGACGAACAAGAAAAAAGATACGATGAGATTCACTATAACGAAAAACACAACTGGCATCGAAAACGATTTACGATAGCCCATGAGATAGGGCACCTTCTTTTCAATACATCGTGCGACAAGTCATCTTTGTCTTTCGACTTTATAAAAAATCCATTTGAAGTTGAGGCAAACCAGTTTGCGGCAGAATTGCTTATTCCTCTTGCTTCGCTAAAGAAAGACCTCAAAACTCCTGGCGTGAAAGTACCTGAGCTGGCATGGAAATATATTGTTAGCCAGGAAGCAATGGGATGGAAGATTTCCAGTTGCAACTTGTTGGGAAGGATCTAAACAACTTATTTTAAAGCTCCTATTTAATATTGTGCGACGCTTAATAGGTAATACAAAACCAATGGAGCAGGGGAATAATTGGACATTTTTTATAAAAATAATATATAATGAAATTGTGACGGCATGCCTGCAAAGCTTACAAAATACGAAATTCATCCTTCCGAAAAAGACAGAATATGTGTTAGCTTTAAAGTAGATAGGGGCAGAGTGATATCTTTTACAGTTCAATACCAAACACAAGTCGAGAGAGAATGGAGATCTATTCTTAGATTTGACACTGCGCACGGACATGCACATAAAGATATTTACGGTTATAGCAAAAAAAGAAAGTTAAGAAGCGTGACAATCCCTGGTTCAGACTATGGCTTAATTCTTACTGAGTCCCTTAAACAGATAACAAACAAATGGAGTAAAATGAAAGAGAATTTTATGCATCAATAATAAAAAAAATGACTAAAAAAAATATACAAAAAAATCTAAAACTCTCTTATGACTTTAATGTTTATGTTGTGAGACATCCAGAAATGCTAAAAGGGATTTCTTCTTCTGCTTGTATTGTTATGGGATCATTCAGGCAGCCTGAACTAACCAAGAAAAATAAAAAAATGGCTAGCAAAATAACAAAAGATAAAAAGAAGAAATGTTATCAAGCAATGCGCATTAAGAATGGATGGAGTATAGCACAAATTCAATAATATTGTGCAACCTTTAATATGTTATCCAAGGCCACTAGAGTAAAAAACTAGTGGCTTTTTGATTTTGGCGCACAATGAATGTTATGCGTCATTTTGCTTTTTTTGCTTGAGTTTTTGCTATAATGAATTTATTAAAGAAAAAATTAAGAAAATTTTATAAAATATGATGAATATTGGTATTTGGAAAATCCTCGGGATAATAGCTATTATTTTATTGATTACTTATTGGCGAAGTCGAAATGCTGTCTGGGGAGGATTAACAATAGGAGTTATTTTAGGATTGATAGTTGCTATTTTTTATCTTTTCGTCGGACATGGATTTAGCTGGTCTATTATTGGGAAAAGCGCAACTTTAGGAACGATGATTGGCTTTGGTGCAGAATTATTAGGGAAAATCTCTGACTTTATCAGGAAGAAAAAATAATAGTCCAGACCGAGAAGCATTTCAAACAATGATAGCACATTAAAAGACTTATATTACTTTTAGAGTAAATAAGATTATTTATTAAAACATAAAATAAGTTGTCATTTTTTGTTTAAAAAAATGATAGCTTTTGTCTCCTAAACATTTTATTATCCCTTATACATTTATAGTAAAAGTCATATGAATCTTATTTCTTAACCTATATATACCGTTATTTATTTGTATTTTTAATGAAAAGCTTGACAAGCTTTTTTTTATTTTATATAATAAGGCTATTATTAAATTATAATATTTAATAAATATATGAAAAAAGATGTAAATAAAATCGCAAGTGAAATTAAAGAGCTCTTAGACCAACTGGTCACGATGGTCTCTAGTCAGAAGAAGGGCAAGAAGATAACCAAGACCGTAAAAGTAATGACTACTCCCAAAGGAGCTTCGGGTGCCCTATCAATGCTTACACAAGAAGGTTTTTTTGATACCCCAAAAGATATTTCTCTGGTCATGGAAAGACTGAAAGAAATCGGAAGGTATTATCCCAGAACTACCGTTTCTATGAACTTGTTAAATCTTACTAAAAGACGGATTTTCAATCGATTCGAGAACAAAGAAACCAAGAATTGGGAATATGTAATAAGAAAATAATAAATTACTATGATTAAAAAAGATATAAAAGAAATTATAGCCAGAATTGAAAAACTCGAAAAAATGGTATTTGCTCCATCTAAAAAGAACAAAGTTTGGAATTCTGAAAATTTTGACCTCAATCTCAATGAACGTTCTTTTGCCAAAAGATATGTTGCTGGTAAGAGTGGCCCAAGAAAATTCACTTTACTAGTAGCTTACTTGGTAAAGGGCGAGATCGGTAGAGACATAAAGCTTAATATAATTAAGAGTTGCTGGAACAGAATGAAGGCAAAAAGTTTACTCGGCCGTTTCAATATGTTCTATCCAAATGAAGCAAAGACTAAGGGTTGGGTTGATTCCAAAGAATATGGAATGTATTGCCTTACAAAAGAGTGGAAAAACGCTTTATGACAACACAGAAGAAATGAGATTATTATGAAGAAAAAAATAAAAACGCTTTTAAAATTATTCACGGAAATAAATATGGTGGACAAATTATGATCAGAAGCTTTTTGAAAACTCATAATATTGATCCAAAAATTTACTATGGTAGGTATGAGTGGGAAAAATACAATCTAGAGGGCGTGGGCAACATTTTTGTCATTAAGTTGAAAGAGAGAGAATCCAAAATAAAATCAGCTGACTAAAAGGTCGCAAATCACGATCACCGGTGATTTAAAATTATTATTAAACAGGTGGAAATGCAGAGTTGAATGGAGATACTAGGATATAATTTCACTGAACCCGAAAGCATCATTGCCTCGAATAACGTAAAAAGAGCAGCAGTCTACGTTGTTCTAACTCATAATAATTCTAAATGGTTTTATTTATATGTAGGGCAAACCAAAGATGTGGACGAAAGATTTGAGCAACACGAAAAATGGAATTGTTGGTTAAATCACAAAGAAATTGGAGGATTATATGTTTCTATATTGTTAATTTCTGATAAAGACGAAAGGTTGAAAATAGAAACAGTATTACGAAATAATTTACCTGGCTTAGTCTGTAATAAGCAGTAAAAAAGAGAGCTAAGGTTTGATTGCGGTTTTCTAGAAACCGTAATCACCTTAGCCCCCATCTCAATTCTATTCTAACACAACTATGCCAAAAGAAAAAGAATATAAATACCCTAATCCTAAAAAAATACAGATTACCGATTCAGATCTTAAACTGAAATTAAAAGAATACAAAGAGGCAATTAAGAAAGAGGCTTCACTCACTGATCTATTGGTAATTTTTCCTGCCTGGTTGCCGGTTTTTACTTCTGACTTTAGAAATGTGCTTGGCGTTCCTGGTTCTATGATAAGGGGTGTTTATGCAGCATTTGTTTTTATTGGAACTATAGTTTGGATTTTTAGTGCTCAAAATACTTTCATGAAATTTTTTAAGAAAATAGAAAAGTGGCTTGGGCAAAAAAACTTAGACAAACATTGGTTCGCATCCGCTGAAACAGATCCTTGTAAAAAGGTAGAATATCTCAAAGAAGAATGTAGGTAAATTGTACAAGATTAAATGGATGATAGAAAACCACTGGGGTAGAGGACTAGTGGTTTTTTGATTTGACACACAATACATCATGTTATGCATCATTTTGCTTTTTTTGCTTGAGTTTTTGAAAAAATATATAATTATCTAATATTCCCCAAAAAAACAATATATGGATTTCGATGCATTAAAAATTTATATTGATGGATCGGCTCTTAAAAATCCTGGTCCAGGAGGCCTTGCGGCTATTATTGAATTTCCAATCTCTCTCGATCTAGAAAATAAAAATATCTTTAAAGTTGGATACTACAAGACAACAAATCAAAGGATGGAACTGCGTGCTTGCATAGAAGCTCTTGGGTGGATAATAAAAAACTCTGAAAAAATTAACGCTAATCGCATAATTATCGTTACAGATTCTAGCTACGTATGTGATAATCGAAAAAACGCTCCTTATTGGAGAAAAAATAAATGGAGGAATAGAGAAAACAGGCCAATAATGAACGCTGACCTTTGGAAAAGATTTATCTCTGTAAGAGATAGAGTTAATGTTCGCACAGAGATAATTTGGAAAAGAGGAAAAAGTACAGAAGAATTAAAGGCGGCAGACAAGCTTGCCAAAGAGGCCGCAAAACATCCCACTAAAACAGATTTTGGTTTTAGTGTAGGGAAGGTATTAAGAGAACCATTACAGGGTGTATCAAATATGTTTTTTGCCAAAGGCCAAAAACTAATTATCAAAATATATAGAAAACAACCTGTAAAAAGAGAAACAAAAATCTCTTTTACAAACAATGGTCAAAAATTTTATGCCTATGTTGATATTAAAAAAGCTAGTAAGCTGCACAGGGGTCATAGTTATGAGGTTTTGTTCAACGATAATCCCAAATATCCAATAATCATAGAAATTATTGAAGAAAAAAACAAAGATTAAATTTGTAATTCATAATTAATATTGTGCGACATTTAATAAGTGATACAAAAACACCAGGGGAGAGAACTGGTGGTTTTTTATCATATAATACATGCTGTGAAACATTTTCTCTTTTTTACTTGAATCTTTTTTAAAAAGCAGATATTCTAGAGTAATGTTAAAATAAATATAAAATCAAATCAATATGAAGGATAAAAAATCTAGAAGAATAAACAAAAAACAATTTGTACTGAATGCGATTCACGAATTAAGAAAACCTGGATATCTTGGCATGCACGTAGTGTATAGTGGCTTTAATGAAGCATTTAGGGAGTATTATGAGGAGGACCCAATTGCAGAAGTGGATAAACTAGTAATTCAAGGTATTGTTGTTAAACAACCTGTCAAGGGAGGCGTAATGCTTTATGACGCAGCAGAATATAAAAAACGCACCTATGAAAGAAAAAAGGTAAGCAATGAAGGTACTAAAATGATTATAAAAAAAATTATTGGTGAATAAGAGATTTAAGTAAATTCCAAACTTAACTACTACTCAACTTACAAATAAGAATTTTTCTCAAAAAAAATAATCAACATTTTTTATTTTTGTATAACTCATTTATGATAGGAAAGTACTTGACATGGCTTTTTCAGCCATATATATTAAATATAGATAATGTCGCACAATGTAGGTAAAGCGACATATTAGAAGGGGTTCTCTTTAAATAGCATTAAACTCCCCTAAATATGAAAAGATCAAAAACATCAATAATTCATCATATCCCGGATTTTTTAGATTATTGTGAGATTGAAAAAGGTTTATCAGATAATACTCAAAAAAATTATGAAAGATATTTAAGCAGATTTGTTATTTGGTTAGAATCTATTAATAGATCTGATTTACTTCCTCATCAGTTAACAAATGAACATATTTGGGATTATAGACTGTTTTTATCAAGAAAATATAAGATTAGGGGTAAAAACCTTAAAAAGATAACCCAGAACTACTACTTAATCGCTCTGAGAGCCATTTTAGGCTATTTTGTGGTTAAAGATATACAATCTATCCCCCCTGATAAAATACAGCTTCCTAAGGGCGCTAAGAAGGGCAAAACAGTAAAATTCCTTAATTTAGATCAAATTGAAAAGCTTTTAGCAGCTCCCAAGTCCAGGACTAAAAAAGGTCTACGCGATAAGGCCATTTTAGAAACTTTTTTCTCTACTGGCTTAAGAATTGCTGAATTAGTTTCTTTGAATCAA
>SDBT01016290.1_pt1 | contig 11768 bp, 7 predicted proteins | sample 2277101 | NCBI WGS metagenome assembly SDBT01 (sample SAMN10404973, study PRJNA504765) | marine sediment metagenome | isolation source: marine sediment core GS10_PC15, 103 cmbsf | place: Arctic Ocean: Southern Knipovich Ridge | collected 2010
GATTCATAATAAAATCCATCCCGGTGATCCGATGGATAAAAATATTTACGATCTTCCCCCTGAAATATTGAAGGACATCCCCACAACACCGGGAACTTTGGAAGAAGCATTAAAAGCATTAGAAAATGACTATGATTTTTTATTAAAAGGTGATGTTTTCACTGAGGATGTTATTGAAACATGGATCGATTTTAAAATAAAAAACGAAATTAATCCGATCAAATTACAGGTGACTCCATTGGAATTTATCAAATATTATGATGTATAATTAAGTCCTGTTAACTAAACCTGAGGCTGTCGGTAAAATTAAGCCAGCCTTTTTTTATGTTGACAATATAGCGGATTATTGATTATCTTAAAACCATATACTCTTATAGTAAAGCAAAAACCACTCGTTCTATCGATCTGTAAATTGGAAGTTAGTATGAAGTTTCACCGGAAGTAATTTTTTGTGGTGATAGCATAAAAATAAGGAGATCTTTTTATGAAACGTAATTTTACTTTTTTTGGAACTTTTGTGCTGTTCTTAATCCTTGCAAAAACAATTTTCGGCCAGGACCCGGGGGATAATTCATTTCATTTTGTTAATAGTTTTTCTGATTTGCCTGAAGGAGATACCGGAGCACCTACAAACATCAAATATGTAGGTGATACGGATCAGGATAATTTGGGGGAGTTTGTATTTTTAACAACAAACGGTGATAGCTGCCATTTTATTATGTATGAAGCAGTGGAAGATGATTCATTTGAGATAGTTTTCACATTTCCATTCCACCCGGTTTGGAATGATTACTTTCGCGATTGGACTGCCATAACAGTAGGAGATATGAATAATGACGGAGTAGTTGAAATCTTGGTTGGTTTACCGGTTGAAATGAGATCCGGAGTTAGTGATGTTAATCCTCCGAGAATCGCCGTATTTGAATGGAATGGGACAATCGGAGAGAATATTTACGGGAAAAATAACGGGTCGGAGCCAAACGCATACTGGAATTTTAATGTTGGCGATAATTATAGTTTTGTTCCTTTCCAGTTTACTTTAGATGATATTGACAACGATGGTGATATAGAACTTATTGCAGACATTCGTGATCCAAAAGCGGTTTATGTTGTATCGCAACGATATCCCTGGGATTTTGCTATCTGGGACATCGAATGGTATATCACTAATGATTTGAGCGATCCGAAATACGTGAATCATTTTGATGGCGGCGGATTTTATGGCTCAGCTATTGGTGATTTGGACGGTGATGGTGAAAAGGAAATTTATGTCCCGGTATGGAATTATTTAACTTTAAATATTTACGAATGTCATGGTCATGGAAATTTTACAAGAGAAACAACTATACAAACCGCGCGCTCGGACGCTGACTATGGCGCCGTCAGGGGTGTGAGCATTGGAGATGTAAATAATGATGGAACAAAAGAATTATATATTGCCGGAACTGATAAGGATCCAAGTGGTAACGGACATGTGTTTGCCATCAGTAATATCACAGATGTGAGTCAAATTACTTCTGCATCAATTGTTGATTTATTGACATATCCGACTCATCCGAATAATGGAACAGGTCGTGCTGCAAGAACTGCTTTTCTCACAGATGCCGATAACGACGGTAATGCTGATTTTATGATCTGGGGATCAGGAAATGCACAATTATATGATTTCGAATATAAAGGCACGGGAGACCCGCTTGATTCAAATAGCTGGACTTTTACCACTGCATTTGATGTTTGGCAACTTTGGGCGACATATTTACCCCCCGAAACTGTAAATTTACTTACTCCGAGATTTTGGGATGGCGATGTCTGTGCTGATATGGATGGTGATGGACATAAAGAATTTCTGATCTTAAATTATAGCACTGATCCTTCTATAGTAGCTGATGATCCCTTTATTTATATAATTGAAGAAGGACAAATAACTTCTGTCGAAAATAAACAAAAACTCACAATACCGGAAAATTTCAAACTCTATAACAATTATCCTAATCCTTTCAACTTTTCAACCGTTATAAAGTACACAGTTCCACAAGAATCACATGTTCGATTGAAAATTTATAATATCGTTGGTGAACAAATAAAAACATTATTTGAGGGCAGTGTCCTGCCCGGAGAATATTCGGTTATCTGGAACGGCAGTGATTTTCGCGGGATTATTGTTCCAAGCGGAATTTATATTTACCAGTTGGAAACGGATCGTTATTTGCTTTCAGGAAAGATGTCTTTCCTGAAATAAAAAGCTACCTTAAAATAATAATTACCCACAAAACCCCGTTTCAGTTAAAACAGGGTTTTGTATGTGAAATTTTTAGCCGGCATTTTTGCTGATTTTAAGTTTGGTGCATATCTCCTATTTATTGAGAATCAATTTCCGGGTTGATCGTCTGTTGTTAATCTCAATAGTACAAAGGTAAATTCCACTCGCCAATATTTTGTTATTATTATCCCTGCCGTTCCATACAATTGAACGATCTCCGGCCGGTTGAATCTGATCGGTCAAAGTGGTAAGCAATTGTCCGAAAATACTGAAGATTTTTATTTTTACATGATTCCTGCTTTTTAAAAAATATTTGATATTAGTTTCAGCATTAAATGGATTGGGATAATTTTGAAACAAAATAAATTCTTCAGGAATCCTGAGATTTTGTTCTCCGCCTTCGGCTATTCCGGAAGTGACCTTCGAAAATGAGCCAACCGCACCGATTACTGTTTTGGTAATTTTTTCTACCTGATCTAAATTCACTGTGGACGGTTTGTCTTCCTCGGTGTGGTAATAGGGATTTTTTTCATACCAGGGTAAATTATCATCCCATGGCGGGGCATTTTCGATTAGCAAAATTGTCGGGTATTGAAAGATCCAAAAACTCTCGTGATCGGAATATGTTGCGTAAGGGAATGGCGGTTGATTAGTGTGTAAATTTATCTGATAATCAGAAATGATCTCGAGAAACTTAACGCCGAGAAATTGTGATCTGTTATCCGATACAATATCAACATGATAATTGCCGGTATTATTATAGCCGATCATATCAACATTATAAACACCAACTATTTCACTGTTTTTTGCGTATGCTCTTTTAGCAAAAGTAAAACTGCCGATATGGTGTCCGGAATAAACCGGATGATATTCCTCGGCGGCGAATGCTACGAATTGAAGAGTATATTTACTGCTCCATCCGTTCCCCGGGTCACTTAAAATTCGTGCAATTTCGAAAATTGCGGCCAAACCAGAAGCATTGTCGTCAGCAGCTTGCGCTTTGACCGTTTGCCAGTCGGAGTTGTAGTTTGGACCTCTGCTGGCACTGCAATCCAAATGACCCGTAATTGCTAAAATTTTATCCGGTTCTTCAACCCCTTCAATTGTCGCAACGATATTATACAAAAATTCGGAATTATAGGGTGGTGTTGCACTTGTAATTAAAAATGTATCCAATTTTACTGAAGATAATCCGGAAAAACTGTCAAATGTTTGTTTTATGTAGGAGGTCGACCATCGATTACCATCCGTGTAGGTAATACGGGATTTATGTCCGTTTGCATACGACAGAGTATCAACATAAATCTTCAAATTTTCTTTTGATACCTGGTTCATCAATAACAGGATAGTAGAGTCGGGAGAGCTGGTCTGGGAGAAAATAACGACCGGATTAAGTAACAGGAAAACTGTTAACAAAAACGAAAACATTCCTAGATTGGCAGAGTATATTTTATATATTTTCACGTTAGTAAACTTTTTTTCTTTTATTTTTTTTTTGTGTTTAGCCTGAATTAATAAAAAAATTGCTAATTTCCCTATAAAACTAACAAGATTCCTTCTGAATGACAGCAATGAACGATGATCAATGAACAATGAAGATAGCTATCAGCGGTCAGCTATCAGCGGTCAACAAAAGCGTGTAGCCATCCGGCAGACGATGGACGATGGACGATGGACAGATCACAGCTTCTAATAATTGTTAATTGATATACGACTCCTTCTCCCGCACACCGTCCCCAGGACACACTCTCTTTTGATCCTTCCATTACTCCAATATTCCATTTTTCCATCATTCCAGCTCCGGCTCAATATCCGAAACATCACCATTTATGGTCAACATCACCATTTTCAGGGCAGGCACAAGGCCGGCCCCTACATGCTGTGCCATCGTCCATGGTCCATCGTCAATTTCTTTAATCATCCAACCATCCAATCATCCATTCATCCAACCATCCATTACTCCAATACTCAATCACTCCAATCTTCCATAAAATAATCAATATAAATATTTAACCTTTGTGCCTTTGAGTCTTTGAGGCTATGAATTTTTCAGGTTAGGAGATCTTCCCTTATTTGGTTAATATCATTTTCTTCTGTTCTGTAAAACGCCCGGCACGAAGCACGTAAAAATAAACTCCTGAAGAGAAGTCGGCTGATTTAAATGTTGTTTTATAAACACCCGGGGATAATTCTTCATCCACGAGTTTGGCAACAAGCCGGCCATTTAAATTGTAAACGGAAAGTGTTACATGTTCCGTTGAACCGATATCAAACTCGATTGTCGTAGCCGGATTAAAAGGATTTGGGTAATTCTGGCTGAGTGTAAATCCGGTTGGGATTACATCATGTTTCCTTTCGACACTGAGGATGCCGTCATAAATCCATTTTTCTACTGCCCAACCGTAGTAGGTTTGAGTGTAAACTGCCGGTTCGGTCGGGTCTGTATCGACATCCATAACCGAGGTAAAACCACCTGCTCTGCCGTTACTTGATCCTGTCGAATAGGAACCGGTTCTGGCGTAATTCCATTGGGCTATATCAATAGTGTCGGTACTTGTCGCAGTTTCTCCATCGATCACATAAATTCTGCCATATGGATAGCCACCAGAGCCACCAATATGGATGAATGAATCGGCAACAGCAAAAACATATCCCGGATCGTCAACGTAAGCCAAACCTAATAAACTTGGTGTCCCGGTTCCACCATCACCAATGGTATCGTTTTCCGCAAGGGTTAAATTGAAACCGACATCTTTAGTATAACCGCTTGTCGGATCACCAACGTACTTCCATAAACTTCGTTCCGAAGTGGCGCTTACAAATAATTGTGTTCCGTCACCGCTCACAGTTACACCCTGATAGATACCGGCAGGGAGATCAATTGTTGTTACCGGGGTATCATTATGACCTCCTATCTGATCCCATGTGGTCCCTGCAGCGCCAATTGGCGCAAAAACTTTCAGCTCGTTTGTTTTAACATCAGTTCCTTCATAATCAACAACATACACGTAACCTGCGGTGTCAACCTCAATGGCAAAAATTAATTCAGTAGTCCCGGTTTCCATACGAAAGTCGGTAGAAACGACACCAAAAGGTGTCAATTCAAAGACTAAAATATTATGGTTAGCATCTTTATTTGCCACATATACGTAATTATTTTTTCCACCGGCAATTTGCCAGGCTCCTGAAAATGTTACCTGGTCTAATGTTGATGACCAAACTTCAAATTGACTCGATGGCGAGTATTCCTGAAATGCGGTTCTGCCGTTTCCCGAATCGGCAGCCATATAGCCGACCAGATAGTTGCCATCCACGTTGAAAATATCATCACCCGGGGGTGTACCGGAGACCAGTGCAACGAAGTTATTTGCCCCGAATACGGCCACGCTTGAAGTTTGATCTCCCGTGCCGTTAACCGCATCATCGAATGAAACATACTGGGTTATCCATGTTTGTGCGGAAAGCGTCGTTGAAATTAGAAAAATTCCGGTCAAAGTGGTTAATAACAATTTTCTCATTGTTTTTCCTCCTTTTTATGCCGCCCCTTCAGGGCTCAGATCTTTTTTTATTTTTCCCAGGTCTATGCCCTGGGCTTTGTTAATTCGCCCCGTTGGGGCTGGATTTTAGAAAATAGTTTCTTTTTTTTTATCATACTTTTGACACTACCATGAGTTTTTTTTTCTACAAATGTATGATGTCAGCGTATGAAATTCATTGTTTTTGACTTTGAAAAATTGCCGAATGTCAATTTGTAAATATACACGCCGCTGGCAACCCGATTGCCGTATTTGTTAGTAGCATTCCAAATAATATTATGTCTTCCTGAAGCGTAAATTTTTTTGTCAATGAGTGTTTTTATTTTTTTGCCCATGGTATTGTAAATTATCAGGCTGACCTCCTTTTTTACAGGAAGGTTGAATTGAATAGTTGTTGTCGGATTAAAAGGATTGGGGTAATTTTGTGCCAAAATAAATTCTGTCGGAACCGGGATTTCCTGACGGGTTAAAACAGAGGTGATGTTGGGATTTTCTATCACGTACAAAGTGGGTCTTGAACTATCATGATTAGCAGCGACAAATATTATATCGTCCTGGTTGTCACCATCCATATCAATATTCCCCGCCATCCGGAAAATGGTGATGGAACTATCTCCGGAGGTTGTATCCGAGAAAATTTCCGCGATTTCGAAATTAAGCGAATCGGACAGATCTCCTCCGGTGTATGTTATTTGAAATATTTCGGAAGCGGCTGAAGTAGCAATATAAAAGGAACTATCACTGGAAATAATCGATAACACCTCACTTCCGGCCCCGGTATTGAGAAGAAAAAAATTGCTCAGGTCAAGATTATTGTATGGCCCGTTTGTTATAATGGATCGAAAATTTCCATTTGTGTCGCTATAATAAATTTCTGGAAATCCGTTACCATCCAGATCAGCAGAAGTCATGGCATTATAACAACCGGCCTCGTCAGGAACTTCACTTAGACTTTTATTCACATTCAAAATATAAAAATCCCCGGCTATTGCCTCTAAAATATTAAAGCCACCTAAACCCCAACCACCCATTGAGATCAGTTCAAAACTGCCGTTGTTATCCAGATCTGCAATTGTTGATGCAAAAATCCATTGAAATTCGTCAAAATTGCTGTATTCGACATTAAATACCGGGGTAGAGAAATCGGGACTGGACAGAGAGGCAATAACCAGTCCATCAAAACTAATGAAAATAATTTCTTGCTTGCCATCCTGATCGATATCGAATACTTTTAAATCCACTTCACAGCGAAATTCTCCCTGAAGATCCCGAGGAGTATTCCATGTTGCCGTGGGCTCATCCGGGAAATTACCGGCTGCGGGATCATATTCGAAAATAAATACATTGTCATCTAAAAAAAAGTTCAACTGATCGACAATCCATATGATTTCCGGATTATTGTCGTTATCCAGGTCACCGACTGCCAATCCGTTTCTCTGATGTGGGACATTATTAATTTTGTAGGACCAGCGAAGTGTATAATTATTGTCGCCATCGGCTTCAAACAGATATAAAATGTTGTTACGGCCGGTATCCTCGTTGTTCGATTGCAGAGAAGTAATAAATTCAAGATTCCCGTCTCCGTCAAAATCAAATCCGGCCCTTAATCCGCATTTGTTGTTGATGACAGTATTTATTCCATCACCACTGAAACCGAATGCTGTGTCACCCGGTTCGGTTGTCCAAACAGTTTCGTATTCATTATTAACCTGAGCGATTGTCTGCGGCAAAAAAAGTGATGTTGCCAGCATAACGATCAAAAAAATCTTTATAAGATTTTTCATTTGAATATCTCCCTCATTATAGAGATAAAGTGGGCACCTGATAAATTATTGCAGCAGGGTCATAGGTTTTGATTTTGAAAAATTGCCGAATGTCAATTTGTAAATATACACACCGCTGGCAACCCGATTGCCGTATTTGTCAGTAGCGTTCCAAATAATATTATGTGAACCTGCCTGATACATCCGATTATTTATTAAAGTTTTAACTTCCTGTCCAATTGAGTTGTAAATTTTTAAGCTGATTGTTTTTTCCAGAGGCAAACTGAACGATATTGAAGTGGCCGGATTAAAAGGATTGGGGTAATTTTGGTCTAATCGGTAATCTTCGGGGGTGATAATTGTGAATGGTTTTATTTGTGGAACAGAACTGACTATATCCAGAGCTTGTGAGGAATCGCCCCATTCGAACATGAAGATATGATAGCCATTTTCAGAGAAGGAGGCACCGTTTAATGTGTCCACACCACTTCCCTTATAGACGGCTACAAGGTCTCTGAGTCCGTCATTATCTATGTCCATACCGGGAAATGTATAGACATCATTAAATAAACCGCCAATATTGTCGTAAATTTGATTCAAATCAATTAACTGTGTTGTTGTGTAACTGCCGGGTTGTGTTATATCTCCGGATCCATCATATTCAATATCTAATAATTTCCCGCCACCTCCGTACAAATACAGATCTAAACCGTCACCGGCACTGTTGGTGGGATGATCCTGATCACCAAGAGCCCATGCGCTAAAATATCCCACACCGCTGTTTATTTCTTTCACATTTGAAGCATCCACAAAACTGTCGGCAAATATTCCTTCGACCACCCACATTTTACTTTCTGAAGTACCGGCATTAGTGCCGTGTAGATAGATGGCCGGATTGCCGTTTACAACTGTGAATAACGGTTTAGCCTTAACTACAAAAGCGCTAAAATCAGCAACCGGAATCACACTTCCGGGAGTGTAGCTATCGGGACCATCAATTTGAATAAAACCGAGACCGGCGCCGGCCCCAATATTTGTCCATCCGGCGACGATGATCTCATCCAATCCATCATTATCTACGTCCCCGATATCGGTGCCAACCGGTACATACCCGTCAATCGGCGGTATTGCATGAACCATCCCTTCGTATACATATTCATTTTCGATTATTATATTGCCTTCGGAAAACGTTCCTGATGCTGCCTGCATGATATATAATTTTGCAACGTTAAAGTTGAAGGCGCGGGGCGGAAATAAAAATTCATTTTTCCCGTCTCCGTCGATATCCCGGATAAGCATTCCGGACTCAGTTCTCCCGACCGAAACTGTGGCAAAGTTGGGATCAATCTCTTCAAATTGTAATTTGAAAGCCGGTTCGGTGCCATAATCATTGTCGTTTCCAGTCCATTCATAAAAATAGATCCCTCTGTTTGCTGCATCAGTGGAGTCATCAGGACTGAAACCGATTTGAAATACAATTTCCTGTTTACCGTTATTGTCAAAATCTCCGGTTGTAACCGATCTGGGGGTAGAACCTCCTCCGGTACCATTCTCTTCAAGTATTTTTGAACTCCAAACGTATTCGATTTGATCATCTCCAACCACCTCAAAAACTAAAATTCTGCCGCCTTTATCATACTGTGTTATTAATATTTCCGGTTTCCCATCGTTATCTAAATCGGGATTATGTGCAACCCAAATGCCTCGTCCGACACTTGCCTCTAAAGTATCAGGTGATAAAAATCTAGGATTAACTGCCGCCAATTTATATCTGTTTTCTCCGTCAGCCGGCTGTTGTGCGAATGAATTAGTGATAAATATGTTTAAAAATAAAACAATCGAAAAAGCCCACAACAATTTTTTCATGATCTGTTTTTCCTCATTTTTGAACTATTTTTTGCGAATTAGTTTAAATGATAAAATATGAGTAAAATATTATTGGCTCTGACATATGGTTTAATTTACCTGAATTGACAACAATATTTAATAAATTTTAATTTAAAATTCAAATCTTTTTTGTCTAAGTTTTTCCGGGATGTTAAAAATTTGTAATATTTCAATTTTTTTTTGTTGCTAATATTATTTAATACCTATATATTTTAAATTAATTTAAGTAAAATGATGAACATTTTTCTTTAAATATGTACTCTCCTGTAAATTGAAAAAGTGAGGCCTCAAAGATGAAGAAGCTTTTTCTAATTAGTTTCGTTCTTATGTGTTGTTTTTTTATCTCATCCGTATTCGGCGGTATTACCGGAAAAATTGCCGGCCGCATAATCGATGAAAAAACCGGTGAACCTCTCCCGGGCGCCAACATTCAGATTGAAGGAACTACCCTGGGAGCGGCAAGTGGCCTTGATGGGAATTATGTCATTTTAAATGTTCCACCGGGTTTTCATACGGTAAGGTTTAATTATATGGGCTACCAAACGGTAAAAGTTTCTCGGATTCGGGTAAATGTTGATTTTACTACAAGACTGGATCAGAAATTGACCCAGACTTCTTTACAGATGGAGGCGGTGGAAATTGTCGCTGAACGGAATCCCTTAGTTCGCCCTGATCTAACTAATACCCAGGTTGCAATTACTTCTGAGGATATTGATAACTTACCTGTCGATCAAATCAGAGATGTGATCAAGTTGCAAGCTGGAATAATCCAGGATAATTCCGGAGCTCTTCATATAAGGGGTGGGCGATCCAATGAAATTGCATATCAGGTGAATGGTATTTCGATTAATAATCCGATTAATAATCTCCAGGCTGTGGGTATCGCAACCAATGCAGTGCAGGAAGTTTCCATATCATCAGGCACATTTAGTGCGGAATATGGCAATGCACTAAGTGGTGTCATCAATTATGTTACCAAAGATGGCGGACCAAAATATAACGGCAGTTTTAAATTGTGGACCGGCGATAATTTTAGCTCCAAAGATGATGTTTTTTTTAATATAGATGAAATTGATGTGTTTAATAATACCCGGGTGGAATGGACGTTTGGCGGGCCGGTTCCTTTTTTAGGTAAAAATTTTACCTTTTTCACCTCCGGAACCAGACTGTCGAATAATGGTTATCTTTACGGAATTCGCGTTTATAATCCGGATGAAATTTTGCAGATCGATCCGTTCGTTATCGATCCCAACGGTGATGGCAGAGCCAGCGGCGATCGAAAAATTGTTCCGATGAGTACCAGCGATAATTGGAACATCACAACCAAACTATCGTGGAGACCTCTCCCTAATATTAGATTGTCGTACGATTTGATATTTGATGATGGTCGATGGAAATCCTTTTCCCGGTCGTATCGTTTTAATCCGGATGGCAGACCGACCGGTTTTTCAAAGAATGCAAATCATTCAATCGGATTGACACACACATTGAGCAGTAAAGCTTTTTATACGTTTAAAATAGGAGTAGGATTGACTCATGCTCGATCTTATGTTTTTGAGAATCCTTTTGATCCCGGCTATGTGGCAAGTTATGGGGGGCTCGTCTCTAATAATCTAATTTCACCATCAGGTTATCTCGCAGGAGGAACAGACCTGGGCCGTTCGTGGACAAAAACAAGATCTACGCTGGCAAAGCTGGATTTTGTCAGTCAGCCTCATCCGGCCCATGAAATCAAATTTGGAGGTGAATTTCGTCAGAATCGATTGGAAAGGGAGTATTATACTCTTTTATATGATGAAGATAATCCGGATCAAGAAAGGCCGGTTATTCCTTATCCATCTCTTAATCCCGATTTTACCGCTTATCAATATTATTTGAGAAAACCTGTTCAAGCGGCAGCTTATCTTCTTGATAAAATTGAACTTGCAAAAACATTTATCTTAAATGTCGGTTTTCGTTATGAATATTTAGATCCTAAGGCATTATTCAATCCGGATTTAGTTGGGACTGTAGACACAGGTGTTGAAAAAAATTTAATTCAGGCTGAAGTAAAACATCGTATTAGTCCGAGAATCAGCTTGAGTTTCCCTATCACGGATCAAGGAATCATTCGTTTTTCGTATGGTCATTTTTATCAAAATGTGCCTTTTTCCAGTATATACAGCAATCCGAGATTTGTGGATTTAGATTTCATTGGAGTCCCGACATTTGGTAATGCGAATCTTGAACCGGAACGAAGTATTCAATATGAGATGGGACTACAGCAGCAATTTACCGAAAACTTTAAAGCAGACCTCACAGTCTTGTACAAGGATGTACATT